>Ga0123355_10016683_pt1 | contig 11587 bp, 11 predicted proteins | sample TergutEmb28metaG_3_FD_89872 | JGI IMG/M metagenome (GOLD analysis project Ga0123355, IMG submission 89872) | Embiratermes neotenicus P1 segment gut microbial communities from Petit-Saut dam, French Guiana - Emb289 P1 | ecosystem: Host-associated > Arthropoda: Insects > Digestive system > Gut ...
TAACTTTAAACACAATACTCAAAATAGTGGCGGTGCTTGCAGTGCTTACAGCTATAATATTTTTTATAGTAGAGTTAGTAAACGAAACGCCTGTTAGAGAGATTTTCACCGAAAACTGGGCTATATTCTTAGGTGCTTTAGTGCCTGTCTTTGCGGTTGTTGTTACTTTAATCACAGAAAAGAAAGAGAAGAAGGATTAAAAGATGAGAAAGTTTTTTAAAGAGTTTAAAGAGTTTGCCCTACAGGGCAATATAATAGCAGTTGCGGTGGGTGTGCTTATAGGCACTTCTTTCAGAGGCATTGTAGAGTCTCTAACCGACAATATAATATCCCCTATCATAGGTATATTTGCTGGGCAAAATTTTGATACATTACGTATGAATGTTGCAGGTACAACGCTGTACTACGGTGCATTTATCACCGCTATCATTAACTTTTTCATCATGGCTTTTGTGGTGTTTTTGATGGTTAAAGCCATAAACGTTATGATGAGGAGCAAAGACGAAGCAGAAGAAGAAACCAAGGCTTGCCCCTTTTGCACCACAGATATATCTATGGAGGCAACCCGATGCCCCGCTTGTACGTCGGTTTTGGAGAAGTAGAATAATAACAAAATAAACTCCTCACTTTTATTGGTGGGGAGTTTTTGGTTGCAGGATCGGGGTGAAGGGTAGCGATATATGCTTTAGGATGGGGGCGGCGTTATTTGGCAAGCGAGAAAATCTTTGCCCCCTCGCTCCCACCTCTTAGCCTTCTGTCGGAGCCTGTCCTGGACTTGATTCAGGGACAGCAGGCAGAGCAAGGCCCAAGTGTTATTATAATCATTTGAGTGCAGCTCCCCCGCCCCGCTTGGGGGCAAAGATTTTTTGAGATAGCAAGAGAGTTGGGGTGGAGTACAGCCCCTTAACTTTCTACTTTCATAAGGTTTTCCGCCCCCCAAGCGGGGTGCGTGAGTGAGGGGCATAAAGCCAAAACGGCGAAAAAAGCAAAAACTACCCACAGACAGATTGGCAGAACTGACACTAATAGCAATAGCTACAATAGCTGCACTAGTATCAGCAATACGGGGCTGAGAGTAGCAAAGGGTAAGGGGGGTAAAGCCCCCTTGGTTACCCTTTTATTTTACCATATGCGTATAAGATGGTCAAGAGCGAATTTAAAAAGGGAGTGTCCAAATAATGTTGGTAACGTCATCCTAAATCCTTGGCAAGGTTTGATTCAGGATCCCCTTCCTTCCCGATTATTCGGACTAGGAAGGGGATTGCGGGTCAAGTTTTGCTTAAAACCAAGCTCCGCCTAAAATCTAACTCAACCAAGGGCATCAACCAAGAGCCCGCAATAGGCTTGTAGCGAAACAAATCCAATATACAGCCCACCCCGTAGAGAAGGGATCCTTGGCTGACTTTGGAGCTTGTCTCCAAACAAAAGCTTATCCATTCCGCAATGGTTTATCTTAACCATGATAATAACCCTACTTGAATGATAACGGAATGGATAAATCCCTTCCCTACAGGGTGGGTTGGCAAGGTGGTGTTTTGTTTCGCTATGGGTTTAATGACGATCAAGTGGCATTGATGCGTTGTGGGTATTGCTTCGGTTTTTGATTGCTTCACACCCCTCAGGGTTGCTTGGCCCACATTTTAGGCAACGGCCAGCCTCTTTAATAATTTGCTCTACATCTGCTGTAGCAATAGCTTTTAATCGCTCTTTCTTAGGTATATTTGAAAAATCATTAGGATTTTGAGGGTATTCTTCATTAGGTATGTTTTTTTCAAATAGAGGCATAGCCTGCCCCTTTAAAAAGGCATCCACAGCAGCGGCACATTTTTTTGCATCTGCCATGGCCTCTATAGCTATACCCGCCCCATTGTCTATAGCATCACCAATGGCGAAAATATTAGGGATGTTAGTGCCGAATGATTGATTTGTTTGGATATTGCCATAGTCGTTAAGGGTTATCCCTTCTAGCCCTTTAAGGTTAGGCTTTTGCCCTATAGCCATAATGATATTGTCAATGGCGAGGGTCTCTATCACATCATCATCCACACTTTTAAGCCTAACGGCAGCTACCTTGCCCCCATCCCCCAAAATCTCCACAGGGTTGACTAAAAACTTAAAAATCGCCCCTTCTTTTTCGGCTTCCTCGACCTCTATGTGGTGGGCGGGCATTTGAGACTTTGTGCGGCGATATATCACATACACTTTTTTCGCCTGTAGGCTAATGGCAGCTCTAGCAGCATCCATAGCGGTGTTGCCGCCACCAACCACTGCCACCACCTTGCCTTTAAGGTCTTGAAGCTTGTCCATTGCTATATCCCTTAAAAAATAAACACCTCCTAAAACCCCATCCAGATGCTCCCCATCGCACTTCAATGTGGATGCCCTCCAAGCACCGCAAGCCACAATAACGGCGTGGTGAGATTGGCGAAGGCTATCTAAAGTTAAATCCTCCCCAATTTTCATATTATTGTGGAGGTTTATGCCCATTTGCACAAGCACATCTATCTCTCTAGCCAACACCTTACGAGGCAGGCGAAAGGAGGGTACACCATAGCGGAGCATGCCCCCCATCTCTAGCATGGCATCATATATATCCACCTCATGCCCCATTTGACGAAGAAAATAGCCACAAGAAAGCCCCCCAGGCCCGCCGCCTATAACGGCTATTTTTTTGCCCGTTAGAGTTTGAGGAGGTTGGGGGTTATCATCAGCGTGGTTGCCTACAAATGTTTTAATATCCCCAATAGCTATAGGCTTGTCTACATATTTGCGGGTGCAGGCGTCTTCGCAAGGGCGGGGGCAAATGTAGCCTATAGAGGCTGGCAGGGGTATTTTGTCTTTAAGCAACTTCAGAGCTTGGCTAAAACGCCCCCTCGCTGCAAGGCCTACATAGCCTAAACAATTGGTTTGGGCTGGGCAGGCTCTTGTGCAAGGCGGCAAGCAGTCTAGCATATTTTTTATATCTAAGTTTTTCGTGTTTTTATCCATAATGTGATTATAACCTTTGCAATTTAAAATATCAAGATGATAAATTTTGAAGGCGTGGACAACTGCGTCCATCGTCATCCTGAACTTGATTCAGGATCCCCTTCCTAGTCTAAATAATTCAGGAAGGGAGGGGATTGCGGATCAAGTCCGCAATGACGTTGTGGATGCTATTTACCCACTCCCAATTTTGAGGGAAAAATTTGTTGAAAATTATTATAAAAATGTGATATAGTCATATTTAGAGCAATCCTTTTGTTTGTAGCTTTTCTTAGGTTTTTCAAGATAAGACAAAAACGCTTCAATTTTGTGTTATCGCAGTAAAAAATCTTAGAAAAGGTAAAACAAAAAAAGCAAGGCGGTTGGCGACCCTCCTAGAAAGGAGGTGATACCATGTCTGGATTTGAAATCATTATGATTATATTTAATGTGGTAACTATCGTTATTTCATTAATAGGGCTTTTGATACATATTTCAGATTTATTTTCTAAAAGAAAATAACCGCCCCTAGGCAAGGAATACGGTTATTTTTTGATCACATTACCTAAGCCAACCACTTTTCCGTTTTACATTTTCTAAGCCTTTGTATTCAATTTTACGCAATTGAAGCCTTTGCGTAAAACATCTACAAAGCCTAAGAAAATCTACAAACGAAAGGATTGCCCTTTTTATTATTATAACAAAGATATCTCGCTTATGCAAGTATTTTTTCAAACGAGAATCGACAGTATATCCTCTTGCATATTTTCAACCTTTGTGAGATAATGAGTATTAAAATACTATTATCCTTTAGGAGGGCATCCAAAGTGAAATTAAATCAAAATTATGCAAATTTAAAAGACAGCTATCTTTTTTCAACCATAGCAAAAAAAGCCGCAGCTCATATAGAGGCTAACTCAAATGCAGAGGTTATCCGCCTTGGTATTGGAGACGTTACACGACCGCTGCCTGCCGCAGCTATAGAGGCTATGCAAGGTGCTGTAACCGATATGTCGCAAGCCGCCACCTTTAAAGGCTATGGCCCAGAGCAAGGCTACCCTTTTTTGAGGGAGGCTATAAGAGATTATTATGCAACTAAGGGCGTTACCCTTGATGCAAACGAGATTTTTGTGGGGGATGGGGCAAAAAGCGACATCGGCAACATTTTAGATATTTTTGCAAAAGACAATAATGTTATCATCCCTGACCCAGTGTACCCAGCCTACCTTGACGCTAACGTGATGGACGGCCGCCCTATATATTACATACAAGGCAATGAAGAAAACGGCTTTTTACCTATGCCAGGGGCTATAGAGGCACAAAACATCAAGCCACATATCATCTACATGTGTTCCCCAAACAACCCAACGGGGGCAACTTATAATAAAGAGCAGTTAAAAGCGTGGGTAGACTATGCCCTTGCAAATAAAGCCGTTATCTTGTTTGATGCGGCTTATGAATGTTTTATAACCAACGACAGCCTACCCACCAGCATTTTTGAGATAGAAGGGGCGACCAAATGTGCTATAGAGATATGCTCCCTATCCAAGGTGGCTGGCTTTACTGGCGTTCGCTGTGGCTACACCATCATATCTAAAGAGCTTGTGGTAGACGGCACGTCTCTAGCCGCCATGTGGCTGCGCCGCCAAACAACCAAGTTTAACGGTGTGTCTTATATAGTGCAAAAGGGTGCTGCTGCTGCCTTGTCTCCTGAAGGGCTTAAGCAATGCCGTGAAAATGTGGAGTATTACCTTGAAAATGCAAAGCTAATATCCAAAACCCTTACGGAGCTTGGCATATGGCATACATCAGGCAATGCACCATATATATGGCTTAAATGCCCGCAAGGCCTCTCTTCTTGGGAGTTTTTTGACAAACTGCTTGCAGAGGCAAACATTGTAGGCACGCCAGGGGCTGGCTTTGGTAGCTGTGGCGAAGGCTTCTTCCGCCTCTCGGCCTTCAACACTCGTGAAAATGTAGAAAAGGCTATGGAGCGTATTCGCAAGGTTTTTTAGGGCTTAACCTTTTATTGACTGCATACTCTATACGTAACTCTTGCCCCAACTGTTATGCATCATCGACCCCTCATCATCCCACACCCAAGTCATCACCCATCCCTCCTTTTAAGTCGTCATCCCGCCCACCTCCCGTCATCCCGTGCTTGACACGGGATCTAATTGGAGTAGGGCAGGCTTAGTTGGGGTTGTGTACTATCATGCATAGATCCCGTGTCAAGCACGGGATGACGGGAGGTGGGCGGGATGGCGGTAGGGTGGTGGGGCTGATGAGAGGATGTCTTGGAATAACGGCTGGAGTGGAATGGTCAACTTGAAGGACAATTAGCATTTTGGAGGACTAAAGATGCCATCAAGCCAAACATTATTAATCATCGGCAATGGATTTGACTTGCAGCGGGGCTTAAAGTCTCACTACAAGGATTTTTTTGCATGGCTTAGAGACTTTAAATATCCTCAACGAAAAGACAACCTTTGGGAGATTCATTTTTTGCATAGCACATTTGAAGGTGATGGCTGGGTTGATATTGAGGCAAAAATACAAGAAATTTTAATAAATAACAAATTTAGTGAATGGAAAAGTGATGTAGCGTATAATAAAATTTTAATTCCTGAAACTCGCTACATACACAAAGTAACTAAAAATAGCACTGGTCATATTGATCTTTTTGACCTTCAGATCAAGCTCAATAATCTTGACTATAAATGGCTTCTTTATGAGCTAAAGGTTTTTGAAAACTCTTTTTGCGAGTACATAAAAGAACAAGTCGAAGGTAATGGAAACCACCTTTCCAACGCCATCGATCTTTTAGGAGTGATAGCGGAGAGAGATGCAGTTCAGATCATCAATTTTAACTATACTAACCCTTTCAACCATCTATCCTTAAGAGATAGCTCCCGCCGTGAGCGATTAAAAAAACTTGTATGTAGTTACCACAATGTTCACGGCACTTATATCAATAAAGACATTATCTTCGGCGTAGATGCTACTGCGGAGCTATCAAGAAACAGTGGCACACGCATATTCAACAAAACATATAGAAAGATGTTTCTGAAAGACAACGCTAGAGTTTTACCTGAGACTGTCAACAAAATAAAGTTTTATGGTCATTCCTTAGGCGAGGCGGATTATTCTTATTTTCAAAGCATTTTTGATAGCTATAATTTATATGGTGAGCATAAGCATGGGCAGGTTACGCTACAGTTTTATTTTACCAACGGCATAGAAACAATGGAAGAGGCGGCAGATAGGGTGCATAAGCTTATAACCGCTTATGGAGACACCCTTGACAATAAAGATAAGGGTAAAAATTTGTTGCATAAATTGCTGCTAGAGGGTCGTTTGCAGATAAAGTTTATAGATGGTATAAATGTGTAGAAGCGAGGGGAGTAGACGACCGAACGCTATTCGTCGCCTTGGTTGCCATCCCACGCCCCTACCGTCATACCGTGTCAACCCTTGTCGTCATCCTGAGCTTGACTCAGGATCTATGTATTATAGTGAATACCCAACTAGGACTGCCCTTCTCCAAGTAGATCCCGTGTCAAGCACGGGATGACGGCGGGGGGAGTGTGGTGTAACGAATTAGTGTGATATTTATCCTCCCACAAGAGCTTGAAAGAGAACTTTTGAGTAAGCTTTAACGTCATGTAAGTAGGCTTGATATAATCAGGTCTAGTTTTAAAGCAATTTTAAATTTTAAGGAGAGAGAAATTATGAAAAAGAGGATTTTTGCAATTTTAGTAGCGGCGGGGTTGTTGACCTTAGCGGCTTGCGGCGGCAATGGTGATGTTCAAGATACACCACAAAACGACCCACAAGAAAACAATATTGTAGCACCCTATGTGCCAAACGACACTCAACACACCGCTGGTGATGCTGATATGCAGCTGCTTGCACAAGCCCTAGATGGCTTTTTTGCAGACTCGGTTGCCCCTGCCGCAAGCTGGGCAGGCAGCGAGACCCATACGGCTTTTGTGTATATAGACGGCAACGGCACCCAAGGCGTGCTTGCCTCTAAGTTTGTTGATGGTTTAAACACCTACTACTTCCCTTGGGGCACCCTTAACGACCAGCCTGGCCTTGTGCGTTGGCTGTTTTATGTGTATGATGGGCAGGTGTATCACGAGAGGTTTACATACCATCATTGGGTACATGTAACCTCTACAGGCCGCTTAGGGTCAAGAATGGGGGCAGATGGGCAAGGGCTGTCTGTTGAAGGCCACACCCTATTCACCATGGAGGGCGGTCATATAGTGGTAGAAAAAACCATAGGTAGAACCCAATATTTGCGTATAGAGGGCTATGGAATCCACCCAGACCATGATAGAGACGCCACCTATGTAATCAACCACCACCCAAATGGTCAGTGGGAGAGAGATTGGAACTATGATGAATATATAACCCACCAAGAGTTTAACCAGCTGATGGAGCGTTATGGGCTAAACAATATTGTAAGCGATGAGGGTGGTCTACAGCTGCCAGATGTAACTGCTGAAATTATGGCACATTTAGCCGACTAAATATGAAGAGGTTTTTTGCTTTTTGTTTGATGGTTTTAGTCGCTATGTTGATGTTAGTGGGCTGCGGAAGGGATGAGGGTGTAGCCTGCAACCAAGCCGATATGCAGCTGTTGGCAGAGGCACTAGCTAGCTTTTTTGACGATGAAAACTTAAGGCAGCCTCCAGAATGGATTGAGCTTGAGGGCAGCACCCATGGGGTGCTTGTTGATGTGGATGGTAACGGCACAATAGGTGTAATAGCTACCAAATGGATAGATGGGCTTTGGGGTACAGTCGCCACTACTCAAAGGGTGTTTTATGTGTATAATGGTGCTTTAGGGTATATAGATCATGAACGTGCCTCTATGACCGTAACCAACCAAGGGCGTTTGGTGGCAAGGGAGAGCTTGATTGGAACCTTCCCTTTATTTGCTTCGTATGCCTTGTTTGCTTTTGATGATGGGGAGCTGGTGATGGAAAGAACATTAACCACATCATCAACAATGGGTGAAAATGGACACATATTGAATACATATACCATAAACACCACGGATAGAGACTTTGGAGATAGAGATGAGAGCAACAACATAGAAATAAGCCCCGCAGAGTTTAGAGAGATGGTGGAGCATTATGGGCTGCCAGAAGATTTTAAGGCGGTGTGGTGGCTCGATGATGAGACGGATGATATTCTAAATAAAAGGTAGATGTAGATGAATAGCAAACAAAACAAAGAGTTTGGTATAGGTTGCGATAATCTCTCTCATTCTCATGATTAGGCATTTAAGTTACCATCTCAACCTCGTCATCCCCAATCAAGTTGGGGATGACGAGGTTGAGGCGGTTTCTCTACAAGTCTAATGACAATTGGAGGGGCTTTATCGTTTTTGACGGCTTCTTTACAACCAATACACCCCCATCACTATGGTTGATGGGGGTGTATTGGTTGTATCGCTAAAGAAAGTATACAAGATGCGTTGACTTCCCTTCCGTCATCCTGAGCCTTTGGCTGAGCCCGCTTTTAGGCGAAGCTTGACTCAGGATCTAATTAGATGTGCACAAGCCTACATAGATCCTGAGTCAAGTTCAGGATGACGATATTGACGCAATTCATCCACCTTCTTGCTAAAAATCACCTTGACATATACGCATAAAGTGTGTATAATAATATCATAATAAGGAGGATGCACATGAAAAGGAGAGATTTAATAAAAAAGCTCGAAAAGAATGGCTGGTATCTCCTTAGGCATGGAGCAAACCATGACATATACACCAACGGGCTTAGGAATGAGCCTATTGGTCGGCATATAGAGATTGATGAAAAGTTAGCGAAGAAGATTTTGAAAAGAAATGGTATAGAATAGATGAGGAGAATTATTTATGAAAATTGTGTACCCCGTAGTGCTGTCAAAAGGCGAAAAATTCTTGTTAGCTTCTGTGCCTGATTGTGATATAGACACGCAAGGTCATAATATTGCAGATGCTATAGAGATGGCTAGAGATGGGATAGCCATATGGTGTGTAGCGGAGCAGGATGCAGGGCGAGAGCTACCTGCCCCCTCAGACATATCAAACATAGAGTGCGAGCAAGATGAGATTATAACATTAGTTGATGTAGATATAGAAGCATATCGCAAAAAACTTGCCACACGAGCCGTTCGTAAGAATTTGACAATCCCTTCATGGCTAAATGAAGAGGCAGAAAAAGCTAATATTAATTTTTCTTATGTTTTGCAAAAAGCTTTAAAAGAAGAGTTGCAGATTATAGAGTAATTTCAAACCAATATAACTGTTTAACTTGAAAATACCTACACATCCACGAGGATTTTTGTTCTAAGGCAAAATGAAGAAAATCGCAATGCAATGCATAAGATTTTTTTCATGAAGCATTAGAGCAAAAAGACCGTGGAGGTGTGGGTGTTTTTGAGTTAAACAGCTATACACCCCCATCACTATGGTTGATGGGGGTGTATTGGTTGTATCACTAAAAAATTCTCTTGAGCGTTTTTGAAAAAGGTGCAGCCTGTGGCTCTGTTTATGTCTGCTAGGGGGTAGAAGGGTAGGTTGTCTATTATGGTCAGGTTGGCGTTTGGCAGGGGCGTGGTGATGGCCTCTATGGGGATGTAGAAGGACGAAGCGTACATGGCGGCTTGGTGAGGGGTGTGGAGTATAAGAGGGGCTTGCCGCAAAGAGGGCTGGCTGGTTGATAGGCTGTCGATAATATTTAGGTTTGAGGTGGCCTTGATATAGGCATCTCTAAGGGTGTTGTTGCTGTTTATGGTAAAGTTGCCACCGCCTTGCTGCATTTGGCTATAGTTAAGGTAGATAACCGAGCGTATGCGGGGGTAGAGGTGGATGCGGCTATATATATGGGCTATTTTTTCGCTGGCCTCTGCTATAAAATGGCGGTTGCTTGCTTGAGAATAGTGAGAGACGGCAAGGCTTAGGATGATGGGGGCTTCTTCTTGAAAATCGAGATAAAATGCATCTAGCAGGTCAAAAAAGTCTTCAAAAAGACCATCTCGACTTATTTGCTTGTAGGCTATAAGGTTTATCCAACCTACATAACCCCCACCAGGAAAGAAGTGGCGAGCCATGTGGATATTCGATATATCTACCCCCCACACCATAACAACATTAGGGGCATATGTGGCAAAAACATCATAAGCTTGCTGAAAAAAGGCGATATATTGCGAAGGGGTAAAGTTTGAATTTGATTGGAGAGGAAAAAGATTTATGAAGGTGGCAACGTTGAAAAGGGCAGCATCTTTTGCAAGAGAGCGGATAAGGTCAATATCATAAATGTTAGACTGATTGGGCGGTAGGATGGTAAGGTGAGGTGTGGTGCCTGCTGCTATATTTTCTAAAACCCACCCTAGGGGGTAGGCATCACCTAAGGTGATGGTGTGGGCAAAAATGCCGTGGCTAACCCCTATATATTCTCTAAAAGCGTTAATGCTAGGCATAAGAGGGTCAGATTTGATATAAGCACCTAAAACGACCCCTGACGCAGGCTCAAAGGGTGATAGATACACCATATCTTCAATCTTTAAGTCTAAAAGGGTGATTGGGCTTTGGGGTGTTTCTGCCATTGCTTCTCTCGGCATAGGCTCTATAGCACCCCTGCCAGCACAAGCCGCAAGAGAAAGGAGGATGAGAAAAAGAGCTACTAAAAGCCCTCCGCCTCTATATAGGTGTTTATAGCGTCTAAATATTTTAATAAACCTCCTTTTTGCTCTATAAGATATTCTTTTTTAAAATAATCATAAGGGATAGACTTGCGACCGCCTTTTTGAGCCTTTTCCCAAAAAGATTTTAAATCCCCAAAGGGTAAAAAAAAGCACTCCTTCAAAGCGTCAAAGTTAACAAGCATAAAGGCTATGCCCCCTTGGGTTACAAAGGCCTCCATAAAGTCTATTTGGTGTAGATGTATGTTGTTAATAGGGAAGGATTTTTGGCGGGTTTCTTTAGCGTCAAAGCAGATGGGGATGCCTTGTACAGCCCCTATATAATCTACGCTACTTTTCTTTTCAAAATATGCCAAGGTTATATGGCGTGTTTCTTTGTTAATGGCAACGGGGGTGATAGGCGTGGGTATTTTCTCCACCACCGCAAGGCCTTTGCTTTTGTATTTTTCGTTGGTCATGTTGATGATTTCTTCAAAGGTGCTACCCCTAAGGCCTCTGTTCATATATGATTATCTCCATAATTTTCTATTTTTAAACTTGTGGTTATTCCTAATCTAAATTTGCCCTTTCTATCTGCCATCATATTGCACTCCCCTAAGTCGTCATCCCGCCACGCTATGTCGCCATCCCGCACCCCTTCCCGTCATCCCGTGCTTGACACCCCCAGTCAAGCTGAGGGCAGGCTCCGATCTAATTGGAGAAGGGCAGGCTTAGTTGGGTGTACGCTATCATACATAGATCCCGTGTCAAACACGGGATGACGACTAGGGTAGTACGGGGCGGGCTGGGATTAATCCCGCAATAGACTTGGGAGTAGTTAGCCCCTCACGCTGTCATTACCATTGTAGGGAGCGCATTTATGCGTTCCGCCTTGCCTTGCTGAAGGATAGAGAGGTGCAAACCCAATAACGGAATGGATAA
>Ga0123355_10016684_pt1 | contig 11587 bp, 11 predicted proteins | sample TergutEmb28metaG_3_FD_89872 | JGI IMG/M metagenome (GOLD analysis project Ga0123355, IMG submission 89872) | Embiratermes neotenicus P1 segment gut microbial communities from Petit-Saut dam, French Guiana - Emb289 P1 | ecosystem: Host-associated > Arthropoda: Insects > Digestive system > Gut ...
AGGCGAAAAAAGCGATTCATGTAAAGGTGCTGATAACCAATCATACTCCTTTGTATAGATAGGAGACGTTGTTAATGCTAAAAAATAGATACACTTGGAATTGTGAAAAGTGGTGCAGTAGCAAATTGGTATGTTACTATTGAATACATTGTTAGTTGCATCGTCTGGCTTTGAAGTGGGATGATGTGGCGAGTTTGATAGTTTATGAAAGAGGAGCGATAACCCTATGTCGAGCAATAGCCCTTTTAATAAAATTTGGAATAACAAAAATATAAACGATTTCATTATTGCGATGGACGATTGGGTAGGGGAGAAATGTGATTATGGCAAGAAAATAGAACTGCTTTCTGATGCCGAGAAAACATTTTATTATAATCAAATACTTGAGAGGGAAGTTAACAATGGCGGCTATTCGCAATTTTTCTTTAACGATAGCGGCACTTATTGTTACGAAATTTTAGACTCCCTATGTGAAATCGGTGCAACTAGAACAGCAGAAATACACAGAAAAGCGCTTGAGGCTTTTGGTGATAAAAACCCTAAAAGTTGCGAAGAACGGCAAAGCACGTTGGACGATATTGATAATGTTTTAAGCGAATGCGATAGGGAGTTTTATCAATATCAAGATGATTTAAATGAGTTAAACTATCAATTCGTATTAAAGAACAAGACGCAATTTACTGCGTAAAATAAGCATAGTGCAGTACAGGCTAAACCCTTATTGATCAAATTCCAATTTTAGCATCACTTCTGGTATTTTCCACATGTATTATCATAGTGCCTTTCGAGGACTTTATCAGTATAGTACAGGGCTTAGGGGAGGAAAATTAAAACGACACAGTACAGAGTAAGAATTTTGAATGATAAAGATTTTATTGATCACATCCCCCGAAACTGCATAAACGTATTTAACAAATCCAATTTGCCATAACCCCATTGATAACTAGGATACTGAATATTGGGTTCTCGTCTGCAACCCCTTATTAAAAATGACTTTATACGATAAGTATTAAGGCTGACATCATTTTGCTCCACAATACCCCATTGCAACATGAGTGCACATGCTCCGGCCGTTATTGCCGTAGACACACTCGTGCCTGTCATTGTTCCGTTACCCATCGGATAAATTCCTGCCACATCAACCCCGGGGGCCACAAAATCCGGTTTTGCTTGGGAGTTTCTGGTAGGTCCCCAAGATGAGCTAACATACAAACTGTTGTCTCTGTCATTATATGCGCCGACAGTAATGCCGCCGGTTGAGGTTCCCGGTACGGTAACGGTGGTGTATGGATCCGGGGTTAAAAACTGAACCCCGGGAGTGATTAAGCCCGTGATATGCAGCCAGCTGTTAAACCGTCCGTTTACAATACTATCCCCATGTAAAGTGACATTCCATACCCCGGGTGTGGGATGGATAAATCGGACAATTATAATTTGAGCTCCGGCCCCGCCCACAGGAAAGAAGTATCGTACGGATACTTTTGCCCGTTCCAATACTAAATTGGTTTCTGTAATGGATCCGGATCGGGCCACGGCACGGGGTATAATTTCACCAAGGGGAGATTTAAGTGATACGGACATCCTGTCGGGAGAATTGGCAAATATCTGCATCATAAAGCTATTGGCGTTTTCGGGTACCCGGATTTGAATATCTTTAGTAGAATTGGTTGTATACAAAATGCCGCTTGTATGATGACCGGCATTGCTTTCGTTTCCGGCAGCAACACAAACGCATATCCCGGTTATTTGGGAGATTAAAGAAATATATTCGCCGAGAACGGAAAAGCCGTCATGGCCCGACATATTGGAGCCTAACCCAATACATATTGCGAGTGGCATTCTTAGTCTGTTTGCTCGATCAATCATATATTCTATCGCAAGCATAACATCGGCAGCCGAAAAAGCATTTTCTTGACTTTCGGGAATACAAAAAAAGTTGTTAAAAAAATTCTCTATTCTTTTCAGTTTGACAACGATTAAGTCGGCATCCGGAGCTGCGCCGATATATTCGGAACTTTGTTTGCTGGCAGCTACGGATGCCAAAAAGGTACCGTGGCCCACCGTATCGATTGAAGGAACAGTATTATACGGAGTATCTGATTGTAAAGCCTGATTAATTTGCTCATTTGTATATTCGCTGCCAAACATAAAATCATCCGGACTGTTGCCTTCAATTGTTTGATCCCAAATGTATCTTATCTTGCTGGTGCCGTCTTCATGTAAAAAAGCATCTTTTGTATAATCTATACCGGTGTCTATAATGCCTATTAGTGTGCCGTGTCCCCGCAAATCCAAATGAGGCTGTTGTTGAACTCCCATGATATTGGCAGCTTCTAAGCTGGTTCGGCCAAGGAGCGATAAGATTTCCGGAAACAACTCAAAAGCCGCTGTGCCCAGGGCTTCTATCAGATCATTGACTCTCCTGCTATCCAAATATACAACCGCATAGCCACCCCGAACAATTTTCCCCAACTTAACGTAGGGGATATTTTTTATTGTGGTTTCAAAAATGGGGCCGTCTTTTCCGTATAACTTAATGATATACGGCTGCTTGATAAATTCCGCTAAAGTCATATTTTCATATGATGGCGTTGCATCCATAATCATTTCTCCTTTAGAAGGTGTTTATATTCGCAAACAGATTAATAGTTCACTATATGATCGCAATATGTATTTGTTCCTGTACTATGTTTATTTACATGGTGACCAGGCACAACCACGATTTATTCTAATACTATGTAGCTAAGATGCTTGCGTGTATTTGCTATATGGGGTGGCTTATGGACGAGTGGGAAGTGATTGTAAAATACAATGGCGATATTGGAAGGGTGGCAAAAGCTCTTAATATTAGAGCGGAAATTTTAGGGGATTCCTTTGCAATCCTCACCATGCCGTCTGCACGAGTGCCGGAGCTGTCTCAATATAAGGAGATCGAATTTATTGAGATGCCTAAAAGCCTCAGTCTCTCGCTACGCCAGAGCATGGCCGACGCTTGCATCACCCCTGTACATACGCAAAGAGCCGGAGGATATGGATTAACCGGAAGTGGCGTTCTTATAGGGATAATCGATTCAGGCATTGATTATACCCATCCGGATTTTCGTGATCAAAACGGCAACAGTCGGATTTTATACTTTTGGGATCAATTGGGCGGCACCGTATCTTCCGGTTTACAAAATCCGCCGGAAGGCTTCTATAGCGGAACAGAGTACGATAATCATAAATTAAACGAAGCATTACAAAACCCACAGGGCAGCGATATTCCTTCTTTAGATTTTATCGGTCACGGTACATCTGTGTCCGGTGTGGCGGCAGGAAATGGACGTTCCAGTGGAGGTATAGAGCAGGGTGTTGCCCCGGAAGCCTCTTTGATTGTTGTTAGATTGGGAGAAAAAGGAAGGGAATCCTTTGCCCGTACCACCGAGATTATGCGCGCCCTTAAATATATTATGGATCGGGCCATGTCACTTAACATGCCGGTGGCCATCAATTTAAGCTTTGGTACAAACGACGGTTCCCACGCGGGAGACTCTCTTTTTGAAACGTATATAAACGCGGTGGCTCAGCGATGGCGATGCGTGATTGTGGTTGCAACCGGTAATGAAGGCTCGGCAGGGCATCATTTTGGAGGGCTTATTGCCACCAATCAAACGATGGAGGCAGTTTTTACCGTGGCTGCAAACTTAAACTCAGTTTATTTAGCATTATGGAAAGATTTTGCGGATACCCTGGATTTGGAGTTGATATCACCGGAAGGGCAATCCAGCGGGATACTGCGATCAACGGATCGTATCCGGCAAATGAGATTAGGGGGCACGGATGTATCGGTACATTACAGGCAGCCGACTATATACAGCAGGAGTCAGGAGGCCTATTTTCAATTGGGAGGCGATAACGTCCCGGTTATTCCAGGGATCTGGCGGCTGCGTATCACGGGACGCAGAGTGACGGTAGGGGAGTTTCATATATGGCTTCCCACGATAGAAGAAGTTGGGTTGGGGACGGCTTTTTTAACTCCGGATCCGGGGATTACGCTTACACTTCCATCCACTACCCCAAATGTCATTTCTGTCGGTGGGTATAATTCACTACTTGGGAGTGCCGCCGACTTTTCCGGGCGGGGGTATACATTTCGCGATATATATGTAAAACCGGATGTGGTGGCTCCCGCTGTAAATGTATTATCTACCCGCGCCGGGGGAGGTTATGACACATTTACCGGCACAAGTATGGCGGCACCCTTTGTAACAGGCGCGGCGGCTTTAATGATGGAGTGGGGGGTTGTTCGTGGAAATGACCGGTTTTTGTATGGACAGCGAGTCAAGGCTTTTCTGCAAAAGAGTGGGGTAAAAAGGGCCAATATCACTCATCCCAACCCAATATGGGGTTACGGTACTTTGTGTCTGAAAGAGGCCATGGATTATTTAGTTGAATATAACAGCGAAACGAAATTTTAATATGGGAGGATGATAACTATGCCGGATACAGGTAAGCTTCAAATAGATGTTAATGCGATTGATGTGGCGAAACCGGTTAGCAACGCAATAATTCGCATAATGCCCCGGGGGAATAGAGATCACATTATAGAAGAGATGATTACCAATACTTCGGGGCAAACATACACCGTTGACTTACCCGCGCCACCTCTGGATTTTTCGTTGCAGCCGTCAACGGAAAAACCTTATAGCGAATATGATGTAAGTGTTACTTACGAGGGTTACGAACAGGTTAATGTTAAGGGAGTGCAAATACTGCCGGATACCGTATCCTTTCAGGACATTGCCCTAAATCCGCTGCTCGGATACGAAAAAGAATGGCCAGAAACGATTACCATAGACGAACATACCCTGTGGGGGGATTTCCCTCCTAAAATACCGGAAGCCGAGGTAAAGCCTTTGCCTCAACATACGGGGCTTGTGGTGCTTCCCGAACCGGTGGTGCCGGAGTTTATGGTGGTGCATATGGGTATGCCGGAAAATACAGCGGCCCAAAGGCACTGGGTGCCTTTTACGGATTATATAAAGAGCGTAGCCTGCAGCGAAATCTATGCCACCTGGCCGGAACAAACCCTTCGTGCAAACATTCTGGCGATTATCTCATTAACCCTTAATCGTGTTTTTACTGAGTGGTATCGGGGAAAAGGATTTGATTTCACAATAGCAAAGTTTAAGAAAAACCCCTGCCCCGAAAAACCGTGTAAATATGCGGGTTTGCGGACAGGGGTTTTACAATTTTTGGAATTGAGTTGTCATATCTGGCTTTGTGATTAATAGATTTAAATAAGAAATATTAATCGCTGGGGTGAGATATGAACGATAAGAAAAAAATAACACTCCCAAAAGAATTACAAAAGGAAATGTTAAAATTTTTCAAAAATACCTCAATGCCAAGAATCAAAAAAACCAAGGAAAAGAAAGCATAAATCGCCTATCAAAAATAAAAGATGATAGGAGATTTAAGTCATGGAGACAGCAATTTATGTAAGGGTTTCAACAGAGGAACAGGCACAAGAGGGATTTTCAATTAGGGCACAGGAGCAGAAGCTAAAAGATTATGCCCGAGTAAAAGACTGGTCAATATATAACATTTACATTGATGATGGAATAAGCGGGAAAAACATCACAGCAAGACCAGCCGTCATTAACATGATAAACGACATTGAAAAAGGTCATGTTAAAAATGTAGTAGTATTTAAAATAGACAGGCTAACAAGGAGTACATCAGATTTAACATACCTTATTGACTTATTTAACGCGCATGACTGTGCTTTTAACTCATTAAGTGAAAGCATAGATACGCAAACTCCATCAGGGCGTATGTTCATTAAGATAATAGGGATTTTTGCAGAATTTGAAAGAGAAAACATAGCTGAGAGGGTCAAATTGGGGCAAGAACGCAAAGTTAAAGAGGGATACTCTCTCTGCGGTCTACACTCAAGTTATGGTTACGATAGAGCAAACGGGCAAAAAGTACAATCAATTAATCAAGAACAAGCCGTTATCGTAAGACAAATTTTTGACTGGTTTGTTAATCAAAACATGTCACTTAGTGCAATAGCAAAAAGATTAAATATAATGAAGGTGCCGACAAAACACAATTCCATTTGGCTCCCATCGACAATTAAAGTCTTGCTTACAAATTGTAATTATGTTGGTAAAGTTAGATACCAGATGAAAAACAAAGAAAAAAACTTTGAAGCAGAAGGATTACATGAAGCAATTATTACACAGGAAATTTATGACCAAGCTCAAAAACTAATGTCAAAATTCAAAAAGATTAGCCATACTAAAAAACCAAGAGACGAAAACTATTTTCTAGGATTCTTATATTGTCCCAAATGTGGGAGTAGACTACTAACCCATAGTGTTTATCAAAAAGCAGGAGATGGAAAAAAACACTACAAATCTTCCTACAGGTGCAAATATAGAAGCTCTGGTGCAGGTTGCAATTTCTCTGATATAAGACATGACAAGATAGAAACCGCATTTATTGAATATGTCAATAGAATAGCTGAATTTGAAGAAATAGATGAAATATGTCAAGAAACAGAACAAAAGAATATAGAGGCTTTAGAGGAAATAATACAGGCATATGATGAAAAGCTCCGTCAGCTTGATTTAAAGGACAAAGAAATACTAGATTCCTATGTAGATGGGAACCTTATATTTGAGGCATATAGGAATATTAAAGATAAAATAGAGAAAGAAAAAAAAGAAATTAACAAGGAACTGGAAAAACTTTCAGACTTTGAAGATGTCGAAACAGAATTTTCAAAAGAAGATTTTGTTTTAACGTTTAAGGAAAATTGGGAGCATTTAACAGACGTTGAAAAAAGACAATTTCTTTTGAAGTTTGTTAGGCAGATACATATATCTACCAAAAGAGCGGAAAATAATCGTCATTGGATTGCAACTGTCACGTCTGTAGAGTTTATGTAATTGAATCCCCTTATCTAATGAGGAAAGAAGTAGACAAGGGCTTTGTTGAAGAGTGCGCTTCAACAAAGCCCTCTTTCCATTGTATTTATCAACTATTTCTGTGTTGTCAAGGGCGCAGAGTATTTTTGCAAAATGCGCAAAAATCTTCCTGCTTTCCTTGACAACACTATATATCACGAAAGATATACACTGTCATAATTTTAAAGCACAGTGGTTTTTTTGTAAAATAATGTGGAAATGCATGTGACATTGTGTTAGTATAATATAAATCGTTATTGAATGCGGTTTACTATACGTTTCCATAACGCATGATTTCCGTACGCAGAATAAAAAATTGTGTAAGAAAAAAGTATTCGGAATTTCAGGTGGTAGGTGCAGAGATTGAATAAGACTTTTTGGATATTTTTCATTGCTAACATTATTATATCTGTTTTAATACCACTATTTGTTTTTCCGTTAGTCTCAGTAAAACTTACATCGTTTGAAACTGTGATGACCACCCTTTTATTGGCATTAGTTTTGTTTTCAATTGAGATATACGCATATGTAAATATTATGCATCAAAGGACGTCTAACGAACAAATTATTGACAATCTTAATTTCACTAGTGATATGATATTGTTTAATATAATGAAAAACATTAGAATAATTAATCAAACTAGATTTCAGTCAAATGATTTATTTTGTTTCTATTTAAATAAAAAAATTATTGAATTACTCCAATTGTCAAACGATGCTGTCAATAACAATGAAATAAAAATTGAAGATACAATGATTGAAATAACACATGAGATGTATAAATCTGCATTTATAGGCGATAGTGATTCTATATTCAGACCAATGTATGAATGTAATGAAAATGAATTTTTCTTTGAGTCATTTGGGAAAAATTATTTTGAGATTGCTAATCAATTAGTAAGGCAAAGGAAGATAAAAAAAGTAAACCGTTTGTTTGTATATGAGGACGCTAAGGAACTGCAGGATAATAGAATTCAAAAGTTGATACATTTTCATAATACAACAAAAAATTTTGAATGTAAAATTCTTAGTAAAAATACATATGAACAAATCAAAAAGGACTTTAAACTAAATCACTTAACAGGTTCATTTGCAATATATGGTTCTCGATATCTTTATACTGAACGAACTGCTACAGCACATCAGGTAGTTGGCTATTATTCGAAAGATGTTAATGCAATATCTAACTTCATTGTTTTTTTTGAACGATGTTGGAGTCAAGCTAAAAAACATACGATTAATTCATCAAAAAAAATTAATTTAGACGATATTTTTAATGAAAGTTGGACCTTACTATGAATGGAAAACAGAGAAGACTATCAAGAATATTTGGAAAAGACGAAAAGACTGTCATAGTCCCTGTTGATGATAGCTTAATATTTGGGCCTTTTGCTGGTCTTCATGATATCAACCAAAAGATATCGAATATTCTTGAAGGGAATCCCGATGCAATACTTGCACATCGTGGGACATTTATAAATGATATCCCTATAAATTCAGTTGGTCGTATTATTAATGTTAGTGCTAGTACAACGAATAGTTTTCATACAAGGAAAGTTTTAATTTCAACTGTGGAGCAATTACTTGCTCAAGATGCAGATTGCGTTGCTGTTCATATAAATGTAACAAGTAAATTTGAAGCAGATATGTTATATGATTTCGGAAGAATTGTTTTGGAAGCTGAAAAGTACGCACTTCCAGTTATGGCTATAGTATATCCGAGAAAAGAAAATGCTGATGGAGCAGATGAAAATTACATAAATCTCAAAAAATCTAACAACCAAGAATATGTTAGATTATTGTGTCACTGTGTGAGAATTGCCAGGGATATGGGGGCTTCTTTAATTAAAACACAATACTCTGGTAATAGTGAATCTTTTATACAAGTTGTTGAGGCCGCTCACCCTATCCCTATTGTTATTGCGGGCGGTATGTTTCAAGAAGCTAAATATATGTTGAAGATTTGTGAAGATGCAATGAAATGTGGTTGTAAAGGAATAAGTTATGGGAGAAATGTTTTTTCAAGACATGACGCAGCAATGATGATTGAGGCAATTTCAGCTATTGTTCACAAGAATTTAACCGCCGAATTAGCTTATATGAAATTTTCTCCTTCTGATATGGAGTGCAAGTTATGAAAATATGGAGTCATGATTCAACTTGGAATTTAGTGCTTCCGCCTTCTCGTCCAAACGATTTTCAACTAAGTATTATTAAGAATAAGATTAAATCGCTTCCATATGATGCAAATGTGGCAGTTTTAGGTAGCACTCCAGAGTTTAGAGATTTATTATTTGAAACAAATATATCTAACATATATGTCTTTGATAAATCTATTGAATTTTATAAAAAAATGTCGTCCCAAAGAATATATGATAATGCTGAAATATTTGTTTCCGGAAATTGGTTAGAAACATTAAATGGTTTTAATTCATATTTTGATATGGTCTTGTCAGATTTAACTGCTGGTAACATTGAATATGAAATGAGAAGAGAATTTTATCGTCTTATTATACGTTTACTCAAAGAAAACGGCTGTTTTATTGATAAGCATTTAACAAATGAAAACGGACTGCTTACTCTTAATGAAATTCAGTTCAAATATTCTAATTTGCCGGTAAATTTAGCAACAGTAAATGATTTTTCGTGTGAGGCTATATTCTGTTCAGAATTGCAGGCTATACCAGAAGTAATTGATACAACACGTATATACAGGCTCCTGAATAAGTGCTTTCACAAAAACAAACGGTTGCAAAAATTTGTAGAGCTAGCTCATCTTATAACTCCAAGAGATTGTTTTTGGTATTATGGTAAGTCTAATATTGATTATGTTGAAGACATGGAACTAGAATATAAGAGTACGCTTTCTAATACTGTATATCAGAATCGAGCCTATGTTTATATTTGGAGAAAGAAAAAAAGCAGTTCATAAAATGTATATTTAATGAATAGAATATTCAAAACTAAGAAGGAGGTTGTTACTATGTCGACAAAACTTGAGAGAGCAGACGTAATCGATTGGATGGAGAAATTCAAGACTGGTTGGACTGAAAAAAAGAAAGAAGATGTTTTGAAATTATTTGAAAAAACAGAAAGGTATTATGAACGACCTTTCAACCCAGCCACAACGATAGAAGAAATAAAAGTTTACTGGAATGATATTGATTCGGTTAGCGAAATGACATTAGATTATGAGATTGTTGCTGTGGATAGCTATACTGCTTGTATACATTGGAGATATAGGTACTGCTCTCAGGGTGTATACGACTTATTAGATGGGATTTATACGATAAAATTCAATGAGAACAAGGAATGTATTGAATTTCGTCAATGGTGGTTTAAGGAATAAAAGAATAACCAATATAACTTGTTTATAGGCATATCAGAGAGAGGATTTCGATGTCTCTTAATAACTGATATGCCTAGATTTTTGAGGTGCTTTATGAAGATATTTAAAATGACATTAGAAGACGGACACATAATTCGTGGTCTTTTAAGTGAAGCTGAAAATAAGGATATATTGATTATTCATTTTCACGGATTTGGTGGAGATTGCTATGCAAATCACTTCTTGCAAATAATGCACGAACAATTTCCTGCAAATGGAATTTCATTTCTTTCCGTTAATACGCGTTATAGTGGATATTTAGTTGAGAACTATTCTGAAAATAGTGTGTCTTATTTAGGTGCCTCTGTATGTGATTATCGCAATATAGAATATGATGTTAATGCAATAGTTGATTTCTTTGATTCTAAATATGATTATTGCGTTTTGCAAGGACATAGTTTCGGAACAAATCTTGTCAAGTTATATCTTAGAAAGCATAATTGTAATCGTCTTTCTATATTTTTAAGTCCCGCAGATAGCGTTGGACTATACAATGAGTGGAAAAAAAGACAGAATGTTGATATCGATATACAAAAAACGAATGTGCGCAATGGATATCTGGTCAGAACTGATAACTTTGGAATGCTGACTGACTATGGGGAATATCAAATTCCAATTACTGATATTGCTCTAAGTGAACTATTAATTAGTGAAATTTTTCATGAGTGGTCTCTCCCGCTCAAAAAAATCTGTAATCCTTCTTTGGTTATCAAAGGTTCTAATGACATGATTTCTAACTATGGCACAACAAAAACTAATGAATCTATGTATATGTTGTTACCAAACTCTGAGGTTTTTAGTATTAATACTGCTAAACATATATTTGAAAATTTTGAAAACGAATTGTTTAGAACCATAGTAAATTGGCTTTTTAAAGAGACGAAAAACAGGACAAACAATTAATCTTAAAGTCAAAATCAGAAGCCTGCGGGATTCTGATTTTGTTTTTCTCTGCAGTGCTAAAACAGCCTTATCTCTGTATTTCTTATTCGAATAAGAAGTCCCCCAAATAGTCCCCCTTAACAAGAACACCTAAAAAATAATCCAAAAAAATAAAAATAAATAAAGAAAAAATACACCTCACACATGTCCATACCGCCCTATGCGCCCACATTCATCTATACCCGCAAGGGGCTGAAGAGAGAGTGGGGTCTCGGCTAGAATTTAAAAATTCAATCCGAGACCCCACTCTCTCTTCGTGTAACAACATCTTGACAGAAGTAGTCATATAAATAAATGTGGG
>Ga0123355_10016685_pt1 | contig 11586 bp, 4 predicted proteins | sample TergutEmb28metaG_3_FD_89872 | JGI IMG/M metagenome (GOLD analysis project Ga0123355, IMG submission 89872) | Embiratermes neotenicus P1 segment gut microbial communities from Petit-Saut dam, French Guiana - Emb289 P1 | ecosystem: Host-associated > Arthropoda: Insects > Digestive system > Gut ...
CTGCATTTGGGATCCCTTATGCATTACAAGTGGAATATTATAATCTAGAACACATTTTATTAGTGTGGTTTATATGTAAAATTCTAATTGTTTATCCGCTGTGGCCGAGGTGCATGTGGCTGGTCCTTTGTAGTTGGCTTTTTCATCAGGTGTGTGGGGGAAGATATATAGGTGCATTTGTTGGTTAATAGTTGAAGTGATTTTACGAAATGCACGGTAAACAGATGAGACGCATTATTTCCCTATTACCGCACCCGACTCTTTGGAGGTCTGTTAGGCGAAAGAGTTATAAAGCCAGTCGCACTGCAGAAATGTGCAACAGGTCAGAAACCATTTTATTTTTGTTGTGATAAACATTTACTACATTGAAAAATATTTCAGATTTATATTCTGAATCTTAATCAGGTCTCTATTTTAATTAATATACTATTTTATACTATAGCCGGTCCCAGTGGCCGCGCGGTCTAAGGCGTAGGTCTGCGGCCGCTCGCCTGCTGAGATTGTGGGTTCGAATCCCACCGGGGGCAGGGATGTTTGTATGTCGTGAGTGTTGTGTGTTGTGAGGTAGAGGTCTCTGCGACGAGCTGATCATTCGTCAAGAGGAGTTCTACCGAATATGATGCGTCGTTGTGTGTGATCTAGAATCCTCAAGAATGAGGAGGCCGTGGCCCGCGTTTGGCCGCAGCGCTACAGAAAAAAAATATATATTGTAACTCGATTTTCATAAATTCGAGAAAATTACATTCATGTAAATTTGATGTGTGGTTGACCGTGCATCGTAGTTCAATATGGAGTAAGAAACCAACTAGATGTCACTTAGTATACGTTTATTTCTACTTATCAGTTGCTCAACATGTTTCGGGCCACCATATACCCATCTTCAGGAGCTGACGAATTAGTGGTATTTTCTCTCCCGTGTGGTGTAGTGCTGTAACAATGGGCAGTGTTATTTCATGCACAATTGATCGGTATGAACCAAAACTAAATTCGAAACACGTTTGGTGTAAATCCCACGATAACAAATTTCAATGAAATCCGTTTAACACTTTGATGCTTGTGACAAACGCACGGACATTCACATATTTTATGCAGCGCGCAAATAACGTACAATAAATTGTTCCAACGTGTGCAGCGCATAGAAAGAATGTGATTACTACCCAACTAAGACGAACAAGCTGTTTCGGACATCTACAAATACACGACGTACCCTTTGAGATCGATATTCAAGCTGTCGCTCTGCACCCCATAAAGACATAGCGGTGTGAAGCCATTCACCAGACGCAGAAGAGTTGTCAGCTTCGCACCCCAGCCGCTTTACGCTCGGGCGAAAGTCCATTAGATAGGAGCTGGGTGGGCTCCAGGGTGCAATTTCGAGGAGAAAAAATCTCTTGCACCTCGCGAAACTCCGTACAGTTTCCTCTGCTGACTTCGCGTCCTGACGGCGTCGGTAAGGATGATGGTGGGCAGGCGGGCTGGCTGGCGGGCGGGCGGGCGCGCAGGCGGGCAATAAATAAGTAAGTAAAATAAGTAAATAAGAAAGTATGTAATAAGTAAGTAAATAAGTAATAATAATTACAATAATAATAATAATAAATTAAAAACAAGCACCTTTAGACGTGTGTCGGTTGTACTAGACTCAATATTTAATGTTAGGCTACAGGCATAACAAAATTAATATTACTGTTTTTATTATGAAAAAACTTATTCACAAACCTCCATTTCACTTTAATTACATATTTAAATGTCACGTTTTTGACGCATTAAGCGTCACTCTATTTTTCCACCTACGTGAAAAGTTCATAATTCGTGTACAACCTAAAGACATGAGGTCGCCCTGAGGAAAATATTAACGGACCTGTTCCACTGAATAAAATCGTTCTTACCTTAACTGACTGTCCTTCGAGTGATCAAAAAATTGTGCAAACGCCACGGAATCAGAAACACTCCTTACGGTGCTAGCCTACTACAGCATCTCAACAAGGGCTACCTGAAACCACTCCGCAACCAAACGCTGTATCTAAGTAACAACTTAAAACATCCTCCCACCTCAGTGACCCCTCCCATGAGACTTTCAGCCTAAACTTTGTAGTCACCTTTCACGTTGCTCGTATAAGAAGTTAAGTCCTGCCATATCATGGTCCCTGATATTATAACCTCAAAAACAGCCTATTTTATAAGAGGTTAAGACTGAAAAACTCCGCATATTGCAATTTCATCCATCTCTTGCCACATAATTTTTTTCAGATGTAACAAGAATTCCAGTGATTCGATTCAATTTGAATTTTCTTACGCTCAAAGAAAGTTCCTCAACAAATCGCTAGGAAGGAAAGAAGGAAGAATATGGACTTTAATATAATTCAGGAAATGATGGGGATGAGAAAGGTTCAAAAACGATGTATGTAATTGAAAAACGGATGTAACGACAGACCTCTAACATTACACTGACAAGAAAGAACACGCAACTGCAAAAAGGCCCCTGATTCTTGTGCCAGATAAAAGTTTCTGCTCGGTTTTTATAGATTTTGGGTGACTCTGGAAAAGGTCAGGAACATTACTCACACACGTTTTCTATTAGGGTAGACTAATTCTCTTCTATACAAAACAGGATGTTGACAGCTGGGTCGAACATACAAAATACTATTACAGAAATACAAACGGTTGCAAGATTTTTCATTGTTCAATTTAACGAAACAACTTTAATAATACATACAGACGTATAGCGTAATATATATTTCCTCTTGCCCTAACTGTAACAGCAGTCAACAAATGATCAATAGGGGTATTGTAAACGATTATTGCGTTTGTGTTCGGCTGTCAGAAAGCCATGTTACCATGGCGAGCACGGACTTGTTGATACGCCCTGGCGAGTAGGAGTGCTAAGCTACCCTCAACCCCTGCCTCCCAAATCCGCCAGCAGCACGGAGGGACGCGGCTGCGTCGTGCACCGCCACGTGCTTGGCACTAGGAGCCGCCGTATAAAACAAGTGCGAGTCCTACCGGGCACCACCAGTTCGCCGCCTCCTGCGAGATCTTCCAACTATCTCTAACTTCTTCTCATTCTGATTCTGGAGGAACGTCTGCATTAGTACATCGCCAGTAAGAACAGCACGACGGACTACGGTCTCCATCAGCAGAAGGTTAGCCCGAAAAACGTTCATCATTCATTAAATTATTTGCAAAAGAGTCTCGAAGTTACGAAGGGTGAATAAATACATAGGCATTAAGAAATACTGACATTGTATGGTTTCATATATTAAGAAATGTCTAGGAATTCATTAAGTCATTACGTAAGCAACACACATCTACATTTTAAAACTGGTAGTCCATCTTAATACAAGCATACATGCACATACGTATTGCAAAAGCAACCGCACAAAATTAATTACTAACAATCAGGGAATTGTCTTCCACTAGCTTTGCAGAGAAATAAATGCTTTAGAAGACTTTTAAAATGGTTAAAGAATAAAACCACTATTGGTCAGCGTGACAGTTATGAGCGTAAAGGTTTCGATAAAGATTGTCTTACTTACCCACATTCAGCTACAATTTAAACACTTTAACATATACGACTCGATTCGACTTTATGACAAATTGCGCTCCATCCCCGTGTCACAATTAGTCCCACAATGTAGAAAACCGAAGAAATTAAATCGGACGAAGGGCTGTATCATGTGCCAGAATACTTATGCCTTTAGATCTGCGGAAAATTCGAAGAGTTTCTTGGATTATAGAATGGTAAAGTTATTAGCTAATACAGCACGCGTAAATTAAACTTGCGGTGCGCTTCAAGAACCAAATAATGTAATACAGTCTATAAAATTTCAAATACCTTCTCTTAATTACAGCGACAGATGAGTCCTCCGTGTGGGATTAATAACTTTGGCCATTGCATATAAATGATTAATAAATCTCTTACACGTAAATGTGATTCATATTTTTAAAGTAATGTCTTATTGGATTCAATACGTTACGTCACAGTTCTCCTTAAAATGCTCTGCGTTCAGTATACAATATGGAAATACAAACAGTGCGGCAAAATCTAGTGGACGTCGAGAGGTCAGATGTCTTAATCCAATCTTCATTATTTATATATATATATATATATATGAATCACAAGTGGATCATTTTGAACCGCTCTCTTCTCCTGCAAGAGAAGAAACAAGTGCAAAGCTCCAAATACATATTATCTTGTTCTATTCATTAGTATTCAGCCTTGAAGGTCGGGCTTGGCAGGAACCAGAACCCAGTCATGTGACCGGTATGGCTCTGGCACACTGCATCCTGGGCAAGTTCTTTGGGGTAGTTTGCCATTGCTTTCCCCCGCTCTTGTTTTATAATCTGTTTTAATGTATATTTTTATATATTTACCTATCAGCTAGCTGTATCTTGTGAATTTGTTACAATTATTATTTATGTGTTTGAATTATGTTAATTGACAAATGATGTTCGTTTAGTTTCGACCGATTACTGAAAACAATTTCTGTCCAATCCATCATTACAGCGCCGTACGAATACGCTATTTACGAATTTCGCAGTCTGTCAGAATCAAAGAAAACATAGAAATTTGGTCGTAAAGTGATTATGGTACGGCTGTGTGACCAACCAGACGGAGTTCGATCCCAGGCAGAAGTCGAAGTCACGCTCTTCCCCACCGTTTCCAGACCGGCACTGGGGCCCAACCAGTCCCCTATTTAAGCTTTGATGATATATCAGAAGACTTAGTTGGCAGGTAAATTTAAGAAAAGCTCTGGGCTCAATAAGCACCACGCCACTAATATCTATGGGGAGTGGAGGTTTAGCTCCATGCATTCTTTGCGTCCGCAGTTTCGTAGATAGAGGTGAGACAAAGCACCTTGGTACCCATTAACCTTTTAAAGCCTACTAGTTACGTGATGCACCAACAGTTTAACATTCAACAACTGTATGCTCTGCCCACACTGTATTTATGTGTTTTGTATTTATCTCAGAACAAACAGCGACTTGTGCCACTTACAGCATAAACTGATTGGTTTTTATAATCGAGATGGAAAGTGTTTACAGCGCGGTACGGACTGGGGCTTTAAATAAAGCGGTCTGTTTTTGGTCCTTATAGGGTTAATATTTAAATGCAACCGCATTTGAATCCAAATAAAATCCGAGTGTTTCAAGATCACTTATTGGAACGTCGTAACGCCAGGCAGGAATGTGACAGTCAACCACAGCACAACGCAGAGGGTTTAACGCAGTGACGTGAAATAACATATTTTGTCAATTATTATTCACGATGTAACAGGCGAAAGACACAGGATTAATGAAATCATATTTTAGAAGCAATACAAAATATACAATATATTAGGAATGCCAAATTTCTAATTATTCATACAAATAATAAATATGCCTTCTACATAATTATGTCAAAGTGTCGTAACTGACAACCAATGGTATTAAATTTGCATATTTTAAGCCACTACAGTGTAATTAACTTGTAGAAGTCCTTATAGTATAAATTCAAGTAACATAATCAATATGTATGAGTTGAATTTAATATTAATAGGTCCGTGCATCGCCAATATATTCCCACAGTACAACCAACAAGATGCGACGTTTCCCATCTTGATAGCTGAATAAAAAGAGACCAACTTGATGTCACTTGCTTTGATATTTCATTATTTAATGTTCAACATGTTTCGGATGTTAATACATTCATCCTCAGGAGCTTGCGACATATTTGTTGAGTTACTTCATGGGTTGTATTGCTCTGGTTCGATGTGTGTTGGTGTTACGTTGTGGTTTGGCTGGGGTGGTGTGGTATCCGGATACCACACCACCCCAGCCAAACCACAACGTAACACCAACACACATCGAACCAGAGCAATACAACCCATGAAGTAACTCAACAAATATGTCGCAAGCTCCTGAGGATGAATGTATTAACATCCGAAACATGTTGAACATTAAATAATGAAATATCAAAGCAAGTGACATCAAGTTGGTCTCTTTTTATTCAGCTATCAAGATGGGAAACGTCGCATCTTGTTGGTTGTACTGTGGGAATATATTGGCGATGCACGGACCTATTAATATTAAATTCAACTCATACATATTGATTATGTTACTTGAATTTATACTATAAGGACTTCTACAAGTTAATTACACTGTAGTGGCTTAAAATATGCAAATTTAATACCATTGGTTGTCAGTTACGACACTTTGACATAATTATGTAGAAGGCATATTTATTATTTGTATGAATAATTAGAAATTTGGCATTCCTAATATATTGTATATTTTGTATTGCTTCTAAAATATGATTTCATTAATCCTGTGTCTTTCGCCTGTTACATCGTGAATAATAATTGACAAAATATGTTATTTCACGTCACTGCGTTAAACCCTCTGCGTTGTGCTGTGGTTGACTGTCACATTCCTGCCTGGCGTTACGACGTTCCAATAAGTGATCTTGAAACACTCGGATTTTATTTGGATTCAAATGCGGTTGCATTTAAATATTAACCCTATAAGGACCAAAAACAGACCGCTTTATTTAAAGCCCCAGTCCGTACCGCGCTGTAAACACTTTCCATCTCGATTATAAAAACCAATCAGTTTATGCTGTAAGTGGCACAAGTCGCTGTTTGTTCTGAGATAAATACAAAACACATAAATACAGTGTGGGCAGAGCATACAGTTGTTGAATGTTAAACTGTTGGTGCATCACGTAACTAGTAGGCTTTAAAAGGTTAATGGGTACCAAGGTGCTTTGTCTCACCTCTATCTACGAAACTGCGGACGCAAAGAATGCATGGAGCTAAACCTCCACTCCCCATAGATATTAGTGGCGTGGTGCTTATTGAGCCCAGAGCTTTTCTTAAATTTACCTGCCAACTAAGTCTTCTGATATATCATCAAAGCTTAAATAGGGGACTGGTTGGGCCCCAGTGCCGGTCTGGAAACGGTGGGGAAGAGCGTGACTTCGACTTCTGCCTGGGATCGAACTCCGTCTGGTTGGTCACACAGCCGTACCATAATCACTTTACGACCAAATTTCTATGTTTTCTTTGATTCTGACAGACTGCGAAATTCGTAAATAGCGTATTCGTACGGCGCTGTAATGATGGATTGGACAGAAATTGTTTTCAGTAATCGGTCGAAACTAAACGAACATCATTTGTCAATTAACATAATTCAAACACATAAATAATAATTGTAACAAATTCACAAGATACAGCTAGCTGATAGGTAAATATATAAAAATATACATTAAAACAGATTATAAAACAAGAGCGGGGGAAAGCAATGGCAAACTACCCCAAAGAACTTGCCCAGGATGCAGTGTGCCAGAGCCATACCGGTCACATGACTGGGTTCTGGTTCCTGCCAAGCCCGACCTTCAAGGCTGAATACTAATGAATAGAACAAGATAATATGTATTTGGAGCTTTGCACTTGTTTCTTCTCTTGCAGGAGAAGAGAGCGGTTCAAAATGATCCACTTGTGATTCATATATATATATATATATATAAATAATGAAGATTGGATTAAGACATCTGACCTCTCGACGTCCACTAGATTTTGCCGCACTGTTTGTATTTCCATATTGTATACTGAACGCAGAGCATTTTAAGGAGAACTGTGACGTAACGTATTGAATCCAATAAGACATTACTTTAAAAATATGAATCACATTTACGTGTAAGAGATTTATTAATCATTTATATGCAATGGCCAAAGTTATTAATCCCACACGGAGGACTCATCTGTCGCTGTAATTAAGAGAAGGTATTTGAAATTTTATAGACTGTATTACATTATTTGGTTCTTGAAGCGCACCGCAAGTTTAATTTACGCGTGCTGTATTAGCTAATAACTTTACCATTCTATAATCCAAGAAACTCTTCGAATTTTCCGCAGATCTAAAGGCATAAGTATTCTGGCACATGATACAGCCCTTCGTCCGATTTAATTTCTTCGGTTTTCTACATTGTGGGACTAATTGTGACACGGGGATGGAGCGCAATTTGTCATAAAGTCGAATCGAGTCGTATATGTTAAAGTGTTTAAATTGTAGCTGAATGTGGGTAAGTAAGACAATCTTTATCGAAACCTTTACGCTCATAACTGTCACGCTGACCAATAGTGGTTTTATTCTTTAACCATTTTAAAAGTCTTCTAAAGCATTTATTTCTCTGCAAAGCTAGTGGAAGACAATTCCCTGATTGTTAGTAATTAATTTTGTGCGGTTGCTTTTGCAATACGTATGTGCATGTATGCTTGTATTAAGATGGACTACCAGTTTTAAAATGTAGATGTGTGTTGCTTACGTAATGACTTAATGAATTCCTAGACATTTCTTAATATATGAAACCATACAATGTCAGTATTTCTTAATGCCTATGTATTTATTCACCCTTCGTAACTTCGAGACTCTTTTGCAAATAATTTAATGAATGATGAACGTTTTTCGGGCTAACCTTCTGCTGATGGAGACCGTAGTCCGTCGTGCTGTTCTTACTGGCGATGTACTAATGCAGACGTTCCTCCAGAATCAGAATGAGAAGAAGTTAGAGATAGTTGGAAGATCTCGCAGGAGGCGGCGAACTGGTGGTGCCCGGTAGGACTCGCACTTGTTTTATACGGCGGCTCCTAGTGCCAAGCACGTGGCGGTGCACGACGCAGCCGCGTCCCTCCGTGCTGCTGGCGGATTTGGGAGGCAGGGGTTGAGGGTAGCTTAGCACTCCTACTCGCCAGGGCGTATCAACAAGTCCGTGCTCGCCATGGTAACATGGCTTTCTGACAGCCGAACACAAACGCAATAATCGTTTACAATACCCCTATTGATCATTTGTTGACTGCTGTTACAGTTAGGGCAAGAGGAAATATATATTACGCTATACGTCTGTATGTATTATTAAAGTTGTTTCGTTAAATTGAACAATGAAAAATCTTGCAACCGTTTGTATTTCTGTAATAGTATTTTGTATGTTCGACCCAGCTGTCAACATCCTGTTTTGTATAGAAGAGAATTAGTCTACCCTAATAGAAAACGTGTGTGAGTAATGTTCCTGACCTTTTCCAGAGTCACCCAAAATCTATAAAAACCGAGCAGAAACTTTTATCTGGCACAAGAATCAGGGGCCTTTTTGCAGTTGCGTGTTCTTTCTTGTCAGTGTAATGTTAGAGGTCTGTCGTTACATCCGTTTTTCAATTACATACATCGTTTTTGAACCTTTCTCATCCCCATCATTTCCTGAATTATATTAAAGTCCATATTCTTCCTTCTTTCCTTCCTAGCGATTTGTTGAGGAACTTTCTTTGAGCGTAAGAAAATTCAAATTGAATCGAATCACTGGAATTCTTGTTACATCTGAAAAAAATTATGTGGCAAGAGATGGATGAAATTGCAATATGCGGAGTTTTTCAGTCTTAACCTCTTATAAAATAGGCTGTTTTTGAGGTTATAATATCAGGGACCATGATATGGCAGGACTTAACTTCTTATACGAGCAACGTGAAAGGTGACTACAAAGTTTAGGCTGAAAGTCTCATGGGAGGGGTCACTGAGGTGGGAGGATGTTTTAAGTTGTTACTTAGATACAGCGTTTGGTTGCGGAGTGGTTTCAGGTAGCCCTTGTTGAGATGCTGTAGTAGGCTAGCACCGTAAGGAGTGTTTCTGATTCCGTGGCGTTTGCACAATTTTTTGATCACTCGAAGGACAGTCAGTTAAGGTAAGAACGATTTTATTCAGTGGAACAGGTCCGTTAATATTTTCCTCAGGGCGACCTCATGTCTTTAGGTTGTACACGAATTATGAACTTTTCACGTAGGTGGAAAAATAGAGTGACGCTTAATGCGTCAAAAACGTGACATTTAAATATGTAATTAAAGTGAAATGGAGGTTTGTGAATAAGTTTTTTCATAATAAAAACAGTAATATTAATTTTGTTATGCCTGTAGCCTAACATTAAATATTGAGTCTAGTACAACCGACACACGTCTAAAGGTGCTTGTTTTTAATTTATTATTATTATTATTGTAATTATTATTACTTATTTACTTACTTATTACATACTTTCTTATTTACTTATTTTACTTACTTATTTATTGCCCGCCTGCGCGCCCGCCCGCCCGCCAGCCAGCCCGCCTGCCCACCATCATCCTTACCGACGCCGTCAGGACGCGAAGTCAGCAGAGGAAACTGTACGGAGTTTCGCGAGGTGCAAGAGATTTTTTCTCCTCGAAATTGCACCCTGGAGCCCACCCAGCTCCTATCTAATGGACTTTCGCCCGAGCGTAAAGCGGCTGGGGTGCGAAGCTGACAACTCTTCTGCGTCTGGTGAATGGCTTCACACCGCTATGTCTTTATGGGGTGCAGAGCGACAGCTTGAATATCGATCTCAAAGGGTACGTCGTGTATTTGTAGATGTCCGAAACAGCTTGTTCGTCTTAGTTGGGTAGTAATCACATTCTTTCTATGCGCTGCACACGTTGGAACAATTTATTGTACGTTATTTGCGCGCTGCATAAAATATGTGAATGTCCGTGCGTTTGTCACAAGCATCAAAGTGTTAAACGGATTTCATTGAAATTTGTTATCGTGGGATTTACACCAAACGTGTTTCGAATTTAGTTTTGGTTCATACCGATCAATTGTGCATGAAATAACACTGCCCATTGTTACAGCACTACACCACACGGGAGAGAAAATACCACTAATTCGTCAGCTCCTGAAGATGGGTATATGGTGGCCCGAAACATGTTGAGCAACTGATAAGTAGAAATAAACGTATACTAAGTGACATCTAGTTGGTTTCTTACTCCATATTGAACTACGATGCACGGTCAACCACACATCAAATTTACATGAATGTAATTTTCTCGAATTTATGAAAATCGAGTTACAATATATATTTTTTTTCTGTAGCGCTGCGGCCAAACGCGGGCCACGGCCTCCTCATTCTTGAGGATTCTAGATCACACACAACGACGCATCATATTCGGTAGAACTCCTCTTGACGAATGATCAGCTCGTCGCAGAGACCTCTACCTCACAACACACAACACTCACGACATACAAACATCCCTGCCCCCGGTGGGATTCGAACCCACAATCTCAGCAGGCGAGCGGCCGCAGACCTACGCCTTAGACCGCGCGGCCACTGGGACCGGCTATAGTATAAAATAGTATATTAATTAAAATAGAGACCTGATTAAGATTCAGAATATAAATCTGAAATATTTTTCAATGTAGTAAATGTTTATCACAACAAAAATAAAATGGTTTCTGACCTGTTGCACATTTCTGCAGTGCGACTGGCTTTATAACTCTTTCGCCTAACAGACCTCCAAAGAGTCGGGTGCGGTAATAGGGAAATAATGCGTCTCATCTGTTTACCGTGCATTTCGTAAAATCACTTCAACTATTAACCAACAAATGCACCTATATATCTTCCCCCACACACCTGATGAAAAAGCCAACTACAAAGGACCAGCCACATGCACCTCGGCCACAGCGGATAAACAATTAGAATTTTACATATAAACCACACTAATAAAATGTGTTCTAGATTATAATATTCCACTTGTAATGCATAAGGGATCCCAAATGCAG
>Ga0123355_10016686_pt1 | contig 11586 bp, 11 predicted proteins | sample TergutEmb28metaG_3_FD_89872 | JGI IMG/M metagenome (GOLD analysis project Ga0123355, IMG submission 89872) | Embiratermes neotenicus P1 segment gut microbial communities from Petit-Saut dam, French Guiana - Emb289 P1 | ecosystem: Host-associated > Arthropoda: Insects > Digestive system > Gut ...
GCGATCATCCGCGAGCTTAACCAAGTAGGATATACAGGACCTCTGTCTGTTGAGTGGGAAGATTCTGGCATGGATCGTGTGTTTGGCGCAACAGAAGCTTGTATGTTTACCAAAAAAATGAATTTTAGTGCTTCGAATATTGCGTTTGATGCATCATTAGCTGTAGATTAGTAACTTTAGAAAAGCTCTTCCCCTTTCTGTTATTAAATGCGGCGCGTAAAGCCAAGAAGTTGACAAGTCCGAACAAGGATATGAAGCCGAAATATAAGGTCATGAGCTGAATTTTTAACATGGAAAAACCAGTCAAAGGCAAATAATTTTTGCCGTTGACTGGTTTTTTGTTTGGATTTATCTATTAGTGCAAATGTGCCAAATATCGCTTCTTAGTCCCATTTTCTAATTTGCGTTATCCGCCGCGGCGAACATGAACGACTGCTAAACAAAATAAACTTATTTATTAAATTTTCCGGCATCTCAGGTGTTATTTTGGCTAACTCAGGTAAAAAAACGGCTATGTCGTGCAAAAAGATATTGTAATTGTAATAAATTTGTAATATACTAACCTACAATGAATCACTGAATTATTAAAGGAGGAAGTAATGACACGAAAATCGATTTTTCGCGTAGCACTGTTGTTGGCCTTAGTTTTGGCTATCTCGGCCGGACTTATGATGGTCTTTGGTGGTAATAATCCCCAAAGCCTCGAAGACAGACTGGCCAGTATGAACGTTACCACCATCACAACAAGGGTTACGCGAAACCAAACAATCCAAAGCGGTGACGCCATCGTTATTACGGGTGCTGGCCGCGTAGAGGCAGATATCACCGTTATGCCTGGTGGTCTGCTAGTAGTCGATGGTCAACCCGGCGCACTAAGAGGAGGCGTAAACGCTTTTAGGGGACGCATTTTCCTTCGGGGCGGAGATTTTTATCTCTTGGAAGGTGCACTATGGCACGAAGCCATAGGCAACAACCCAACCCATCCACTTGTTGCAATTGAAAACGGTAGTACCTTTACCATGCAAGGCGGTTTAATCCGTTCCCGCTCTACAACTGCTGCAAATGGTACATTTGGTGTATCAGTACTTAACGGCACATTTAACATGGAAGGCGGAACCATTTTTGGTTCAAGCCATGCGCAGTCACCAGCTGTGCGTGTTGCACCGGGTAATAACACCTTTACAATGACCGGTGGATTGCTACAAATGTGCAATAATAGCAGTTCCGTAGGTGCCAGAGTAGACGGAGGCACTTTCTACATGTATGGCGGTTTTATCCGCAACCCCGGAAAACATTATAGGGGTACAGGTGTGTTGGTGGGCGGTAGCGGCTCATTCGTAATGAATGGTGGCGAAATCTACTACAACGATACCGGCGTAGATGTGGCAGGTATCAATGCCTCCTTTATAATGAACGGCGGCATAGTCCGCGACAACGTATCCAAAGCCGGTGCAGGCGTAGATGTGTCTCGCGGCGCAAGCTTTACCATGAACGATGGATATATCACTCATAACAGGGCAACCTCTACAGGCCGCGGTAATGGCGGCGGTGGCGTTAGGGTTTCCGACGCTGGTACAGTCTTTGTTATGCATGGCGGTACAATCCAGCACAACCGCGCACCTCTTGGCCTCAACGGCCACGGTGGTGGTGTAAGTGTAAGAGAAAGTGCACGTTTTTATATGTACGACGGCCTTATCGACAGCAACCAAGCTGGCAGTGGCGGTGGTGTACATGTTACTAATAACAGCAGGCAGTACACCTACATGAGACTTAACGGCGGTACAATTTCTAACAACGAAGCTACCAAAGGCAAAATGTCACATGGCGGCGGCGGCGTAAATGTATACGCGCATAAAGGCAGCGCATCCACTTTTGATATGTACGGCGGATATATTATAGATAATCGCTCTTCGTCACGTGGCGGCGGCAGCGGTATGCATGGTGTTGGCGGCGGCGGCGTAGCCATAGGTACCAACAATACCAAAGGCGAACGCGCAGACATTAGAGCAGTTGCAACATTTAACTTGCATGACGGCGTAATTGCCAACAACCTGGCAGAGTGCGACAGAACAAAGCGCAAAACCGACAAGAATGTTGGCGGTGGCGGTGTATATGTATACAGACGCGGTTCCTTCTTCAACATGCACGGTGGCGTAATAGAGCATAACGCATCTGTAGCCGGCGGTGGTGTAGGCCTTTGGAATACAGCAGAGTTTAACATGTATGCCGGATACATCCGCAACAACGAAGCATTTGGCGGATACTTTGCAAGAACAAAGCGTAAAAACAGTAACGTATTCGACCTGGAAATCCGCGGCGGCGGTGGCGTTTATCTCCATAACCAGAGTGTTAAAAGCATAGCAGGTCATCGTCCAACATTTAACATGCATGGCGGTAGTATTATAAACAACACCTCACCAGAGGGCGGTGGTATATTCTGGATGTCAATCCTTGACAAAGCTACCAGGCATACAGAAGCGCATTTACGCAATTATCAAATACGTGAATCTACACTTACACTTGTGTATATTTCACAAGACGCAGTCGTAAGAAACAATATTGCCACCAATGGCACACGCGTATGCGACGACCTTTGGGGCAGACACCGTGCAGAAAACCCAACCGTAACCTGGGGTGGCCATGTAGTAACACGCTCAGTGCCAGCACCAGGTGGTGGACAATTCCCGCACTTATTTAATAATCACGATATCCTTACATGGGGCCAAGGCAATACACCAACGCCTACACTCCCATACAACGTAGTGTTTGTTAATACTCCACAGGGTTATTTCAACGGTACACTCGGTGAAAACGTAACCTTGCAAATGGCCTATGAAGACGTTGTAGAGGCCGAAATGGTACCAGATGTTGACGTAATTTGGGGTTGGGAGTTTGTAGGCTGGGCCTACGATGCCCAAGGCCTTAACCCAGCAGACCCAGAAGGGCATGTAGTTGCTGGAGACATCAACTTCTACGCTCAATTCCAACGCAGATACTTTAGGGCCACTTTTGCAACCGACGGCAACGGCTCTCTTGTTGACGCGACATTTTATATTGATGTCCCATTTGAAGGTGTTGTTACCTTAGATATGATGCCAGATGTTGTACCCAACCCTGGGTTTATACTAAGTAGCTGGACTCCAGACCCCGTTAATGGCCATGTTATGCTAGATGACGTGCTCTTTGTGGCCTCATTTGTAATGACGCATGTAACCTTCACATTTAATGTAAGTCCAGATTATGCAGGGCTCGTAAACTGGGATGTTCAGCATTCTATACCAGTACAAGTTGATGTGCCGTTTACGGCAGTTCCCGAGGTGATAATACTAGAACCTGATTATATGTTCTTAGAGTGGTCTCCTTTTGACCCAGCTGGTTATACACCTACCACTGCAGTAGGCGATAGGACGTTTACGGCCATACTTGTACCACGGCCATAGCGCGAAACCAGGATTACTAAAGCGATTTCGTTTAAAATTGTGCTTCAGATGGAATCGGAAAGAAGTCCGGCGGCGTAGCCGCTTTTGCGAAGCAAAAGTTCTGACTGTGCTGAAAATGCACCAAAAACCGTGCATTTTCAGCTTGCTTCAGTCCATTTTAAAGCGAAACGCCTATATAACACTTTTTTCTAGTTAAAACGCAACAACCCAGAACCTGTCTCTTGCAAGTGAGGCAGGTTCTGGGTTGTTTTTGCAATGGCATGAGGGACTCCGCAGTAGATATCCAATTCGGCGGACCGGAGTTTATGGCCAATGTTGAAGTGGGTTTACCTAACTTTTCTTTTTCTCGACAATATACTTGTCCGCTATATTACGCCACCGAGGAATGTCCAGCTTAACGCCATAATGCTTTTCGTAATTGTCGGTAAAGTCATTAAGCCATTGCCCCGCTCTGTTTCTTGTGTCAGGATTTTGATGAACGGTTTCCTCGATAGCTGAAATAAAATCTTCAAGATTTTCAAAAATATTAAAATCTCTTGGCGACTTGCTGTACCACACGGCAGGGCGAATTTTATGCACAACATTATCTTTGACTTGCAAGTTTATCGGCCATTTTTTCATACGCCGAGTTATTTGCCAAACCTTTTTAAGCCACACATCACGGATAGTTACAATGCCGTCATCAGACATTTCATAACCAAAGATAAGATAATCCACATCAAGCATATACGGCTTATGTACTATTTCGTCGGCATACATTCTAAAGTCCGCAATATCAAATCCTGGTGAAGCGTTGCGATTAAATGCTTTGACTTCAAGCAATCCAGTTTGTCTATCTTGTGGGTTCAAAAAGAAGTCTGGTGGCATTTGGGTGTTTGGGCTAACAGCGTACTCAACCCCTTTTTGAGAAAGCCAACCTTGTACCCATTCTTGCATGATGTTTCCGACTACATCTTTTTGTCTGACAACTATGTTGACATTACCCAAGAAAAATTTAATTTGACCGTTAATTTCGAGGATTTTGTCCTCTTTTACAAGCAAGGCGTAGACATCCTGCGGTGTCAATTTCATTGAGAAACCTCCTTGTTATATATATCAAGTACACGCTCTGAAACTGCTGTAACAACAGGAACGACAACAGTATTACCGAGTAAGTCATATCCCAATTCACGTTCTATGTTAAAATTATAGCTTTCGGGATAGCCAAACAAACGCAACCCCTCGCGGAGCGAAAGATTACGCAGTCCATCATTGTCAACAACATATAAACGGCACATATCCATTGCTACCAAAGTAGGTGATAATCCTTTGGGGTCTAAAATCTTACTTACTTCAAAAGACATTTTACCCGCAACAATATTAAAGCCAATTGGCAAGGTTTTGTCTTGTATTCGCTTGTTGCCATCTTTACGTTTCGGGTGTTCCTTTGTAAGATACTTTTTGCTCACAAGGTCATTGAGCATATCTTCAAGGTTTTCATGGTCGTAAAATGTTCTGATATGGTCAATGGTTAAGGGCATACCGTCCATCCAGTCAATGCCATAATCTTCTGCCCATTTTTTCTTTCTGCGTTCTTTAAGCATACGGTTTAGCAAGGTTTTTTGTTCTGCGGACACCGAACCTTTAAGGCCAATATCCCAACTGTGTATGTTGTTATCGCCGCCACGTTTGTCTTTTATAGCTCTACCGTGTAATTCATTAGGAGTAAAATGGTCAAGGAGCAAGGAAATGATGCGGCTTTCTTTAGTCGGCAATCCCGTTTCAAGTATTCCGCTTAAATTTATATGTTTGTTTTCAAAGTTTTCAATGTCGGGAGCAGTTGACAAAGTACCGACTATGTAAATCCGTTTGCGTTCTTGAGGGACACCAAATGTTTTAGCATTATGTACACGCCAAGATACAGAGTAACCCAAATTTTCTAAGCGGCTTAGAATAACTTTAAGGGTACGCCCGATTTTGTCGTTCTTGCTCCCACGGTCATGATTTACAAGCCCCTCGACATTTTCAAGAATAAAACCAAAAGGTTTTTTATCTTTGAGTATACGTTCCACATCAAAAAAAAGCGTTCCCCTTGTATCTTCAAAACCAAGCCTTTTGCCTGCTGAAGAGAACGCTTGGCAAGGAAACCCGGCGAGCAAAAAATCAAAGTCGGGAATATCTCTTGTCGCTACTTGTGTAATATCGCCGTATATATCTTCATTCGGATAGTTTTGCTGCAAAACCTCTAAGGCGTGTGGTTTTATTTCAGATGTGAAAACACATTTCATATCAAAGCCTTTGTTTGAACAGGCAGTTTCAAAACCTTTGCGTAGCCCACCCATTCCTGCAAACAAGTCAATAAAATTTAATGTCTTAGGCAAAAGTCACACGCTCCTTTCAGTAGAAAGTAGTTTCGTACTTAGTCAACCTCTGCCTTCCAATTGTATGCAGTAAAAATGCTATGTATTGGACTTTGGTAGGTGGTCTGCCGAAAAATACGCTTACTAATTAGGTTATTATACTATGCCACGACCCTGAAAATCAACGTCAAAATTTTTGTCTAGCGCCTAATCTCTCTGCTAAGTCCTCCTGCCGCAATCCAGCTTTTTTTCTCAATACCTTTATGTCGTTTCGCATTATAATCACGCTCAATTCCTGTTAATAAAAATAAATGCAACGACAGAAACGATAATTATAAAGATTGTCAATGTTGTAATAATCGATCTCACAATCTTTGCGTGCCGACTATCAGCGAATGACACATATGCTTAGTGCTACAGAGCAAATATTGAATAGGGGTGAAACAACATGAGGAAATTAAAATTTTTTACAAATTTTCGTAAAGAAGAAAAATGGCTTGAGTATATGGCGGCACAAGGTTGGCAAATAAAAAAGCAATCATTTGGGTATGTTTTTGAGTCGGCAATACCTGAACAGGCAAATATCAAAATTGATTACAGACATTTCAAAATTCAGAAGCAAGGGTAGCGGCTTTTCTGTGTAGTTCAGGTGCGATACGCACATTAAAAGAACCTTTGAATGGCCTTTCTGGGGTGATGCTTTTGCTATGGCAAAAATCCAAGTATTCATCAATAGTGTTTTTGAAGTCTTCTGTGAGGCTTTGAACGCTGTCACCTTCAAAGGATATAGACGGTTTGATTCCTATGACTTTCCCATGGAAAACGCCGTCTTCCTCAGAAAATTCAATACTGCCAGTATAATCTTTATAAGATAGGCTGTTTTTCATATGTTAGCATTAATCGCGTACCCTAAAGCCATTCATGTGAATACCATAAAATTACATTATTCATCAATAATAAATAGCTATTGACATGAATGGCTCTCTATGAGTATAATGATTTAGACACTGAGAGTGTGAAGGTAACTGAAGCTGTCAGTTGGTTGTTTACTATTTAGTTTATCCAATTTCCTGCTGTCTATATACTTGTTTGCAACAGACAATGATAATTGAAACAGTAGTCGTGTTATCTTTACTTAATTAATAGGTCAACAACTACTTATTGCATGGGCCAAAAAAGTACTACCAGAGCTGGTTGTTTGGTGTTTACACAAAGCTATGGTATGTGTGGCTTCATTTTTTGTCAGATAGACAAATATCAAAGCACTTGCTGTAAATCATTTCATTGGTGGGTCATGATGATGGAGGCAAGGAACATACATCGGTAAAATGGTAGTGTGCTTAGCTCATATAGTGCATGAAAGGCCAGGAGTTCGTCCTTTTGTAGAGTTACGGGGGGTTGGTTAAATGGCATGGTATGCGTTGTTTGTTATGACAGGATATGAACATGAAGTTGCAGACATAGTGTCTTGATATTGGCGTATAGATCGACTGAAGCCATTTGTACCGATGTTTGATGCTCGTTTCAGAAAGGCTGGCAAGGTGCTTTCAGAAAAGAATATGTTTTTCTTGAATCTGAACTGAGTGGGTTAGATTTCTACTTGCAAGTAAAGCCACATATACTATATACAGAAAAAGCTTTGAAGCTATTACGCTATGGTAGCGGCCATATGGATTTATCTTTTGAAATGCAAGAAATGGAATACGCATTTTTGAACAAGTTCCTTAATGATGAGAAGTTTGTAGAAATGTCACATGGTTATATCAAGGGAACATCTATCATTATAACCGATGGCCCACTGGTTGGACTTGAAGGTTTGATTAAGAAAGTTAATCGTCATAAGATGGAAGCGACTATTGAAGCATTCTTTTTTGGCAGTATGCGTGAGGTAACAGTTGGTTTGGAAATCATAACTAGATTGCCATGAAGTGGTCTTGCTAAGAATGATGATTATTTAGCGCCTATAGTTAGGCGCTTTTTTCATGTTATTGTTTTATGGATTTCGTAGTATGTAGATACCTCGAATAACAGCTCTTTTACAGCATGTAGAAAATGCTATAGTGAAAGTCTATAGAACAATCGTGTTATATGATAAAAACATGGTTGAGCTAGACAAAATAAAGAATTTACCGCTTTATCTTTATAGAAAACGAATTGGGGATTTTATGATTGATGCCTCTCGCATAAATGTGGAGAAACTGCGAACGGTTTTGCCAAAAGAGCCTTTTGTATGCCTTTATAGCGGCGGGAAAGATTCAGCATTGGCGCTATCAATTGCCTGCCAATACGCGCAACCATATGCTCTTGTCCATTCAGCGGGGGATGATGGTTTCTCTTACAATCACAAATATAAAGCAGATGTTATACAGTCCCATGCTGATGCAATGGGTATCCCATTGACGGTAATAAAGCAAAACCCGAAGTCGAATAAATTTTTGCATAAATTGATCGTGATCTTAAAAGGATACGTGAAACAAGGCGTACAGAGTATGGTAACAGGAACTTTATATGACTTGCCTTCTTACGAGTTCAATATTAAAGTGGCTGAAATAGCTGGGGTAAAACTTTGCTGTCCGTTGTGGGGACTTTCCAGTCATGATATGCTTGACGGAATGGAAAAACATGGGATTGAATGCGTCATATGTACGATTTAAAGCGAAAAGATTCCAAGCAAATGGATAGGGAAAGCATTCAATCGTTACACATACAATGAGTTTATTAAACTAGGCATAGAACCGTTTGGCGAAAACGGTGAGTTTCATACAACGCTTATAGGTTGTGATATGTTTAAGATGCGAGGAGGTCATATGTTATTATGAGTGTTAGTTACCAAGAAGATATCAAGGATTTATTGGTAAGTAGTCTAGGTGGTGCGTACACCACGGAAGACCTGCAGGCAGATACGCAAATTGATACCGAACTGGTTATTGATTCAATCGCATATATCCAATTCATTGTTTTGATTGAAGAAAAATTTGACTGCCTGATACCGGATGATTTACTAGATAATACAATATTCTCCACATATGGCGAGTTAGAAGAGAAAATAAATGAAAGCCTATTAGCGAATGCAAATTAATTGTCAATGAATTTTAACATATATGGAGAAATGGAAGGGCATTAATTTCTCTAAACGATTGGAGTCCATAAATAGTAATTAAATAGTAATTTTCATAACAAATGATTTTGAAAACTCCAATAAATTCCACTATCGAGGGATATAGTATTGTTTAAATATCAATTACCATCTACTAAAATAAATCAAATTTTCGAGGAAGCAATAAATTGGACAATAGTCAAGAAAGTGGACACAGAAAAAAAGAAATGCCCTACAGCTCCTCGACTTCATTAGGAGCAAGCCAATTATTAGCAGAATGAGGTCTGCGAATATTATAGAAGCCTTCAATGTACTCAAATAGAGCGAGAGATAAAGCACGTAAAGAAGAAAAAGATTTACGATTCAACTCCTCATGCTTGAGGTACTTAAAGAAGGATTCTAAAACAGCATTATCATAAGGGTGTCCTTTAGCAGAAAACGATTGAACAAAGTTAACACGGTCAAGTTCTTTACGAAAACCCAAAGAGGTGTATTGTGATCCTTGGTCAGAATGGAACATAACGCCAGTGGGGCATCCACGTTTTGAGTAAGCATCACGAAAGGTATCTAAGACTAGTTTGGTGTCGATATGCGTGCTGACTTTGTAAGCTAGGATTTTTCTTGAAAAGAGATCCATGACAACGCAAATATAGCAAAACCGGCCAGAAACCCTGACATAGGTAATATCACTAGCCCAAACCTGATTGATAGCCTTGGGGTTAAACTCACCATTGAGATGATTTTGCCGGATATCAGAATCAGGACTTTGTGATCTATGCTTTGGCTTAACAGTGGACATTTTGGGCAGGGTCATAGACTTCATTAGTCGATATACTCTACCAACAGAGACTTTTTTGTTGTACTCAACCAAAAGTCGTTGTCTTATTTTATAGGCTCCCAGGCGCTTGTTGGATTTTGAGTATATGACTAAAATATCACTGCGCAAGGCTTGATTTTCTAGTTCTCTTGCACTAACACCCGTGCTAAAGTGCTTGTAGTAGCTACTTCTATTGACTTGTAGCACTCGACATAAGGTCTTGATTGCATGTTGGTGTCTGAGGATGTGGACTGCTTTTAGTCTCTCTTTGAGGCTGGCGTGAATATGGCAATCGCTTTTTTTAGGATCAAGTTCTCCTCTTCTAGCATCGCGTTTCTTTTTTGTAGCTCCTTGATCTGTTTGGCTGTCAGGATTGTATCCTCATCAATCTTTACCTCCGAATAGCTTTTTATCCATTTGCCTATTGCTGACATTGATATGCCATATTCACGCGATAACTCACTTTGACTTTTCCCACCTTGATGAAGGCTTACTATTGTTTTCTTGTAGTCTTCATCATATTTTGGCATTGGTTTTGACATTGCGCTTCAGCTCCTTCCTTGTCTACTTTTATTTTACTTTTGTTTGTTTCGATTGTCCACTTTATTAGTATACGTCCACACGGAATCTGTAAAAAGCACCTGGAATGAAGGTGTCGTGCCAACGGCTGCGGTGTTTGGAGTGTTTGCTTTGCAAACATGGCTCTCTGAGCCGCTAGATTAATTTCTGGCTCTTGGGTGGATAAAGGTCATACCGTTTAAGTACGCATACTTGACACAGGCGGACAGGTATCATTTCCAGGTGCATAGCACCCATACCGAGTCCGCATAACTGCACACGCAGTTACTATGTTTACGAGTCCGACAAACGGCAACTTTGTGTTGCTGTCTTGTTGGGCTTTTTTTATTGGGCAGAAGAATGGGCTTATTTTTGTTGAGCCTATGTAAAACAGAGGTTGCCGTTTGTTGGGATTCCAAAGGAGTTCCCAATGATGGCAACCTTTTTATATTGGCGGCGGGTTAGATGCCGTTCGCCACCGCCTCCATTCGATTTTCGCACTTCAAAAATCGAATGGAGGAATTACAGTGTTTTCATGTAATAAGCAGGAACTTGTTGAGATTTTGTATAACGGTGAAACGGTTTTGGTTAGCCAGGAAGTAGCAGACTACCTAGAGGATTGTCGGCGTGACATTCATAGGCAGTTTATGAAGAGACAGCGTAACCTAGCGGCGGTTAGATGTGAGGATGATTTTGTAGAAGAGCTGATGGCTACACCGCCAGAGAGCTTTGAAGATGAGCTGATGGCTCGACTAGACCAAGAGCGACTGCCAGGGTTCATTGCACAGTTGCCAGAAATTCAACGCCGCAGGTTAAGAGCTTATTTTTACGAAGGCCTAACATACCAGGAAATTGCCGCTCGTGAAGGTGTAGACCATAGGGCAGTTATGCGGTCTGTTTCCAGCGCAATAAAAAAACTAAAAAAATATTTTGAATGAGCTATCCCAAAATGGCGTTTGAGTGTGATTACTTTATAGGGGGATATCATCTTCCACTGAAATCGTTCTTTGACAAATACCGAGATATTATCGGTCATACCCATAACCCAAATACATTCCGACTGTGCGCCTGGAAAGGAAAGCGAGGGATATGTGCCGCCATGACCGCTAATGCGAGAGCGATAAGCACTATACCCAATAGGTTTATTGGTACAACCTACGCCACAACCCGCAGCCGGAGATAATGATACTTCCGTCTTGAACGCTTCACAGCATTGGACGGCTCGCCCATCAGAATGGGGGGAGTTTACAATAAAAGATGATGACATTACCACAGAAGCAGACGAGAAGCGTTTTTATGGAATAGACCCTGTGTTTATTTTTGACCCAAAGGATA
>Ga0123355_10016687_pt1 | contig 11585 bp, 12 predicted proteins | sample TergutEmb28metaG_3_FD_89872 | JGI IMG/M metagenome (GOLD analysis project Ga0123355, IMG submission 89872) | Embiratermes neotenicus P1 segment gut microbial communities from Petit-Saut dam, French Guiana - Emb289 P1 | ecosystem: Host-associated > Arthropoda: Insects > Digestive system > Gut ...
AACCTCTGCCCTTAAGTTACTATCCGTCTCGAATAATCCTCTTATAGAAGCAGTACGGGTTTTAGCACCGCTTTTTTTAATACCTCTTGCTGTCATACAGCTATGCTCCGCTTCTATAACTACAATAATATCTTTTGTGTTTAGCACCATTTGCAGCACCTCTACAATATCTTGCCCCAGCCTTTCTTGCAATTGAAGTCTTTTAGCGCATAAATCACAAATGCGGGCAATTTTACTAAGCCCTATAACTTTTTCATTAGGGATATAGCCAACATGAATACGCATATTGTACATAAGTGCTAAATGATGTTCACAAAAACTAAATACCTCGATGTCTTTAAGTAGCACTAAATCCTTAGAGTTAATGTGCTCAAAGCATTTATCAAATTTTTGTGCAATTTCGGCATTAGTATAAAGGATACCCTCGAATAATTCGCTATAGGCACTTGCAACACGGGCAGGTGTTTCGGCAAGACCTTCTCTATTAGGATTGTCGCCTAGTTCAATTATTAGTTGCTTAATTAGCTTTTCTATATTTTTTTTATTGATTGGTTTTTTCATTATAATTTATTACTTATTAAAATGCGGGCGACATGATTGTTGCTCCTCTCACATAATAAAGCAGTATTTAGTTGTTTGGTTTTTAAATATTTCGGATTCGTAATGCCACCTCTATAAATTTATTAGTAATTCATAACTGTTTATTGTAGAAATAAACAAACCCAAAAAACTACTTAACTCCTATTACTTTATGTAATTGTACTTGCAATATAACATTTTTTAGTAGTGGGTTTTGTAATATATAATCGGCTAAATTTTTAGGATTATATTCACCGGCAACAGCCGTGGCAAGAAAAACCGGTAGTTCTTTTTTGTTCTTATTTCTAAATTCCGTTACTTCCGTTATTATTCTTTCTAGTTCTAATAAATCGCCGTCACTACCTACAACAAACTTAATAAAGTAATTTTTATCGGCATTTATAAAGTTATCCCATATCATTTTTTCTTTTTGACCACTGCTTGGTAATTTATAATCCATTGTAAACATTGTTCCGAGTGTATCTATTTTCAGTTTTGATAAATCTATAGCGCCGTTTGTTTCTATGTTTACAAAACTTTTTGTATTCACTAGCGCTTTAATTAACTCCTCTACACCTTCGTGCATAAGCGGCTCACCGCCCGTTAGGGTAACTCGTTTATAATGCGGATTTACCCTAGCGACAATTTTTTCTAAATCCATTGGTATAAAGTTTTTAGGATTACACGCATACCTAGTGTCGCACCAAGTGCAATTAAGATTGCAACCGCCCAAGCGTATAAAAGTAGCGGGAAGTCCCTGCCTTATGCCTTCGCCTTCTATAGAGTCGAATATTTCTATAACATTGAATTTCATTTTTTAATAGGTGGGGACAACAAATTACTGCCCCTGCTGTTGAACAATTTTTATAAATAAAATAGCTCAATAATTTCTAATTAGTTTTTGTTTACAAATACGTTTTTATCGTCCTACTTACAAACTGCAAATCTTTTGCTTCTTCTAAACTAAAGGCAACTATATCTATTCCTGCTCTATCACACAAATCTTTTACTTTTTGGTCTCTTAACCGTCGCTCTGCCTTGTAATGTGAGGCATCGTTAAGTTCTATTAAAAGCAGTGGCTCGCTAGTGCGGTTATCTACTACACAAAAATCGGCAATTCTAAAAAGTTCGTTGCGGTAACTGTTTAGCGTTAGCTTATCTATAACACTGACAAGCGCTATTTGCGGAAAAATATCGTAAATTCTAGTATCAATAATGTTTTTTAGTTGTTCGTAAAACACCCGTTCGGGTCTACTAAGCATATGGGGCTTTTTTGCATATCTTGGAATAGCCTTATCAGGTATATCGTCAAAATTTGTTTCTTCTCTATTACCCTTGCGTTTCATGTAAAAAAACACATCTACGCTACCGGCAAAAAATACAAGTATCCCAAGTATAAGTAATACAACAAACTCTGCCGTGCCTCGTGTTTGCATTATAACAATTGCAACAATCAGCGCCACTAATCCTAGCAATATCATAAGTATAGCAGAAAATATTTTTTTCATTTGTTTTTATCTCTGAAGTCTATAACGCATAAAATAAAAGGTAAAAATGACTACTAATGCCCAACTTTTACCTTTTACTTTATTCGTTTTATAGTTTTATTTATTCCCTTCTCTGGAAGGATAAATTACAATTCTACGGTTAGGCTCAAATCCTTGAGAACGCGTTACAATACCGCCTAATTTATCTAAGTACGTATGAACTATTCGTCTATCGCTACTACTCATAGGCTCTAACCCGATACGGCGGTTTAGAGCCAAACATCTATCCGCCATTTTTTGCGCTAGGTTTTGCAGAGTAACAGTACGTTTTGCTCGATAGCCTAAAACATCTACAACAACTGGTATATATTTTTCCTCGTCTTTATTTACAATTTGGCTGGTTAAGTATTGTATTGCCTCTAACATATCGCCGTGCTTGCCTATAAGTATAGCACTTTCTGCCGCCAAATTTACATGAAGTCCACCCTCGGCACTGCAACTCAAATCCGAAGAAAACTCTGTTAAACTTAAAAGCCCTTTTAAGAATTGCAATGCCCTTTCTGTGTGCATCTCTGTAACTTCTCCTATTTCTGCTCTTTTTTTAGGAGCTTTAGGAATTTCTCCCTCTTCTGCTATACCCATAGCAAATAATCTGTCTTTTGTGCTAGAGGATTTTTTACCGTTACCGTTATTGCCGTTTTTATTAGGCTTTTTCGATTTATGATTTTTTTTCTCTGATGCCGTTTCTCCCGAATTATCGGCATATTTTGTTGCAAAAGCAGGAGTAGCTATCGGCTCGTCGGCAAACTTTTCGAAAAGTTTTTTAGACGACTCTTCCTTTTTAACAGGAATCACTTTTTGTAGCGGCTGTTTTGCTTTTTGCTCTTTAAAAGGTTTTTCTGTTATTGCCGGTTTTTCTTCCGCTTTTATTGCCGGCTCGGAAACAACTTTAACAGGCTCTGGAATAACCTCATCCGGAACTTCTAAAATAAGTTCTACTTCTGCTTTTTTCAAAAAGCCGCCGCTAGAGATGATGTTAATATCAACCTCGTGCTGTTCTACCCCTAATGTTTTTAGACCCTCTGATATTGCTTGATCAACTTTTTTCGCTGTGAATCTAAATGTTTTTTTCATATTTGTTTATGTCGTGTTTTTTACGACACCTCCTTTTGGTAATAATAGAAATTATTTCTTCTTCCTGCTCCTATTCGTCTCTTGCGCTTCATTCGGGTCTCTTCTACCGTATTTAATAGCACCGACTTCGGTTACTTTTTGCTTTTTAACCCGTTTATCCATTAGTATAAAAATCCCCGATGACAACAGCGTTATAACTATCATAAAAGTAGAATTTACAACCATGTACAGTGCAAATGCTGCCGTGAAACCTAGCGAAAATAATCCAAACATTACCGGCATAGCAAAAGCCATTACTTTACCCATCATACCGCCGCCGGCTCCGCCCGCTCCGCCAAACATGCCGCCCATAGCGCCCATGCCGCCCATACCCGGCATTTGGCCGCTCTTTTTTTGAAGTCTGCGCATAAGTATTTGCGAGCCAATCATTACTATAATAGATAGAATAGGAATAATAAGTAAACCGTTTCTGCGGTTTCTTTCGTGTCTAAATAAATCTCCCATAATTCTATCGTAACTGCCGATAACTACATTCTCGAACCAAAGTTCAAAATCTTCACTATTGTCAAAACCTACACTAGCATAATTTATCCCCATATTAGACGGATTTCTAAAACGGCCTACAGCACTCGAAAAAGCGCCTGCGTTCCTAATAGGTCTTTCCCAAGGAACATCCGATACCCAAATGTTTTGAACCCATAAAAAGCTGTCTCTGGCAGGATTTCCTTCCCACTCTCCACGACCAAAATATCTATCCTCCACAGCTACTTGACCTGCCTTAGTTGAAGCACTTTGAATATAAGCATCTAATTGATTCCTTTTTGCAATTGCCTCGTTTCTTACCTCTACATCGGCAACACTCCATGCTATATCCGTAAAAGCTTCAGGTCCTCTTAAAACTGCTATAGAAACATTATCCCAATTAGGATTTCCATCCTGAATTAAATTCCCTTCGTTGTCGTATAAATAAAAAACTTCTCTATTGCTTTTAGCCATATCCACAATACTCGCTTGCTCGGCTACTGTAAAAGCATCGAAAAGGTGTAGATATTGCATCATGTTTTGGTACTGGCTTATAGGATTTAATCCCCCCATAAGTACCCAAATGGACACAACCATAGTAACAAACATAGGAGCGCAGCCTGCCATCATCTTAACACCGTTCTTTTTATTAAGTTCTTGCTTTTTTTGTTGTAATACTCTGGGATTACCGCCAAATTGTTTTTCTAGCTTTTCTATCTCCGGTTTAAGGCTTTCAGTAATTTGTTGATTTTTCTTCATCCTAATTCGCTGATAAATATCAAGCGGACTTAGTATAAGTTTTAGAAACAACGTAAATACAATAACTCGCACACCATAATTTACAATTAAGGTAAGCGGACTACCGCCGCCTAGTAATAGCCTAGACCATATAAATTCCCAAAAACCACTGGGTATGCTCGCCTGTTCAGCAAGTGAAGAAATAAATGTTATCATATTTTTTGTTGATTTGTTTTTCTAAAGAAATTTAAGTATACTAAAGTTAAGATAAATAGTGTCGATTATTAAACTATTGTTTAATAATATTTTTAAAAAAGATAACTTAGCCCTAACTTTTTATTTGTTTCTTTCGCTTTAATTTAGTATAGCCACTTCATTTTTCCTTTCGGATTATCAGGCACCTTATCTACTCCGCCTACACTAAACGGATTACATCTTAATATCCGCCATGTACCTAGCACTATACCTTTCACTACTCCCCACTTTTCTAATGCTTCTATCATATAGCTAGAACAAGTCGGCGAATATCTGCAAGATTTAGGAAGTATGGGCGATATACACTTTTTATAAAACCAAACAAGTGCCACAAAAAGCCATTTGAATGTAATGATATAGAGAAGTCTTTTCATAAAAAATTATCTAATAATTGTTTTTCTATAACTATAAAATGCTGAATGTGTAATATTATAATCAAAAGTAGCACTCGCCACCATTACCTCATTAACTTCGCCTTAACCAGCAACTCACTTATCTTTTGTTCCAACTCTCTAAACGATAGCTTGTCCGATTCTTCTTTTAACGTAAAGACTATTTGTGCCGGCAACATTTTAAACAATAAGTTTTTTACAATGGCACGCATTTGTCGTTTTAGTTTATTTCTAACACACGCCTTCCCCACTTTATTAGGCACAGAAAAACCGATTCTTATGTTTTTACTAGACACATACACAAGCGAAACAAGCCCTATCCTTTGTCTAAAACCCTTGTTATAAACATAAGTAAATGAGCCTCTTTTAGTAAGACGATATTGTTTAGATAACATAAGACAATAAAAATTTAATATAAAACTTAAATATGTTTGTTAATTGTCAATTTTTAATCCAAACTTTTTAAGTTTTAAGCGGTATTAGCCTAGCGGTCTAACTGCCACATTTTTACGGCCTTTACGGCGTCTGGCTGATAATACTTTGCGTCCTTGCGTTGTACGCATTCTTTGCCTAAATCCATGCACCTTATTTCTTGTGCGTTTTTTTGGTTGATATGTTCTTTTCATTATTTAATTTCCTTTCTATTTTCTTACAATACAAAAAACATTTTTTGTAACTAAAAAATTCGACTGTAGATTTTCTCCACAACCAAATTAATTATATATTATTTTTTCAACACTAGTCAACGCTTTTTTATAAATGAAATTTATAGTTTTTTATTTTTATAGTGCAAACAACAAAACTTTTTTACAAAAAAACTCTACAACTATAGACAAAATGGTTTTGTTTTTGTAATTTGTCAGTAGCTAACTTTGCCATATCCTCACTATTAAAAAAACCTACGCATGCTGAACCGGAGCCCGTCATAAGTGTTTTTACTGCCCCTGCCAATTTAAGCATTTCTAATGTTTTTGTAATTCCGCAGTCTAGTTTAATACTTGCTTTCGTAAGAGCATTACCCATATATTCCAATGCACTAAAACTATCTTCGCCAATTTTTAAATAGTTAAGCAGTTTATCGTTATCGCTTGGCGAAAAGCTTTTACTAGGATAAATCTTGTCAAATACTCTATAAGCATCTTTACTTAAAACTCCGCCATCGCTTTTAGCTATAACAATATTAAAATCTGCTTTATGAGTACTATTATTAAAAAACTCAACTTCATCTCCGACTCCTCTCACTCTTGCTAACCCGCCTTTTAATAAGTACGGAACATCGGAGCCGACTAAAGATGCAACTTCCTTTAACTCTTTGCAATCCACATCAATTCCACTCATTTGGGCTAATCCTCTTAAAGCTCCTGCCGCGTCAACTCCACTACCGCCCAGGCCTGCTGAAATGGGTATTTTTTTAATAACTTCCACATTTATTCCGCCAAACCCAAATTTATTTTTAAATTGATTTATTGATTTAGTTACGGAACAATTTTTAATCGAGATACCGCTTTCAGCATCTCCTACAGGTCGCTTAAAATCTATTTCATTCGTAGCAGTGGAGACCAAAAACGGCACCCTACATTTTTCGTTCCAATACTTAATAACAACCTTTTTATCGTTCCTTTTACTAATGACAATAGTGTCTGCTAAATCGACAGACACTACTATCATATCTAAAGTGTGAAGATTGCTTCTTACACCCGTAATATTTAATGACAAGTTTATTTTAGCATTACTTTTTATCTCGCAAAGCTCCATAAGATAAGTTTAATAAAACTTATCTTATAAAGTCAAGTTTTTTAACCACTTACATTATTCTTTTACACGATTGATAACTGTTATCATCTCAATGTTATTTATTTCTTTTGCATAAGATAATGCAATTTCTGTAGGTAAAATAAACCACGTCGGATATCCGCAAGACTGAGGTTGTCCAATGCCCGTTTCGCTATTCCAACGAATCGCAATACGCTGTTTATATTCATTCCAGCCCTCGCTCTTCCAGTTAAGTGATGCAATGCTAAAACTACTGTTACCTTCTTTAGTATATAAAATTACTAGACTATTTGGTTCAATTCTATCTTTTGGGCTATAAACTGTTTCGGGTCTTACCGGTATTTCTATATTTCTCATATGTGTTTTTCCTTTTATCTCTTTAGAATTGAGTTATAACTCTATTTAAAGATTATAAGCAAATTGTGGTTGACTTGCATTTTTTTAAATATATAGAAGTTTTACTAAAAAGGCAACACTTTTTATAAAATGCGAGCGGCAAATGCCGCTCGCACAATTAAAACAAACTTTAATTTCTAAATTTACAATCTTTATTACTTCTTTTGCCTATAACAAAGCAACCTTTCTCCACCGCCTAACGGCAAACTAACTCCGGGATTTTGCCCCATAACGCTCTCCGGTGTTGTGCCAAGCGATTTTGCCACATCCCATAGGCTTTCGCCGGCTTTTCCGATATGCACACTAAAGGCGCTTGTAGAAAACTGCCTTTCTATTCCTAATTCTAAATGTTTAATAACTTCATTATTAGAAACACTCATAGTGGCAACCTCCGCTTCTATGTCTGCTTTAATTTGGATTTCGCTGCCTCTAACAATTCTGGCATGAACAGCCGTAACAATGCCTTTAGCAAAAACGATGTCGCCCTCTCTTGCGTGCTGATTATTAACACCGATAGAAAAAGGTAATTCTACCGATACGGAATGCTTAGTGTTTTGCTCTGCCGCCCAATATATAATATTACTGCTAACAACTCCGTCGTAAGTAATTCTGCCATCGCTTGCAGTACAGCTTGCTATATGCAATTTAGCGCCTGTTATAGCTAATATACTATCGGCAATAGGCATTGCTACATCCAGCGTTACAGACCCCTCTACCCTTTCGATAATATTGCCGCAATACTTATGCTCTGTAACCGCCATTTCCGAATGCGTTGTATTTAACTCGTTAGCTACACTAAAACAATCCACTACAACAGCTTTTCTATCCATACTAAACGCTCTTATATGAGCCATAGCCTCGAATTCAACACTAGCACTATGCTTTTCGCCATCGCTTTCTATTACTACTCTATGACTGTTCATGTTGGCAGAAGCAACAATAAAATGTTCTTCTCTAACGCCTTCAGCGGCAAACTCTTCCTTAAACGGAACAATATGCTGCTGACTATACAGCATGCCATCGGTATCACTACAAGTTAAATCACATATAATATTACCTTCTAAAATAACACTGTCAAAAGATGCTATTCTTTTATGAGTAACCATTCTTGCTTCGCTAAGCAACACAGTAGTGCTTTTTAAAGAAAAACTTTCCATCATGGCAAACGAGGGATAATTTTCTACAACTAGCCTAGAAAACTCTATATCTTTTCTTTCTAAGTAAACACCTTCGCTAGCATCTACTAAAGCGCTATGCTCGTCGGTAACCGCCGCATCTAAGGAAGTCTCTACCACACAAGCAAGTTTAATTTCTCGCTCGTCCACCGATACAATGTCTGTATCTAATATGATGCTACTTACGCTGGGACGAAGTCCTCCATGAATAGACGGACAAAGTAATTTATCTGTAAATTCGGCATTATAATCCATACTGTGATTATTGCCCTCGGTGTCTACAAAAATTACCTTAAAGTTTACTCTGCCGCTATATCTGGCCTCAGCGGTAAATACTTCGCCTACTACGCTGCTACAATCTGCCGCGATACTCAATACCTTTGAGATTAGCACACCGCCGCTAGCGAGCAATCTCGCTTCTACCACCGCTTGATGTACGCAAAGTCGTTTTAATCCTGCGGGATTTAGTTTTTCAAAAGTTGGTTCAAAAGCCATAATTTCCTCCAATTTTTTCGCTAGTTAGGTATTGCTGATTAAATCCTTCTAGCATAAATACTTTATATTGTATGGAAGATACATGGAGTTTAGAACGGTTTTTTAATTGAATTAAAACTTATTATCTAACTTGTAAATTAACAAAAGCTAATTCTCGTATATTAAAAACTCTGGGCGGCGTACGGAAGGTTTGACTAAAACCTTTACTTATAACTATATATTTTTCGCCTTGACTTTTTAATCCGCCGGCATATTTAGGCAAAAGCCCTTGTCCAATCGCATATAAAGCACCTATTTTCGGCAATCTGATTTGACCGCCGTGAGTATGTCCTGCTAATGTAAGGTCTATATCGCACTTAACATAAAAATCAAAATATTCGGGGCGATGCACTAGTAAAACTTTAAAATCATTTTTATATTGATTACAGATTTGAACAAGAGTTTTTTTAAATTCCTCTTTTTTACTGCCACCTTTTGGCTTTACAAAAAACTTAGGGTCGTTAATGCCGATAAGTGTTATTTCGCTATCGCCTTTTGTTAAAGTATGCGTTTTATTTTCTAACAAAATAACACCGGTATCTTGTAGAATTTTTCTAAATAAATCATACCGCTTAAATCTACCTTCGTGATTACCGTTTACATAAAAAACGGGAGCAATTTTTACAGCGTTTTTTATAAAATTTAATGCATGAGTATAACGCTTTTCGAAATTTATTAAATCTCCTACTATTACAATAATGTCGGGAAAATTATCTTTTACACTTTTTTCTAATTTGCCTTTAAAGTTTGCATTATGAAGATCGGCAATAACTGCAATACGAAAATTATCAAAAGCTGTTGGCAAGTTAGTATATTTAGGATTATATTCTGTTATAGATATTTTTTTCATTTAAGAGTTTAATAAAAAAAGTGGACGATCATTAGACTTATGTCAAAAACGATTTATATTATTATAATATTACTTCTTTCCTAATTATTCATAGGTATTCTAAAGCCATTTTTTTGTCCAAAACCTCCCTTTTTCTACTTCGTAGCGTTTGTATGCCTTCTCGACAAACTCGACTACATCTTCACCTCCAGTAAAGACTCGTAAAACAGTCATTTTTGATCTAAAAAATCTGTTCTTTATCTGATTATATTAGGTTAGGAATAAGTCTAATATTTTATCTCGGTTTTCTAAATTCTTCTTCTATTTTTTCGTCATTACTCAAAAAATAAAAACAGAATGAAATAAAAAAAGTATAGCTTTATCATCCTAAGTACAGCGTAAGCGAAAAACTATTTCATCAAATATAATAAATGTTCCTACATTTGTAATTTTATTTATGCATTTTGAGCTGTTTTTATAGAAATCTGTCCACAAATTAAATCAGAATACGTGCAGGATAAAAAGTTTATATTTTTATCTCCCAATATATTTAGCGTAAAAACACTAGGATACACAGCAGCTATACTACCATCGTATTTTACTATCTTTTTTCTACCTTTATTTATGCTAATTTTTAGAGGTCTACCACTTAAAGTTTCAATATGCTTTTTAGCCTCATCTATACTCATAGTTTTTTTACGCATAGAAAAGATTATTGACATTTTTTTATTACTTTATTCTTGTAAAAAATAAATTTTACTTTACTAACACCTTTTTATTTTCGCTTTTTACTTCCGCAAATCCTTTGTTTTCTATTGCATTATTTTCTAAAGCTCCTATAATTAGCATGTAGATTATAAGTGTTGGAGGCATAAAAAAGGAAGAATCTAATAAAGAGTGTGCTATAACTATTATAGCGGTTAAAAATAAAAACATCCTTTTTTCGTTGCATTTTTTTATTGCAGAGATAATTGTTATTTGTAGGTGAAAAATAAAAGCAATTAATCCTACAATACCGCCCCACATTAAAAACTGCAATGCGCTATTGTGTACTATAAGCAAAAAGGTATTAAACTCTTGTGAATAAGTGCTATAAACAAGTCCTGCTCCAAAAAGCGGATTTCGTAAAAATGTTTCCCATGCGGTTTTATACAATTCAAGCCTTCCTCTATCGCTCCAGCCTGTTTCTGTAAAAAAACTAAGTGCTTTCAAAATTTCTTGTCTTTGTATTAAAAACACAACACCTAAAAAAATTATACAGCTAGTCGCTGCTATTGTTAAAATAAGCTTTGATTTTCCTTTTTGTCTAAAAATCGCATAAGATAAAGCTAATGCCGCAAATGGTGCGGCTATAAGTAACATTGTTCTTGATAATGTTAAAATAATTGCTAAGATAAATAAAGCCGTTACACCCAATCCCCACAAGGTTTTTTTGTGCACTGCCATATAGTAAACGCTAAACGGTAGCGCTAAGCCAATAATTATAGCTATTGCGTTAGAATTTGCCCATCCTATTGCAATTCGATCTTTGGCATATCCTCCGCCATACAACTCATTTAAAGAAAAAATATCTCTAATAAGATACATTCTAATTAGCTGAATACAAGCAACGAATCCCATTAAAATTAAAACTTGCGCTAAATAATCAAAGTCTATTTTTTTTGTTGTAATCTTCCCGATTAACAAAGAACCAATAAACATAGCGGCAAATACTAACCCCATTAGCGGAGTAGAAGCACTATATCCGTTACTAAAAATTCCGCCAACCATA
>Ga0123355_10016688_pt1 | contig 11585 bp, 11 predicted proteins | sample TergutEmb28metaG_3_FD_89872 | JGI IMG/M metagenome (GOLD analysis project Ga0123355, IMG submission 89872) | Embiratermes neotenicus P1 segment gut microbial communities from Petit-Saut dam, French Guiana - Emb289 P1 | ecosystem: Host-associated > Arthropoda: Insects > Digestive system > Gut ...
ACGCAGCCACAGTCCGCACAGCGCACCTGCCCACGTCAGCGGCGCGGTCAATCTCCCCGAAAAATGCCCTCCGCCACGCAAATCCGCCTTGCCGCCGTACTTGACGTATGCTGGATAATCCGCATGACCGGGACGAGGAACGACCATCTCGCCGTAGTCGGACGAGCGTTGCGAGGTGTTGGCGATTTTCATCTCAATCTTTTGTCCATTGGTGCGCAGCTCCCCATCACATTCGTCAAATCCGGAGAGGATTTGAGGGATGTCTGCCTCCACTCGCGTGGTGGAGTGCGCTTGTCCCGGTGCGCGGCGGCGCATATGAAATGCGATTCGCTCGGCATCGTAGCGCACACCGCTCGGGAAATTCTCGAGAATTGCGCCGATGTGGTCGCCGTGCGATGTGCCGTGGATGGTGAGTTTGAGATTTTTGCCCCAGTTTGATGTCATAGTGCGCTCCTTAATTCCCCTCTGTGGAGGGGTGCCCGAAGGGCGGGATGGTTAATATATATTTTTAACAGTAAGCTGAATAATCAACTTAATATCATCCGGCTGCACTTTCGCTTCGGTTGCGGCGCGATTTCGGCGAACTTCGCCGCATTTTGTGCATTTGTGTACGATAATGTAGCCCTTTTTCGAATCCGGTACGGCGGAAATGGGCTGCATCAGTCCGCCACAATCGGATTCTCGGTCACCGGGGTTGATGTCGAGGTGCAGCGAATGCAGGCACACGGGACAATGATTGCGTGAACTGAAGCCAAGAGGCTGCACTTCGGCGGCACAATTAGCGCAGGTGAATGACTGGTCGTTTTTGGTGAAGAGTTTGGACATGGGGTCTCCAGTTGTCATCCCGCACTTGATGCGGGATCTTTTGAAAATCTTTGTTCGTTTAGGCAAGAAATTGCGGGTCAAGACCGCAATGACAAGACTTGGTGCGCCCTGTAGGGACAGCAACTTACCGTCTGAAAACACCCGTCGGCTTCGCCGCCACCCTCTTTGAAAAAGAGGGCTTTTGTGCGGCTTTCGTTGAGTGTCAAGAATTGCCTCACATATTTCCGCCATGACGGCGAACAATAATTGTGCCTCATTTGAGGCGAAAGGATGAAAAACATGAAACGCAGTTCGAAAATTCTTGTGGCTGTGTCGGCGACCCTTTTATTGGTAATGGGTGCGTCAGGTATAGCCGGATGTTCTAATCGTGAAGCGCGTAATACACGAAATATGCGCAATGATACTCCTGTCGTAAGACGTGAGCACCACGAATTTAACCATCAGCACAATGAACGTATAACTCAGAACAATACCCGTAGACATTTTGACGACTGTCGCGACGGTGCATGCGGAGAGCGCGTTTACCGCAATGGGAGATACTTTACAGCGTGGGGAAATAGAAATTTTTCCACAATGGATACTCCCGAGCAAGACGTTCCTACAATGGCGAATGCTTATACCAATAACGGCAATTACGCAGCGTATGACCCCGATTTTAGTGTAAATGTTCGTAATGGAGCAATGCCGACCTACGATAATAGAAACAACGCTTATGCTTCGTCTTCTACTCGTGCGCCTCGACGCACGTCTGGGAACCGGTATTTTGGCAGACGCGATGTCTATGCAGTAGACTCTCCCTACAATTATGGCGGACGTATGTTTAACTACTTCCGTACAAGCAACGGATATGTTCGTGACGGAGCTGTAGGCGACCGTCCCGGATTTATCGGTGACGAAGGTCGCTATATGCGAAGCTCGTCTCGATATGCCAATCGCAACTTGAATCGTTCAACTTATCTTCAACCCGAACGTAACGTAGTTACTCGTAACTACACTCGCAATACTACTCGTGTCGAAAGACTTGACGAAAACGGTGTTGCCGCGAGAAACGGCCGTACAATGGCAGGCACAAATTACACTTTTTGGGGTGTGATTATTGGTCTGATTGTTTCTGCTGTCATCATCACTTTGGTGGCACTGATTGTCCCTCGTCGCCGCAGAGCTACGAATGTCAATCACAAAGAAAACCACAAACGTAATGATAGATATAAAGATTGGGATTAGTAAGCTCAGTTGAGAACATTACAGTCTTGAGCAACGATCCTTAAGATCAAGAACGCATATCAAAAAAGACTCATCTCAATGGTGGGTCTTTTTTATTTTCCCACACAGAACGTGGAAAAAATGCTGTCGATAATCTGTCCGCTCACGCCGCGTCCGTCGAGATCATCCAATGCAGAAAGAGCTTCCTCGGCATGCAAGCAGGCAAGGTCGACGGGGCTGTTATTTTGCAATGCTGTAATCGCTTCTGCCAAGCTATCACGCGCCCGAAGAGCGCTCGATTCTGCACGAACAGAAGTAAGTATCGCATCGGTAGAATAGTCGATCGCTCCTTTTATAAACAGCTCCTCGATGGCAGATTGAAGTCCATCTAACCCCTCTCCAGTGGCTGCGCTGATGTGTCGAACTTTGTCGAATGTGTTCCCAGATGCACTTATATCAATCATTAGCGGCAAGTCAGCTTTATTTAGCAAGGCAATCTTTCGTGCCGAGGATTCGGAGACCAAATCAAGCAACTCATTATCTTCGTCGTCAAGTGGAGCACTCGAGTCTAGCACACACAATATCAATTCCGCCGAGTTGAGCTTGTCCATTGAGCGGCGAATCCCCTCTTGCTCAATCGGATTTGACGAATTACGAATCCCCGCTGTATCTGTGATGCGAAGAGTGACTTCACCCAACGCCACTCGCTCCTCTATCGTATCGCGCGTCGTTCCCGCGTATGGCGAGACAATGGCGCGATCGTGACCGAGAATCATGTTGAGCAGTGAACTTTTGCCTGTATTGGGCTTGCCTACGATGACTGTATTAACTCCTGTAAGGATAGGTTGAGCATTTTTATAGCTCCGAAGCAGCAAATTCAGCTCTTGTCGATTTTTGTCGAATGTATCAACAAGCTGCTCGGGAGTGAGGTCGACGAGATCTTCGTCTGCATAATCAGTAAATACATACGACTGCGCCAGTGCGGCAGTCAGACTGCCGCGAATAGCATCAATTTTCCGCGACAATCGCCCGACTGTGCCGCCGGCAGCAACCTTGATTTGAGCAAGATTTTCCGCATTGACCAAGTCAATGACGCTTTCCGCCTGGGAGAGAGTGATTTTACCGTTGAGATATGCTCGTCGGGTGAACTCACCCGGTTGAGCGAGGATTGCTCCACTTTCCAACACCAAAGCAAGCACCTCACGGGTCAGCGCGACTCCGCCATGACAGTTGAACTCCACCGTATCTTCGCCTGTGTACGAGCGCGGCGCATGCCAAACGACAGCGACAGCCTCGTCGATTGTCACACCATCGCGAACAACTTTGCCTACAAGAGCTTGTCCTCCTTGCGCCTCTTTGAGCGAAGTGCGGTAAGGAAAAAAACACTTTGCCGCAACATCAAATGCATTCTTGCCGCTGATTTTTATAATACTAACGCCACCACTACCATGAGAGGTGGCGATTGCTGCAATTGTGGTCATTGTAATAGCGATATCTCCTGCATCAAAGCTGATACTATCTCAGATTCAAGGACTTTGTGCGTAGGTCTTCCCTTAGAAAATAAAAGTCCCTCGCCGTTGCCGCAGGCAACACCGAGGTCCGCTTCGCGCGCTTCGCCCGGTCCGTTGACTGCACAGCCCATGACAGCCACTTTGAGCAGTTTGCCACGAGTCGTGTGAGGCAAATTATGCTCTATTTGCATCTCCAACTCATTGGCAATTGCGATGATATCAACGCTGGCACGAGCGCATGTTGGACAAGAGATGATCTCCACTCCCCCGCCATGATATCGCCCCGAGGCTTTGAGTATTTCTCGTCCGCTGTGAATTTCCTCGACTACAGGAGCGGTGAGTGACACGCGAATCGTGTCACCAATGCCGCCGGCAAGCAGTCCGCCAATGCCGACCGCTCCTTTGATTGTACCGCTTTTGAGCGTACCGGCTTCGGTGACACCCAGATGCAGCGGATAGTCGTACTTTTCGGAAAATATCTGATTCGCCGCCATCATCATGGGTACGGACGATGACTTTATCGATACGACAATGTTATCAAAGTCGAATTTTTCAAGCAACTGGATGTTCTTGACCGCGCTCGCCATGAGCGCGTCGGCGGAAACTTCGCCATATTTCTGCAAAATGTCACTCTCAAGTGAACCGCCGTTCACACCAATTCGGATAGGCAGCCCTTTTTGAGCGCAGATATTGGCAACCGCTTTGATTCTGTCCAAGTCGCCGATGTTGCCAGGGTTTATGCGGATTTTGTCTACTCCGGCATGCGCGCTTTCCAGCGCCAAGCGGTAGTCAAAATGAATATCAGCGACGATGGGCATGGCGACATTTTCTTTGAGGCGACCGAGTATGCGAACTGTGTCCATATCAGGCACAGCAAGACGCACGATATCGCAGCCCGCATTTTGTAACGCAAGCATTTGCTCGAGAATGCCATCGTAATCTCGAGCGTTGGTCATGCTTTGCAACGCAATGGGGTTATTGCCCCCGATTGCCACAGAGCCTATTTTGATTTGCCTTGTAATGCGCCGTTCCATGTTAAAATAACCGCCCGAAATCCGCGATAATCACGATTATCATGAAGATAAATAACGCGACAATTCCTGCAAAGTGAATCATGCTTTCTATTTCAGGCTTGATGGGCTTGCGGCGCGCTAACTCAAGAAGCAAAAACACGACACGTCCTCCGTCAAGTGCTGGAAATGGGATCAAATTAAACATACCAATGCTGAAGCTGAGCATTGCACCAAGCAAAAATAGGTTTCGTGCACCTGCTCGCATACTGCTGCCAACCGCTTCGCCTATGCCGACAGGACCTGAAATTTGGTCAAAGCCTGCGCGACCCGAGACAAGGTCGCCCATGCTCTCTAAGAACGCACGAGTCATGAGCAGCGTTTGGCGATATGCCTGATTTACAACTGTAAATACCGAGCGCGGAATGGTGTTTGTAGTAAAATCGATACGTCCAAAAACCAGAACATCCGACCCAATTACTACAAACTCGTCATCCTCATATATGCCTATATATCCGTACTCATTTCTGATAAGCGACCTGCCATCTGAAGTGACAAGTGCAAAATTTACATTCAAAGGAGGTAACTCCTCGCCATCACGAAGAACGAGAACTTCGACTGTGCTTGTGCCTCGACGGTTGACGGCGTAATTCAGCTCGGAAAAAATGCGTATACGCTGTCCGTCGACTGAAATGATGGTATCATCCACTCGTAAACCGGAAAGTTGACTGACCGAATCATCGTGGAACCGCTCGATTGTCATACCGCGGAAGTTACTCTGTGTCGAGACGATAGCCAGCATAATCAACGCAGCAAGCAGCAAGTTCATGACAGCTCCGGCGGTGATAATGATAATGCGCTGCCACACGGGCTTGCGATTGTAGGCGTTGACGTCGTTGTTGTCCTCGTCGTCGCCAGCCATGGTGACATATCCGCCCAGCGGAAGCAGGCGGAGAGAGTATTTAATTCCGGTTTTGTAACTTTGTTTTTGAAAAATCTTCGGACCCATGCCGATAGCAAACTCTTTTACCGTAACGCGAAATGCACGAGCAGCGATAAAATGCCCAAGCTCGTGTATAGTGACGATAAATCCGATGACCAATATAGTCACGACGATGGTGGTGAGGATGTTGATAATGTATTCGATGGTTGTAGTCCTCCTTAAGGTCAAGGGTATGGAAAGCTTTTGAAAAAGTTCCCCAAACCCCTCAAAACTTCGAAATATTAGATAGAAAGAGTCGTATTTTCGCAAATGTCCAACAACTGCTCAATCGTAGGATTGTCTGTCGCTTTGTGTTCATGTACAGCTTTGCATACGAGTGTGCTGATATCACCGAAGGTTATTTTGCCCTCGAGAAACAGCGCAACGGCAGCCTCGTTAGCGGCGTTGAGTACAGCTGGTGTCGAACCGCCCTCTCGCAAGGCGTGGAACGCGAGCGGGAGGAGTGGGAAGCTCTCGCCATCGGGTTGAGCGAACGTCAGCGATCGGATTTTCGTCCAATCAAGATGCGGCACGGGCGATGGCAGCCTGTCGGGGTGCGTGATTGCGTACTGTATACACTCGCGCATGTCGGGAGTGGAGAGTTGCGCTTTGGTGGAGCTGTCGGCGAATTCGACCATCGAATGCACGATGCTCTCGCGGTGCACGACAACGCCGATTTGCTCGGGCGTGAGTGCAAACAGGTGCGCCGCTTCAATTACTTCAAGCCCTTTGTTCATCATGGTGGCACTGTCAACGCTGATTTTCTTGCCCATGTTCCACGTGGGATGCGCAAGAGCCTCTGCCGGACCAAAATGCGCAATTTCTGCGGCAGTTTTGCCGAAAAACGGACCTCCCGACGCAGTGAGGATGATTCTGCGGACTTGAGATAGCTGCTCACCAACGAGACATTGCCAAATTGCACTATGCTCGCTGTCCACGGGCAAGATTTTCACGCCCATTTCGCGCGCACGGCGCATGACTATGTCTCCGGCGACGACAAGGCTCTCCTTGTTTGCAAGTGCAAGGTTTTTGCCGCTGTCGATGGTGGCAAGCGTAGGGCGCAATCCGGCAGCGCCCACGATAGAGTTTATGACAAGCGACGACCGACTTATGCCGATTAGCTCGCAAATTCCGTCTGTGCCAACAAAAATCTGCACATTCGTGTCGCGTGTATTTGCTCGCAGCTGCTCGGCGGCGATGGGGTCAAAGACAGCGCAGTATTTCACGCCGAAACGACGGATTTGCGCCTCAAGGCTCGCTATGTTGCTATGCGCACAGATGCCCTCGACTGCGATTCCGAGATGCGCAGCGATGTCTATAGCTTGCGTGCCGACTGAACCGCACGAGCCGAGGATGATGAGTGATGATGGTGTCATAGCAATCTCTAAAATATATTTATTTGCGGTGTCAATGTATAATAAAATATAATTAGCAATACGGGCGCTACGGCAATCATGCTATCAAAGCGATCAAATATGCCGCCGTGGCCGGGCATGATATTGCTGAAATCTTTGATTCCGTAGTGACGTTTAATGAGCGATTCGACGAGGTCACCCATAATGACAACGATAGCGGAAACTATTGCAATAATTATCATTGTAATAAAAGAAGGTGTCGTTTCAAGAAAAGCAATTTCTTCGCCTAATGAGTTGTTGATGATAAACAGTGTAATAAAAGCAATAACATTGAAAATGATGCCGCCTACTGCACCAGTAACTGTCTTATTAGGACTAATCTCGGGGATTAGCTTGCGTTTGCCGAATTTGCTGCCGATAAGATGTGCACCTGTATCGGTAAGCCATGGTGTAAAGAACACCATCAAGAACCAGTAACTGTACCATTCGTGAATGGCAACAATTGATACTGCACCAATTGTTATATAAATCGCAAGCATGAAAAGCAATGAAAGTTTAGTTATATCTAGCTTTCCTTTAGCGAACACAGCAGCGAAAAGGGTGTAGAAAAGTAGTACGATTATCGGGTAAAACAGTATTGAAACAAAGTTATGAATATTAACTGTGATGAAGGCATTAACATTCACTGTGAAGAAGTAACCAATATTGAGCCACACCAATACTGGCACAGCCACTCCAAACATCAAGTACGGCACCGAGATATACCACTTCTTCAGCAAATCCATGGCGCGCATGATTTCGATGAGCGAGCCGACGATGATAGCGACTGCCAGCACAGGCAGCCCGTAGCGCGGCAAGATGAACACGGGTATTAGCAACGTGAGGAACACGGCAGCGGAAATTAAACGTTGTTTCATGGAAAATCCTTTTCGGGTTGTCATTGCGCAGTGGGAGTGAACCCCACCACCGCTAAAGCGGTCCCCCTCCCCTGCAGGGGAGGTTTGGTGCGACGAGGTTTTGACCTCCCCCATAGGGGAGGTGGCGGCGAAGCCGACGGAGGGGTTCTTCCTACAGCCCTCCATACCTACGCTTTCGTCGCCCATACGCACGTATCGCACGATTGACGTGACGAGGTCTGATGTTAGGCCAAAGCGTCGGCATGACGTAAAATTCTGCGTACGCTGCCTGCCAAAGCAGAAAATTACTCAGCCGCTGCTCACCGGCGGTGCGCACAATGAGGTCTGGGTCGGGTCTGCCGGCTGTGTACAGGCGTGCAGAAATGTCTTCCTCGATGATCGAGGATACATTGTTCGCAAGCAGCGTGTTGACAGCGCGTGTCAACTCGGCTCGTGCGCCGTAATTCAGCGCGATGTTGAGCCGTTTGCTCCGACCGCGCGTGATATTTTCAAGTCGGGTCAGTTTTTCGCGCAACGATGAATCAAAAGGACTCATATCGCCAAGAAATGAAATCTCTACATCAGCCTTGTCAGAATTGGCAAAGGTTTTCTCGAGAAATTCGCCGAGCAAGGTGAGAATTGCGTTTATTTCTTCGGGCGGACGACGCCAATTTTCCGTAGAAAAAGCGTAAACAGTAATGACTTCGATGCCGAGTTTATCGCAATGCTCAACGACACGAGCGAATGCTTGCGCTCCGGCACGATGTCCCATGGAGCGAGCCAGCCCTCGACGAGTCGCCCAGCGCCCGTTGCCGTCCATTATGAACGCTATGTGATGCGGAATCTTGATGTTTCGCACGACTAGACAGTCATCACTTCTTTGGACTTTTTGTCGGTAAGTGCATCGATAATTTTGGTGAATTTATCGGTGAGGTCTTGAACTTTTTTCTCGGCAGACTTCAAATCATCTTCGGTGAGGTCAGACTTTTTCTTCATGTCCTTTGCGATATCGTTCGCTTCGCGGCGGATATTGCGAATGGCTATTTTGGCATCCTCGCCGTAGCGCGAAATTGTCTTGGTCAGTTCTTTACGCTTTTCTTCGGTAAGTTGCGGGAATGCGAGACGGATGATTTTGCCGTCATTTTGCGGATTTATGCCCAAATCAGAGGACAAAATCGCCTTTTCGATGTCTTTGATCAGACTGGCGTCCCACGGCTGCACGACGACAGTGCGCGGGTCGGTTGCTTTTACATCGGCGACTTGTGGAATTGGAGTAGGCGAGCCGTAGTAGTCCACATTGATGTTGTTGAGGACAGCAGCACTGGCACGTCCTGCGCGGACGGTACTCAGCTCCTCTTCGTAAGCGGCGATGGCTTTTTCCATCTTGGTTTCGTATGGTTTAATGTCAAACATGATGTTTCTCCTTGACTCACATGAAAAACTTCGTTTTTCATGTGGATTAAATTTTGTTCGTTTTCTGCGGCGAACCGGGAAGCCCCGGCGGGCGCAAATGAATGCAATGCACACTTTATTCGTGCGGCGTTGCCGCCGCTACGCGTTGATTATATTACAAGATAAAGAACGTCTACTTCGTCACCAGCGTACCGATATGCTCGCCTTGGACGACTCGGATGATATTCTGCGGGTCGGACAGAGCGAACAAATACAATGTCTGATCGGTGTCTTGACCCAGCGCAGCGGCAGTCAAATCCGTCGCCGCAAGTCCCTTTGCAAGCACGTCGGTGTATGAGATTTTGTCGTAGCGTGTAGCGGTCGGGTCGATTTTCGGGTCAGCTGTATACACGCCGTCGATGTTTTTCGCCATCAGAATGGCATCGGCGGCAAGTTCTGCTCCCTTGAGTACGGCAGCCGTGTCGGTCGAGAAGAACGGGCAACCCGTACCGCACGCGATGACCACGATTTTTCCGCTTTCGAGTAGTTCGACCGCTTTTGCGCGATTATACTGCGTAGCAAAAGTGTTCATCTCAATTTCGCTCATGACAACAGCGGGTGCACCGAGTCGCTCGAGCGTATCAGCGAGCATGAGCGCATTTATGGTGGTGGCGAGCATTCCCATATGGTCGGCACGATTACGCTCCATTCCGCCGCCTTGCTTACCGCGCCAAATGTTACCCGCACCCACGACAATGCAGATTTGCGTGCCGAGCTTGGCGCAATCCTTGACGGCGGTGCAGATGTCATCGACTATATCATAGTTGTAGATGTCCGTCCCACCTCCGCGGAGAGCTTCCCCCGACAGTTTCAGCACAATGCGCGAATATTTAATAGGTTTTGACATAGGCTGCTCCTCAAGTCATAATGATTCATAGTATTTTACCTTATTTTCGGCGAAAAGTCAAGCGTTTGACACCACGCGAAACAAAATTATGATATAATATCAAAAATATTCGAAAAACCCCTTGACTCGCACACGGTGTAACGGTGTATAATCTGTTTCAAGGAAAATGAAAAGAGAAAAATCATGGAATTGCAAACGATAAGACAAGTTACACAAAATCTCGGCGTATCGCGCAGAATGCTGTGCTATTACGAGGAAGTCGGCTTGATTTCAAGCACTCGCCGCGAGAATTACGCCTATCGAATCTACGACGAGGACGCGATTCGCCGCTTGCAACAAATCGTTATTTTGCGCAAGTTGCAAATCCCCGTCAAGCAAATCAAAGCGATATTCGACAGCCCCGATGCCGTCGAGGTCATCAAAGTTTTCGAGCAAAATATCGCCGAAATGGACGAGCAAATCACCGCTTTGTCCACCGTCAAGTCGATTTTGGCGCAATTTGTCGCGCAATTGCAAGAAAAAGCCGACGTGAAGCTCAAACTTGACTTGCTGAACGATACTTCCATGATCGCTGTTGTCAATTCTCTTTCTTTTTCCGAAAATAAACTCAAGGAGAACGTAAAGATGGAAGATTTGAATAAGGCTGGGGATATGCTCAAACAATCAAAGTTGGACCAAGTGAGAATAGTGTATCACTCAACAGAAACGATAGCAATATTGGAAGATGCAGATGAACCGCCAAATCAAGAGACGAAAGATATAATGGCGAAATTTATTAGAGATACGAATTTATTCAAAATAAAACCTGATTTCAGATGTGGTTTTAACTGGGGCTTTTATGTCACAATTCCTGATGACTTAGATGTTCCTGCGTCATTCAAAAAACAAACTTTTGATGGAGGTCTATGGGCGGTATATAAAATCACTCCGGAAAATTTTGATGAATTTGATATGGTGGACGACTGGGTCAAAAGTAGAAACGATTATTTAATAGATTATCAACGCCCGCGTCATGATGTTTACTTCAATCCGCTTAACATATACGGCATGAAAAACACAGATTTATTTGATAATTTTCACGATCAGTATAAAGAATCGTACTTACCAATAAAAGAAATCGAAATTTTAACAAGCGAAGAACAAAACAGACTAAATGCACTGTTGAAAAAGACAGAAGATTTAATTGAACAGCGAATACCAACAGTTATAGATTTGTCTAATGTCGGCAAGGCAGGTAAATTAGAACCAATATATAATAATGGTATATTAGAACTTGTTTCGGACGGCGAAATGAACGGATTGCGAACATTACAAGAATTTAAGTTGCCATTAAAAATTAATTTATGTGTCAAAACTGACAATAAAGCTATTGTTATCAAATATGCGCATGGTACGATTGATATAGGTAATACAAATGTAGGAATTAATTTTTGGCCATTGGAAGGCGGCAAGTGGAGAGTTTACGAAAATTGCGGTGAGTTACCTGAAAGTGAATTTTATAACT
>Ga0123355_10016689_pt1 | contig 11585 bp, 8 predicted proteins | sample TergutEmb28metaG_3_FD_89872 | JGI IMG/M metagenome (GOLD analysis project Ga0123355, IMG submission 89872) | Embiratermes neotenicus P1 segment gut microbial communities from Petit-Saut dam, French Guiana - Emb289 P1 | ecosystem: Host-associated > Arthropoda: Insects > Digestive system > Gut ...
ACATGTTGAGCAACTTATAAAGAGCAACTTATAAAGGAGAAATAAATATAATACTAAGTGACATCTAGTTGGTTTCTTATTCCACATTGAACTACGATGCACGGTCAACCACACATCAAACTATTTTTCTTGTCCTCCCGACAGTTTGTGGGGAAGTTACTTGTTCCCTCATCCGGTGTAGCTCAGTCGGTAGTGACCAGGCTACGGGCTGGACGGCCAGCGGATCGGGGTTTTATTCCCCACAGTGGCAGAAATTATTCACTCCCAGACCGGGTAAAGCAGTGATGAGAAAACTGTGGCCCGAGGTTTATTTTAAAAGATACGAACAAAATTGTATGAAATTCGATGATTATTTTTTCCGTATTAATACGAAGATATTATTCATACATATTGCGTGTTAGTGACAGTGAAACCAAGTGGAACTGTCGCGCTACCTGCAAATGGGACGCAAAAGATATAACTTGCGTGTGCTCGGTTCATTTCGCGCTGGGATTTATTGTAACAGTGACACGAGTAACGACTGATCAGGTAGGATTAGTTTCAAATTTTGTACGATTTTGTAAGATCAATTTTAAGTAAGTTTTAGCGCCCTAATATTGGTACTACTGACGACAGGGTATTATCATGAACGACACATATTGGTACTACTGACGACAGGGTATTACCATGAACGACACGTATGTGTAAATACAAGTACTGTTTATAATGTGGTCCGCCATAGGCGTGACTGGAAGGGTGGGGGGGGGGGGTTAAAATCGACCATGGGTATGGGGAACTTTACGAAGGAGCCAAGAGGGGAAAGCTTGGTTTGAGTAGTCCTTAATATACTACTTCCCTTTCCACCACTCTCTCCCAATTTTCTTTTGGCCTCTATTCAACTAAGTAGACCCTCTAAAAATACTCTTCTTTGGTAGAAAAATATTTGGGGGGCAATGCCCCCTTGCCCCCGCCCCCCCAAAGTACGCCTATGGGGCCCGCAATTTTTTTCCTTGATTTGTCTCTCGTGCCCGAAAGGTTGCTCACCGCTTCAGTATTTGTCGCTACAGTTTCCCGCACAATCGTTCCCGGGGTACCAGCAGGGTCGTCCAGCTCATCTCCATTACGTCCTCACGGTGTGACGTCAACTTACGCGTCGGCCGTCACCCGGCAAGTAGGAGTGGCCTCATAAGTTGCCATGTCATTATTTCCCGTTTAACACACTGCATTCCTTCTGCGCACGCACACACACAAACATGTGTGGTCGCTTCGCAGAAATCAGTATAAATAAAGGACCGTCGGATGTTAGAGTTTAGGTGTCTGTTACAGAGCCCGGTTAAACGCAGGAATGGCTAACAGACAGGGGGACGTCGACTTGCGCTCGCGCAAGTCTCCGCCCCCCAGTTAACACTTTGGCTTGGCTTGGCTTGGCTTGGCTTTGGTCGGCGTGTGAATGTCACATGTACAGTGTTTACCCTGCACTACAAATACGAGGGATCTGTGACATCGGCTCGCACAATCCATAGGAGTTCCGTTGCTGGATTTCCGGGACAGGATGTTACAGAAGAGCAAAAGCGCCCGAGACAAAACTCAGGTTCTGCTTATAAAAGGTGTATGAGTCAACAAGAATGTCATATATTTGCTTCTTCGTAAAGATAAGCAATCTGCAGTCTGTCTGTTCATGGCCGATACACAATAACAGTAAACAATGGCCACTGACAACTCTTTTACTTTTTAGGCGCGTTCGCAAAACTGCGAAGAGAGGCACTATTGGCTTCGTCATGTATGTCTGTTCGTCCCGCCCGCATGGTACAACTCGGCTCCCACTGGACGGATTTTCATGAAACTGGATGAGTATTTTTCGAAAATCTGTCAAGAAAAATCAAGTTTCATGAAATTCTCACAAGAATAACATGTACTTTACGTGAAGACCAATACACATTTTTGATCACATCTCGTTCAGTTCTTCTTAGAATGAGAAATGTTCCAGACAAAAATTTGTAGAGAAAATCAAAACACACATTTCATGTTAGATTTTTTTTTTTTAGAAAATCGTGCCGTTTATGAGATAATGTGGGAAAATATTGTAGAGCAGGGCAAATCACAGATGACAACATATGTGCATTAATTCTGGATACCTAAGGCTACAAACACAGACTCTCAGAAAATGTTATGTTTATTCCCCCCGCAACAATGTTTGCACGAACGCTCCTTTGCGTCAGTTATACGCACAGTGCCTGTCTTTCACAAATTAATCTGCCTGTGTACAGATCGCGAAAAGTTACGTATAGACATCTGCCACTCAGACCCACGCTAGCAAGCGTTGTGCCGTCTGCTTTGAACACTTCGGCGCTTGTCGCTGTTATTATTCTTGTATGATCATTTTCGCCTTAGCGGGATCCCAATCCTACGTCAGCCGTGTGTGTGTGTGTACCCCGGGGGACGCGAGGAATGGGGCGTCAGCACGGTCGTTCGGATGGAGCAAGTGGGCACGAGAGCCGCCTCGTTCTGAAAACGTTGGTTTGTTCTTAACATCGATTTTAATCTAATGCCTCTTCTTATATGCACTTCCGTACACTGTACAGCTGTTTTTGTTTTTTTTATGTTTTGCTGACCATGCAGCTCATTGTAATCTTCATAATTAACCAACTTAATGCACACAATCTTGTTTTATAATAAGTTTATTATATGCCTCTACATGTTTCGAGTACTATGTGCTCGAAACATGTAGAGGCATATAATAAACTTCTTATAAAACAAGATTGTGCATTAAGTTGGTTAATTACTAAGATTAAGACTGTAAAGCTGTTTCACATCCTCGAATACGGTTAACTTGGTATTTCCTATTTCAGGCGGAGGCACAGTGTTGTATATTATTCTGTGTACAACAGTCGGCTAATAGCGTGAAACACAGAATACATTCACTGCGATTTGTAACTTCGGGTAAACAACTAAACATATGGCCCTGTTGTACCGCTTGCGGACGAGTTCACGTAGAGCGACTGAAATGGATTCTCTGCTTAGAGTCTAGCATAATATGGCCAGCGGGCTCTGGCACTTGCTCAGCATTCTTAGTACTCAACGCTTTGAATAAGTGGTCGAACGACCGTGGCAGTGTAGTGTTTTGCTCGTATTAATATACTCATTGTGTAGGACTTGAGATTCTATAAATACGGAAACCTTCCCCTTCCAACTTCCCCTTACCTCACACTCCGCTACCAGCACAACCTGTGGGTACCGTATATCCATCATCGAATGGCCATTAATTTCATGCTGTACTACTCTGTAACTCTTGTGGTGACCGGCAATTTACCAGCTGGGCTCACCACACAATACAACCGCAGTCGGCATGGTGTGGGCGCTACTTGGCTCATCTCGCAACGGCCAGGCAACGCTACTTCTCCCCCCCAAAACACTGACTCTGCTGTGTACATTCAGAGCGTCAGGCACTGTGGACATTGTTGGAATGGGCACAAAACACATGGCGGCGGGTGTCCTGTGTTTCTGCCCTCGTACCAGCTTACCGCTTTAACCCTGGGACCAAAACATGCAGTCTGGTCACTACTACACAGGCTCCACTGCTTCCTCATTTACTTAAGTATTTGCAAGACACTATTAGTTACTGAGGTGATCAGTTTTGGGAGTAGCTTGTCAGGGTGGAGGAGAGGGGGAGGTTAGACTCCTTTACGAAATAGCCAGGCACTTAAAACATATACAATTTTATTACAATTATATATTATATACAACTATTAAAGTGATTGTAATGCACAGATAAAAAGATATGATGAGAAATTACAACCTTCAGGTCTCAGGGTAAAGATTTTACAAGCCATATTTTTTTCTTTTCTTTATCTGTTACTGGTCATGGTTAATACAAATATAAAGCTCAGTTGAATGGTAGTAATAAATTATCTTCTAATTAACTGCACAATTATTACATACATCACAGATTTGTATTACAACAAATAAAAAAACCCTGAAAATTGCTTACTGCTCAATCAGTCTTGGTATATGCATACATCTCCTAATGACAAATACATCTGCATGCAAACAAAATCCCCCTGCGGACAATGGCTCTACTCGTTGCATGTGAGTAAAGAATAAAAATTCCCTAGAGCTGACAGTGCAAATAATGTGATCAGCTTCCTTGGACAAGGTCCAACCCAACGCTGTACAGAGAAGAAATTAAACTTTGGAATGTGATTAACTTTCAAGAGAATAACAAAGAATGCTTGATTACAATAAATGAACACAACATCAATGCACTCAAATTCCTCAACACCACAATTAATGTGTATGTTTCATTTTAAAACATAAATTCAGACTACCAAATTATAATTCTACAATAGGCTGCAGCCACATTAAAACAGAAAAGTCGAAAAGCAACCTCTCAGTTGGGGGCCTAATATTGAAAATCTAGGCCCCACTGGGCAAATAGCAAGCAAATGTGATAAAGAAAGAACAATTTTGATAGCACTGATGTTAAACAGGCCGGGTGTTTTGAGACAAGGGGCGAAGGGGTATTACAGTTGGCTGGGGCAGCACAAGGCTCAGCTGCAGGGGTTGTTGTTGTTGTTGTTGTTGTGGTGGTGGTAGTGGAGCCCGAGCTCTGGGGCACGCTTCACGGGCGTGTCGTTTCATGTGCTTAGCCAGGTGGTCAGAGCGCATGAAGCGACGTCCACATACACTGCAGCCAAACTTCTTCTCACCAGTATGTGTACGCTTGTGACGGGACAGCTCATCGGAACGTGAGAACCGGCGCCCGCACCGGTCCCACTGGCATGCAAATGGCTTCTCTCCTGCACAAACAATATGTACAGCACATCAGGTGACATTCTACTCAACACTGTGGTTGCGAATCGCAACACGTTAAATGTGCAAGGTCACGTGATCAGCCAAATCACCTGGTGTCTGCACACAATTGCCCTTTTTTAAGAGACTTGACAGAAAAGCACAGCACACCATTGAAACTGGTAAAATGGTCATATGAATGAACAACTGTTGAGTTCTGCTGAACAGAATGCACTGCTGATTAAAAGTCTGTTGATGACCAAATTATGTGCTTTGATGATTTCACCTTACTTAAATAAGAAGAAACTAACACAGTACGAAACTATCCCAAAGACCTTACCACAAAATGTTTTGATGTAAGTGTAAATGCTTACCTGTGTGTGTCCGCATGTGAGCCTTGAGATGTGATGACTTGAAGTAATTTTTGCCACATCCTGGATAGTCACATTCATATACACGGCGACGGGCGTCCACACCTGGCGACACCTCTTTGTTTTGTTGCTGTGCTGCTGTGAACAAGACGATGCTGGTTGCAGGACAGAGTTTAGCATCTTTCTGTGTTTGTGGTGTCAGCACAATATGTGTTACAGATGTCTGTGAAGATGCAGGCACTTGCTGGGGAGTGGCAGCTGTCACAGGAATGAGTGTTCCGCCCGTCAATATCACAGTCTGGGTGGTGTTTTTCTCAGGACCCTGCCTTATGTTATTGGTGGTGCAGGGAACAGACACCAGAGGGAAGACTGGGCGGGGTGGTGGTACAGCAACAGCCAATTTTGGAGCAATGGCTACTGGAGGATTGTTCTGACTAATACTGAGAGTGGATGAATGATGAGAGAGATTCATATGAGATCGATGGATACCCTGAGCATTTTGTGGCGATGAAGGTATCGATGACAGAGATGGAGATGAAACAGGTACAGTGTGTGCGCTCTTATTTGGGGCAGCAGAGTTCTCTCGGTTTGTGTCCTTGCTGTTTACAAAGATCAGCTCCTTCTTTGAGCTCATTTTGTACTTCAGGCTCCTCAGGATGTTCCCCTCACACGGATCTGGTGGTGCTACCCCACGTTCCTCCTGGATTATGGCCACTCCCTTCTGCCTTGTCTCTTCTTGGCCACATTTCTTGCACTGATGATTGCCCTCTTCCTCTGCGTTAACTTTCCCAGCATATGGTGAAAATGTGCCATCTTTGTTGACTCTCATGATAACGGAAACTGGCATGCAAGTCACTGGTACAACAGAGTCTGGACTGGGTGTTCTTGGAGGAGTGCTGGCATGTGGCAGCTGTAAACAGACATTTATTAAGTGGCTTATAATTGGGAGTAATTTCTTTCTAAAACAAAGCGATGACCTCAGTAATAATGCAGGTCATATATGTCACATTTCCTCCTTGCACACTTCCTGAGAAACAACATACCTTATCTAGCTGGCAATCCCCTATATTCAATTGGCTGCATACACGTTTTCTCAGTGGCAAATCTGCTATGGTATCCTCACTCTCAGAGTCAGATGGCTGAGGTGTTGGTAAGCCTGGTGCAAGAATATCCTTCTCATCATGGTAGTCAGTGATAAGCTTCCTCTTATTGGTGCGTGTAATTTCATTGGTGAATGGCAGCATTGTTTTCACGGCTTCCAGTGCCACTGCACTGCATTCCTGCACAAGACAACATACACATTACTCAAATCCCTCCAGATCAGGCCTTCCCAGTCTCTCATCTCATCTCCACAATATCACACCCTACATCCATCTGTTTGAAACTGATATTTACAGAACTATAAAACTTTTGTCTGTGAGCAAATCCAGGAACACAACAGCACAGAATACAGCAACATGGAAGAGAAGAGAAATACTTGCAAAGCACTGGTCATAAAAGAAGAAGCAAAGCAATCACCTGAATGACCTACACATAAATAGGAGTGTAATATAAATATGAATCTTAAAGAAGTGGGATGGGAGTGAGCGAACTGATTTTTCTGTCTCAGAAAAGGGCGTAGTGCTGGCCTGCTCAACCTCTGATGTGGTGCGGGCAAATTGGGCAAAATGTTTTCTGCACACAGGCAATATGAAATTCTATACATAAAATAAAGTGTACATGTCACTGCGTGTATCACTTTACCTTTGTATTTGTCTAGACATTGCCTCCAGTAAGATACATACTGATGATTATAGGAGAAATTATTACAAAATGCAACTGACAACCTAGGCTAGGGTGTCCCTATTTTTAGCACATTTTTACAAAGCAATTACTGATGTAATACATGTCTCCATAACTAAACAGTTTGTAAGTTTTCAAAATTGCTTCAGCCTTCTATCTTGGCCTTGCAAGGGAAAGGATTAAAAGACAATTCCTCATGTCAGAGATCTCTGCAGGCAATGTAACAATGTGTCATGACAACACCTACAGGTTGAGCAGGGCTGGTATAGTGGCAGAATTTTTGACCATGGTCATGAAGCCTGGGGTTACATAAAATGCTAGCTCTGCAACTATTTGCTTCTCAAGAAGGACTCTGTGCCATACAACTAGTTAAAGTTTGTTAGATCATCAATACTACGTTACATAAGCCAAAAGAAGGAAAGAATTGAAGAACTGCTTAATTTGATGGCTGTGTAACTGTAACAAATGCCATGACATTTTAATTAAAGCCATTGTCAATGTATCTATCAATTGCAAAGATAAGTTTTAAACATGAGGACGAAGATTCCAATATCTTGGCAATGTGGATCAGGTATGTGACATGGACTACTTGGGTAGACCTCATAAAAACTACTTTCTCGCTGCACAGACTTTTTCTTCATGCAAATCTTGTGCTGTTAATGTAATATTTTCGTAACATTATGCAAATTTATTATCCAGTAACTAAATACAATTTACATCAGTGGCTTGTGGATTGTATAAAAAATAGCTAATACTGATGAATATAACCTGCAATTGTTGCATCGTCGCCACGGTAATACATGTTCACTTGAAAGGAATAGTGTAATGTTTTTAAGCTGACATAAAAACATGACTAAACTGCTCATGAATATTGGCTGTCCCTGGTAACTGAGACACTTTTAAATGGCCAAATTTTGCAATTAAACGCTGTTGAAGCGTGAATCACACAACCCAGCTGCACAAGTACTAACAGGATCATACAGACACGAACCACAGTGAGACACCTAGAATTCAAGCGCATTTTTAGCATACTGGCTACTTTACGGAGAACAGCTTATTTCGGTGGCCACACTGCCGTCTATGTCTGTGTTTTGCCTATGTCGACTTCCAAATCGGGTAACCCATTTTCAAGCTATCTGATACCAGCATCATATCGTTCCTGACCACCGCAAGCGCTACAGTTTTTAAATTTCCATTACCAACGAGATGGCGACGCTAACTAGTGAGATGAGAGCACACTAATATACACAGTCTGACAATTATGTAATGAGACTGAGGTTATAGAATAAAACTGGAACAAAAGACTTGGGTACTATCTGTATTTTATTCAAAGTACATCCATTCTGCATCGATACAGCGAGTGGCACGATCTAGCAAAGACTGGAAGGCCCTCTGCACGTCTTCTTGTGGTATGGCCCGAAGACTCGATGTCACAGCTGCTTGGATGTCTTCAACATCTTGCAGCTTGGATGTGATGAACATCTTCAAACAGGCGCCCTTCCAATGGTAACTTCAATTTGGGGAACAGAAAATAATCACAGGGGGATAAATCAGGGGAGTAGGGCGGATGATGGAGCACGCACACTTGTTTTCGGGCTAGAAATTCTTGTACAGCAACTGCCCGGTGAACCGGTGCATTGTCGTGAAGAAGAAACCAACTGCATGGTGCTGAGTATTCGGGCCGGACACGGCGAATTCTCTTCCATAGGCGTTCCAGAACACTCAAATAACAACTTCCAGTGACAGTTTGTCCCTCAGGGACAAACTCGTGGTGAATAATTCCCTTGCTGTCGTAGAAACACACAAGCATTGTCTTCACTTTTGACTTTTGTAGACGAACTTTTTTGCCTTTTGGTGATGTTGGTGACTTCCATTCAGTACTTTGGCGTTTAGTTGTGGGATCATAACGAAAACACCAAGTTTCATCCTCTGCTGCAATCGAATTCAAGAAATTTTTATTTCTACGAGCAGTTTTAATGATGTCTTTTGCGTATTGAACACGCTCATGTCTTTGATCATCAGACAATGCATGCGGCACAAACCGGGAAGCGACCTTTATCTTGCCCAAGTCTTCCACTAAGATTTGACGAATCGTCTCCCTGTTAACACCACTCATCAGCCATCATTCTCACAGTCACACAACGTTCTTCTTGTATTCGTTTTCACACTTTCGCAATGAGTCCCTCGTTATGAACAGAAAATGGACGCCCAGGCCTGGCTTCATCTCCAGTCGTTTCCACACAACTTTTGAATCGTGCATACCACCGTACACTTGTCTCATAAATTCCATAGTCTCTGCTGCAGTTTTCCCGAGTTTAAAACAGAATTTAATGTTCGTTCTCTGCTCCATGCCGCTACTGTGACTACGTCCTCTCACTACCTGCACAACATGGCGCCCTATTTCCCGTCATGCTCGGCGTGGGGCGTTGCGGTGTTGCCAGATTACAGATGAAGGTTGGTTACATGGATGGCATACATTGCTTCATAGATAGCACTTCTATCTTGGTCAAAATAAAATCAGTCTCATTATATAATTGTCGGACTGTGTACGCGTGTTATGTAAAATAATTGGCGACACGCATAAATCTCGGTCTTATGGCAAGAACTAATGAATCACTACAGCATATGAAATTTGAACCTCATGCATTGGAAACAAATGTAAATATTAGGTAACTGTATGTAAGTCAACACCTACAAACACGCAGACTGTGCCAAACTTTGAGGTTTGATTCCACAGACGTCATGTAGATATAATCTATAGGGAAATACAATAACAGGTAAAAGTAAAGTAATAATACGGCATCACTTCGAATTTAGGACGCACGATTTTTCACATTTTCCCCAACTGAGACGTAGGGCTTGTCTTAAATTCGGGGTATTATTTTTCAGTCTTCGAAAGTCTCAGAAAGCATAATTTTCCTCGAAGAACAAGTGGGCCTCGCTAAAACAATAGTAAATTTTACGGACAACGAAATGTATATGCTTGCTTTTTTTTAAATTACTTTTTAAAGGTGGGGTACGTCGTAAATTAGAAGGCGACTTTAATTCGAAGTAACGCGGAAGTAATAGATCTGTATCACCATAAATCTGTATAAGGAACCAGGCTTTATGAGTGACTTCAGGCTTCCGCAGCGTTTCAAGTGGGATCTTCACTCTTCTGGGGTGTTACGTGGCGTAGATTTGTACTTACCGACGTTTGGACCGATAGGTTGTCGCAAAACTTCTGTAAGTACCACTCCACGCTGCCTGACATTCAAGAAAAGCGAAGCTCTCAGGCTTTATGAATTGTGCTGGAAACTCCCTGTTTAATGTTATTTATTCTTGGTTTATCTAATGACATTCTCAATTGCCAAGATATAAACAAGGTTCGACAGTCTGATTGCTGTCTGTTGAATTAAGTTGATGTGGAAGGCATCTATCGTGGTCTAATTAAGGTGAATGGGGAAGGGCTGAGGAAAATGATAAACAAGATGGACAATTACGTAACGGTACACGCTTTACCCCCGGGAAAGACCCGGTACAATGGGAACCCGGTCTTTCCCGGGGGTAGAGCAGCTGCGGCGTGCCGTTGACTACCCACCCCCATCTAGCGCCGAGGCTGAAGGAAGGGTACAGCTATACATCTGCTCTCCCTCTGGGCCTTCGTGGCCTGTTCTAGGGTGAACTTCACACCTTTTTTTACCTTTTACACGGTACAAATGCACGGTACAAAAAACATAAAAAAGACAATGTAGTCTAACCGAACACTGAGGCTCATTCGTGCAACCATTGTGACAATAGAAAAGCAAATATTACATATTCTGAGTGTGTGTCTGTAGCCTCAGGTATCCAGTACGCAATACGCATGCGCCATATTGTTATCTGTGTGTGGCCTGCCCGGCTGTACAGCATTAAAAGTTATGGACCATAAAATATGTGTTTTGATTTTCTGTACAAATTTTGCCCGAAACATTTTTCATTCCAAGAAGAACTGAGCGAGATAAAAGTTCACCCTAGAACAGGTCACGAAGGCCCAGAAGGGGAGCAGAGTCATAGCGGTACTCTTTCTTTAACCTCGGCGCTAGATGGGGTGTGGGTCAACGCCAAGCCCAGGCCGCTTTACCCCCAGGAATGAGCCGGTACCCACTGTATTGGAGGCTGGGTGGGCCCCAGGGCCAGTGTGGACGGGTGCGGCATATCTCGCCCCCACCGGGATTCGATCCCCGGACCGTCCAGCCAGTAACGAGCATTAAGCGAGATATTAACAATAATGTATATTGGTGAATCTTATGTTTATTGGACCGTGCATAATCTTGATAGTTGAGTAAAGAGAGACCAACTTGATGCCACTTGTTTTATTATTACTTTCTTCAGTGCTCAACATGCTTCGGACGTTAATACATCCATCCTCAGGAGCTTGCGACTAATTCGTAGAGTTACTTCATGGGTTGTATCTGGTTCGATGTGTGTTGGTGTTCCGTTGCAGTGTGGCTATGGTGGTGTGGTGTCCGTATGCAGTCTGAAGCACTACTCATCCTTCAGACTGCATACGGACACCACACAACCATAGCCACACTGCAACGGAACACCAACACACATCGAACCAGATACAACCCATGAAGTAACTCTACGAATTAGTCGCAAGCTCCTGAGGATGGATGTATTAACGTCCGAAACATGTTGAGC
>Ga0123355_10016691_pt1 | contig 11583 bp, 8 predicted proteins | sample TergutEmb28metaG_3_FD_89872 | JGI IMG/M metagenome (GOLD analysis project Ga0123355, IMG submission 89872) | Embiratermes neotenicus P1 segment gut microbial communities from Petit-Saut dam, French Guiana - Emb289 P1 | ecosystem: Host-associated > Arthropoda: Insects > Digestive system > Gut ...
TATTTTCACACAAACACTTCAATTACATATAACACAAAGACATAAAATAACACACAGCCAGAAATACAAACCACATCACAAAAAAAAATATATATATATATATATATATATATATATATATATATATACATGCACACACACTTGAAAATATGTTCATTCATGCTGAAGAATATGCAACTTGTACAGTGAAGTGCTAAGAAAGAGACTGGGATCTGAAAGGGATGCCCTGAAATCTTTAAAATATATACCTACACAAGCCAGTGTGTGTGTGTGTGTGTGTGTGGGGGGGGGCTCACCTGCTCAAGTGTTAAAAGCCAGTTTATTTACATCTACAATAACATAATTTATAACCAATGAAACTTTCCACCAAACTTCATAACACACATTGTATTGGCATTCCACAACAAGGGACTTAGGGACTTAAGTGTAACTGTTCAGACAGTGAAATGAAAGTTGTGAGTCTGATATTTAACTAAAAGGGAGAAACAAGAATGAACTTAGAATTTCAATGGGGTAACATCTTAGAAAGCAACAACATAAAAGACACAGGGACAGAGTGTAAGAATGATGGGAGATGCAGCCAACTCATGATCTTATTCAGTGGCAGGCTTTAGCACTGTAGCAATGTACAGAGTTATGCATGGCCCTTTCTACACAAGAAATGAGGCACAGGATAAGGGCAGTATATTCTTTATGACTATGCACTTTTTCCAAGGTAAATTGCATGCTATGAAACAGATTAGGGGAATGGAGGTACAACTCATTATTAATCTTAACATAAGATATAGCTGAGTAATCACCCTCATGTGCCAGCTGTTTACCCTGGGGAAAGACACCAGATCATCCATCCCACAGGTAAGTCACTACATCAACTGAGGTGTACCATCTCCAGATCTCCTTAAGACTACATCATTCAACATAAATTGTTATTGAAAACTTGATATTAGTTATATATATATATATATATATATATATATACACACACACACCTTAACACTCAAATTTTGGGACCAAATTACCCATTCTAAGCCTGAAATTTATCTGGATAATAGATAAAAACTAGTTCAAACCTCACAGTAAACACAAATCACCTCCATTACCAACACCAGCCAGTTAATGCTGTGTACACAAATAATTTTTGTACACTGAGTATCATAAGGAACACAAATGCATTATGCACACAATGCAGAAACCTTAATGTTGAAACCAGTCATACGCATAGTTCCCACTGCACTTTCAAGGCTCAAGGGTGGTAGGACAGGTTTGCCAGTACAGTTTTCCTACACTCTGTAATTTTTTTAAAAATGAAATACATCAGGTATACTAAAATAAGGGGAAACCCAATTTCCCACTTACGATTTGCCTGGGCCATAAGCTTTTCATACCTTAAAACAAGGAAAATCTTAAACAAGGAATGTGTCAAAATGAAACAGAAAATTACTGCTGACATTACAACATTTTAATTATTACAAATTTAAATCTAATGGTTTTTGTCAATCAACCTTGTATTTGTATTCTTGTATATATTTTATGTGACACAAGAGAAAGAAAAACCTGAAACATAAACCACGGTATGATTTTGCTGCACAATGCATTCCAAAATTCCAATCTTCTGTCAGCAGATCTGGAAAGAGAATAGCATGTATTTGTAAAAACATGACTCCATTTAGAACAATCTACAAGTACACAGTGAAGTGCAAACACAGAATGAGCTGCAGGCCCACATACCTGGAAGGTAAATTTGTAAAATCACTGACAAATGATTTATACTTTGTTGGTCAGGTGTCACAAATGAGGATCATCTCTCTCCCCCCCTCCCCCTCCCCCCTCAAACTGGGATTGTCATTCTTGTAGGAACGAAAGTATCTTCTGACAACTTCAGAACTTCAAATAGCCTCACCAAATGCAGGGACCAGGCTTCTCCTCATCTGCCTCTTTTGTCACCAACACCACTTACTTCAAAATTTCCAGTTTTCAGTGATATAATTCCTGTATGTTCATGGTGGTGGTTGTCATAGTGGTTTCTTCTGCATTCACAGAATCTAACAACTTAATCACTGGATTGGAAATAATCGTCCTCCACTCTGACCTCCTCCAGAATGTCTTGGAGGTCTTTGCGACTCTTGAGAGTTGACAGAACCATTCTGCGATAGCTCGTCATCAATTGTGACGTTGCTTCACTTCCACATGCGAGTGTAAAATTATTTACGCAAACCGCACTCTGAAGCTTAAATGTGAATCCTAAGCCAAGGCACCAAAATTATGTAAAGATTGAATATTCACGTCCTAAATGTGGGAGAAACCTACAAGCAAGAATCATTAAATCAAGAAAAATGTTGTGGGGCTTTGCCCATGACCACAAAAACATGAATGGAAAATGTGGGGAAAATCTTATATCAAGAAACCTTAAATTGGTATTCTACTATATGTGAAACATTCTTTTGCATGGTGAAATAATATTAGTGTTGTTAAACAACAAACCAGCTAGTGCAGGATTTACCTTTCCATTCGATGTGTATGTTGCTCATAGTGGGTGCAAGCACCATGGTTTCCAGGTCTGCCAGTCCAGTACTTAAAGAGTAAAAAAATGTACTAATTATAGTTCAACACATATTTCTTTCCCTGAGTAACAAAGTTACTCATAACTACATGATATTTTCATTTACAGCACGCAATACCAACTCAGACAGATTATCTGCACTTGCAGAACACACGGTTTTCAGACCTTCAGTGTGTGTACCAAACTGCGCACAATGCACTGTAAAGGAATTTAAATTCAGACCTCCTACATATGGCGCAGGAGTTTGAATTTAAACCCCCCAGTGTTACTGAAGGGCTAACAAACTCCATGGAGCTGAATCATTCACTGGAATCTGCTAGTAATGAAATTCACCACCTTCTCTATGGGAGTTAAATTAAAACCTTAACAATTAATTTACCAGCTAGTTTGAGTAAATAGGTTAGGCACACGTTTGTCATTTTTCAACATGCCACCAGATTTACCGTACACTGTACCTGCTTCTAACTCATGCTAATGACTTGCCGTATTTACAGCTGCATATGGCAAGGCCTCCAATCTGAGGTGGTCATATGAGTCACCCTCATACAATCAAACATTGATGATGGTGTCACAGGGGCCCACCAGTGCTCCCTATTATGGGCCACATTAATCCACTAGTCTGGATGTTCACCTGTTTTACACTTTCTTCCCTATTCAGAGAATGTCTGGAAACATAAAAATGACATTTCAATCATACATCTCCAGCTGCCTGGCTCTTTCAGCTCAGAGAAGTCAACAATCCATATCCAAGATGGAATCACAAAGACAGATTCTGCTGCTTCCAAAAGTAAGACAACTGTGAGAATAACGTATAACAAACATGTCATTCCCACCTCATAAAATAATGTGAAATGCCAACTTGATGCAACAAGGTAATTTATTGATGTATTCTTAGCTCGACATGTTTCGGGCGCATAAGCCCATCATCAGGAGCACTAGATGTTAAGTTGCAGCATCTGGTTTTCTGCAGCGAGTTTGTAGATGGGTGGTGGTCCTGAGAGCCGCTGCGTAGGTCGTGTGTATGGTTTGGATGGTGCTGTGTGTCGCATGGCACCATCCACAGCAGTGTTTTTGAGGACTTAGAACTTTTGGGATCTGGGTTAGAGTCCTGCAGTGTTTCAAATGAACAGAGTACCTTCATCCTGAAGGGTTCAGCAGCTCCAAGAGCCAATCAATCCTTATGATACTGTACACGACACACTATCACACCGCGGAAAACACTACAATTTTAATGGATGATCATTCAAAACTCACTACATCCAAAATACATTACCTCAAACTTCTGTAAATACAGTTACATTTATGCTATGACACTCAGCTTTACACAACAGTGTGCACAAAACAGTGTTGCTACTCAGGAGGAAATACTGCAGCAAAGGTAGTCACTGTACCTAGCCTCAAGCATATGTTTCATTGCCACCATCTTATGTTCCTGTTCCAACAACTTGTTAAAATGCATAACAGCAGCAGAACAAGCTTTAGTCTCTCATACACAGGGTAATTATAAATAATCATCGCACTTCTAAAGTGGATTCTAAAAAAGTCTGTCGAATTCAAAAAACATAATTGAAGATTTTAACATGCATTCTGTTGGTTGCAGTCAGCAACTGCTATGTAAGCTGCTGCTGCAGGAAGAAGAGTGACAACATGCAACATGCAACAGATGCCCTCTTGGTCCCAATCCTAGTACATATATTAAGGGGATTGTCTCCACCTACCAAATGTCTCAAAATGTTGACAAACTCAAAATTCTGCTTGTAAACTTGTTAACAAGTAAATGTTGTTGAATGTTAGGAACAACACAAATCATGATTTCTTCTTACCATGGTGCAGCAGCCCCAGTGGGCCAAGGCCTCCTCATAATCAATGACTCATGATCACACTCAAACACACGACACTTGGTAGGACTCCTCTGGATGAGTGATCAGTCCGAAGCAGAGACCTCTACTTGACAACACACAACACTCATAAGAGATAAACATCCATTTCCCCAGTGGGATTCAAACCCAGAATCCCAGCAATGGAGTGGCCATAGACCCACGCCTTAGACTGCGTGGCCACTGGGATCAGCAAATCATCATTGTTATGTACATAAAATCACCAATGGGGCTCAAACCATAAGTCAGGAAGTAAGAAACAAAACGTTCAATTTCTCTTTACTCTATAAATTACAGTACTGCATCTCATCTCCCCTTTCTTAGAATTCTTAGGTGTAAAGATCATTACAATCATCCAGAATAAGGACTGTATTTCCAAGTGATTAACTTACCTCTTTTCATCTCACATTTCTTAATTAAGACAGCCCAATTAACTGGAGAATAAAAGGAATTGCTCATACCAACCACCAACAATAACAACTACTCCACTGAATACAAAAATATGTTACACCTGGTGTTGTGCAATAGGCGCACCAGAATTCTTCCTTTCCAAAGGAAACTTCATGGCTTTATCCATTGCTTTCAGTGCCAGACCTATGACTCCAGCTGCAGCCCGCAAATCAATGTCAACTACTACCAATGCAGCTTCATCATTTGTAGCAGTGAAGTGAGACTGAGTCTCTCGGTATGGTAGCCTATCATACCAGCTTATGATGACAGATGATGTGCAGCGCTGACAAAATGATAACAGGCAGCAGTAAAATGAAATGCTTGGAGAATAATATGCCTCAGTTCCAAACAGGCCACCCTGGGTCTGAACCAGGATTCTGCAGTGATAATTTGCCTAAGCTATGACACAGTCCAGGCTACACCTCATTGCCTTCGTACACATGACACAACTTGAATGCGGACAGCACATGTAGCCACAGATTGTGGAGTTCTTGGAGAACGAAGACTGAAACTCACCATTGGATGCTGTTCACACACAGACCAACACAGTTCTTCATATCATCATAACCATGTGTTGGCTTAGCTGCACACAGAACTTGCTTCTCCATGATTTTAACCATGCCTATTTAAGCTGCTTTACCCACACTTCACCCTTAACGTTATTCCTATTCCTAAACCTTCAAACACATCACTGGTGTGGCAACAGGAACCCTGACACTCACATCAATTACAAATTTATAGCCTTTTAACGTCTGTGACAATATCAAAACGAGAAGACGATACAACATAAATGAGTAAATTCTAAGATTTTTCCTAATTGTTGGCCTTGACTCTCACTCAACACAGATGAGCAGAGAAACAGATTTGTACAGCCCTGTAGTTAAATCCCTCCCACAGTAAATTAGGGAGTTACTTCTATACACAGCATATGATAAGTAAATTACATAGTGAAGGTTGTGTCTTGTCAAAGACGACCATGGTGATCTTAAATCCTGCCGCTTCAGCCAGCAGAACATTCTATTTAGGCACGCAGACGTCCTCGACAGTGATCCCTCTCATGTTAGAGCAGCCCTGCCCCACACTAAGTTTCTGTAATTATAACACAGTCACTTAGCACAAATTTTATGGCTTTCTTGAAACCTCAATGGTTCCATTATAATCACATCAACAAAACCACACACTTGGCATACAAAATTTTAATATGGCTTCATTCATGGTACAGTAAACATTTATATAAGACTTCTATGGATGAAACACTGTTCAACATTTGGTATTCATCTTTCTTCCTGGTGTCAGCCATGGTATATCCTGATCAACAACAGAGCCAGTGAAGGCTTTACTAGCAGGACTTGTGATCTGGGTTTGATTATGCAAGAACAAAATACCTGTAATATAAATACCATCAGTACTTACAGAAACTATAAATAACACACGTGGCAAACAGCACTCATACATTCAAAGCATAACACTTTTTGTGCGAATGGTAGTAAATTTTTTCAACATAAATTTCGTGTCTCACATACGTGCATCACTTCAAAATGTACCTCAAAAACACAGTAAAAGGTCTACAGATTTATTATTTGTATAGGATTTGTTTAAAACCCAATATAACAGAGACAATAAGGGTACATAGATTACATTGGTTTGCGCATGTACAGAGAATGGAAGAAAATAGAATTCCCAAAAAAAGTATTGTATATGAATTTGGAAGCAACAAGGTTGAGAGGCAGACCAAGAAATAGATGGTAAGATTAAGTCAGGGAGGATGGAAGACCAGTTGGTGGAAAAGGGTGGAAGGAAAGGGTATATGACAGAGAGGAATTGAAGAAGTGCCCGAGAACAGCAAGGAATTGTTGCATTCTGCACCTGCCAGTGGAATGAATGAATGAAACAGGATTCATTTAATGAGCGTCAACAGCATGAAGAGTGAATAATGAACTGGCAATGAGGAAAAAAAAGCAATCATGATCTAAATTCAGGCAGCATTGCAAATTTGTAGCCATGTAAAACCAAAAAAAACACAAAATTCAAACGCCCGATATTCATTTATTTACTTTCCTACAACACGTTTAGTCATTACATTTGACCAGCATCAGGCAGAAAATGTAAGTACTTAAATGGAAAAGTGTGCTGTGGAAGAGACCTCTGCTTCACAATAAATGAATGTGTGGTGTTTGAATGTTGTGTTTCTGTGGACATAAATAACTACTGAATAACTAGCACAATGGGATGATGTTACCTCAAAAAAAAAATCACAGAATTTGCCTAATGGTAAAGATAAAAGTCATGAAAGACCCCCCTCCCCCATCAGGATAGCTAGTTTCCAGGCTTCTACTTGAACCTGATATCTATCCAGACATAATGCCAAGTGCTAACTGCTATACTGCGAAATAAGAAATTACACCCAGGCCTTGTTTTACAACCTTTTTATACCTTTTTTGCTTTAACAACCTTAATCAATTAGCACCACTTCTTAATTGACAAGCTCTCATCTTCAGTTTAACACCCCTTGGCTGGCTGCTTTCTATTATGCTTACCCCATATTTCTGATCGGAGTATCAATTTTCATTTATGCCCTTTTTTATTTATGCCAACTTCTTCAGGAATGCAACTAGGGTGTAACACAAGGGCTGTGTGTACAAGTAACTATACATGTACAGACAATAAACACATAATGGTGCTGTTTTCTGAACACATTTACATGATTACAAGCAGGAATGGTTCAGTCAGTAACTGAAAACATGTGCCACATTTTGATTTTACTACCGTCAGTTTTCATTAAAACCATTCATTTCATCTGAATTTAATATCTTTCGTTTTAGCCACACAGACAAATTAATTTGCCTTAGAACAATAACTTACTTTTAAATAATACAATTCCATACTATGTAATGTGCACAATATGTTTAGTTGTACAAGATATTTTATGATGATGTACAAAATTTTGTCAAATAATTTCACTATTTCTCAGCCGTCAACAAAAAATTACACTAAAGAGTCATAGTAAATCTTGTTAAAGCAACATATGCGTTAAGCCAGGAGATACCCACAGTTTGCTTCAGAGTTCAAATGTAATGTGAACTCAGGCTTGTAACATATATTATTGGTCCCTAATGTTAAAAATACCAGGGTCAGATGGCATTCAGAAAGTGATGAATGAGGTGCTGCAGCAACACTCATTGACCAGCTAGCCACACCTCCATCTGTAATTCAGATGTTCTGACCATTGATAATGTATTAATCTCCTGTATTCTCCACACAGTTCCTTATGTCATTCACATCTGACCTTGCTCCGGGTTGTCCCCTTTCAAAGATACAGATTTGCTACATGTGCCAAGCAACTTTTAACCTTCAGGTACTCTGAAATCTCAATTTAATGTCTCTCTGGGTGCAATTTATTTCAATAATGAACTGTAGTAGTGTCATAATTTGAACAAAGGCACTGCAGGCTTTCAGCATAAGTTGAAAAACTTTCCAAAATAGATTGAGTAGTAGTAATAGTAGTAGTAGTATTCGTAGTAGTGGGGGACCGCGGTGGCACAATGGTTAAGGTGCTGTGCTACAAATCGGAAGGTCGCTGTTTCGATCCCAGCTGGTGTCATTGGAATTTTTCATTGACATAAAATCCTTCCGATCGCACTATGGTCTTGGGGTCGACTCAGCCTCTAACAGAAATGAGTACCAGGAGCATTTCCTGGGGGGTAAAGGTGACCGGTGCGTAAAGCTGACAACCTTATCACCATCCTGGGCCATTGTCATGAAATCTGGGAACCTTAACTTCCTGGAACCCTCTGGGCCACTCCAGGCCTGTAATGGGACTGCTTTACCTTTTAATAGTAGTAGTAGTAGCAGCAGCAATTGTTTTGTGTTGTTCCCTTGTCAGCTCACATACCACATGGTCAAACTTGAAAGTTGCTGCCAATATTTCACGTCTTCCAAAATACTCAGGTACATCTATCAAAGATAATAATATGACAACTGTGCACTGTTCTTATTGCTTAGGATGGGAAGTTTTTGTACTACTGCCAAAGAACAACACATCGCCTTGGAAGAAGGCCATAAACCCACACTGCAAGCAGTTGTTGTGTTTGCTAGCCATGGTAAGGCTACATGAGAAACGGAAATGACAACAGATACGGTAAATGGATATCACCAAAGGTGTCACTTTATATGAGACCTTTTACCATAAATCTTTCCATCTTTGAACCATAATCATTACAAAAGGACTTTCAACAACTGTGGGACAAGACTGCATTTAATTAAAGTGGAAAGGACTGTAAAAATTTAATCATGTGTGTGAAATCTTAAAACATGAGGCTCCTCTAACAGCCTTCCTAAGAACTTCTTCTGCTGCTCCTCACTAGTGGTATTGCTGTCAACACAAAAATAGACCACAAACATGCTGAATGATTAATACTAACACTTATATTGTAACTCCTAACACAAATATTGCCACTAGTCCAACACAACCTAGAGACAATTTCCTGTTCCTGGACAAAAGACCATTAACTGTGAATTTAAGTGTAACTGCCAGCTGCAAACTGCATCAGGATTTAAATTGACTGTCGACTTACTCATAAATTTGAAGCTCCAAATGCAGTTGCAATGGCAGGGCAGCCATATGCTAACTCCTCTGCAATCAGACACTTCTCAAAGCACGCGAGCACCAGACCACCTGCAACATCACATGACACGCACAAAAATGTTGGTGATTGACACAGTATAAGACTTACACTCACCTCAGCATGTTTTAAGTCAAGAAGTAAAGCTGCTCCTGTCTGTGCCATAAAGGCAAGCAGGGCAGTGTAGAAGTACAGCTCCTCTCATTCTTAACCTCAGCACTAGATAGTGGTGAGTGTTCATCTTCATGCCACAGCTGCTTTACCCCCGATGAAAGAGTTCCCATCATCCACCGAACAAAAGACTGGAAGGGTCCAGCTAGTCTGCATATTTTGATGCACAGGAAAAGCTTCTGTCCCTGCCAAAAATTGAACCCCAGACCATCCAGCCTGTAGCCTAGTGACTATACTGACTGAGCTAGCCTGGCTCTCACCTCAACATGTTACTGTATTTATATGCATACCTTGCATATGTTCTCTCCCCCCCCCCCTCCCTTCCTTTGCAGTTCCACTGTACAAAATTGCATAAAAAATAAGTAAGTATAAAAATTGTGTGTTAGCACCACACACATGTGACTACAAAGCCTACCATCTTATTGGATGTGACACTATGTAGTACAGTGAACAGCAATGGACGTTTCAGAGAACCTGCTGCCTCCATAATCAAGAATGATACATTCTGTGATGAAAAATGTCTGCACATATCTATCAGACTATAAGGTGTCACATGCCAGAGGGGAGTTCACGAGCTAAAAGCTCTGTATATAAATAGATCCTAATTGTATAACTCAACACAGTGCTGGAGGATGTGGGAATTTGATAAAGCTAATTCCCAGGCCTTCTTTATGATGTCCCAAGGGTGTGTCACAGACCAACCATAACCAGCAGCTTGCAGAATGATCTCTTCTCAGGATGATTTCTATACTATGTGTGAGTGCAATCAGAGTAGCAGAGAACTTCTTGAGAAATTCTTGAACCCTGAGGATGGGACCGATAGGTTAACCCGAAACGTCGGTAATAAATTACCACTGCTCATTGCATAATAACCCAGATGAGTGAAGTTATCAGTTTCTGTACTAATTGCTGTAATTCCTTCTGGGGTGGCACTCAACTCTAAAATAGTGCAATAATGGCATAACATTCACACCTCTATTTCTTTACAGCATTCCATATTATACGTGCAGCACAAATTAGAGTGAAATGCACTTCACTAAGACAATTATCATAGCAAATGTAGGGATATTATCAACCACATCAACTAGCAAACGCACACAATAGATTTAGAAACTGTACATAAGTTTTAAGTAACTCCTACATCTTTTGGCGCCATCCTCAGGGAGTCTCAAATACAAAGGAGTACAAGCACAAATACTTCAATCTGGGAAGTACAATGCATTGTATTGGTGCCTGTAGTCCTTTGTGTCTGAGACTCCCTGAGGACGGTGTCTCAGCACCAAAAGTCGTGAGAGTTATTCAAAACTTATGTACAGTTGTAATCCTATTGTGGGCAGTTCTTGGTGAATGTGGTTGACTATGCAAATAATGGATGGAATGAATCCCTATCAAATAGGGAACTAATTTTATCCAGAAGCTGTTGCTAGTCACATCCCATTGCTGAAAGTATGAAGTTTTAAGTTCCATGAGCATTGCATTAATTAGATGTAATGTCTGTCTGCAAGCCAAGAGAACAAAAATGTACAGCAGCTTTTTTTAATTACATTAATTATTTTAAACTAAAACATGCAAACTCTGAATCAAAACAAACTGAAACATCAGCAAGCACCACAATCTGTCAGTGTATCAGAAGGGAACATTTTACACTGGGATTAGGGTGTTCAATAATCTGCCTTCTCAAATAAAGGAACTGTGCCATAATAGAAATCAATTTAAACGTTCCTTCAAAAATTTCTTGTATTTTCATTCGTTTTACAACTTGGAGGAATATTTTAGTTGTAATAAGATTTAAAACCTTTACTATTAATTAGCTATCTTTTGTGTTCTAAAGTTTCATCTTGAGAATTGTTGACCTATTAATTAATTTTAAATAGTAACATATTATGAAATTGTACAACTGAAA
>Ga0123355_10016692_pt1 | contig 11583 bp, 11 predicted proteins | sample TergutEmb28metaG_3_FD_89872 | JGI IMG/M metagenome (GOLD analysis project Ga0123355, IMG submission 89872) | Embiratermes neotenicus P1 segment gut microbial communities from Petit-Saut dam, French Guiana - Emb289 P1 | ecosystem: Host-associated > Arthropoda: Insects > Digestive system > Gut ...
CTGTGTTTTATAAATTTTTTTCTTTTTTTTTCAATTCTTTTTTTAAATTATTTTTTTTTTAATATTCCCCCCCCCCCCCCCCCCTCTCATTTCCTTGATGTTTTTGTAGCAGAGATTTGACTATAAAACGTCATCTAACTTATATATAAACATTAGTGCCTTGATGAATTGGGAAAAATCTATGAGATTGTTGGGTTTTCGCAATAGTGAGTATGAAGTTTCAGTCTACTGGTATGTGATTACCATGTACTTCAGTAGGTAGGTACCAGTGTTTGGAGGAATCACAGGCTTCTGTTATGTGATGTCACATATGTCTGTAGATTGGTACCATTGTTTTGGAGGAACCACATGCTTCTGCTGTGTACTGCTACTTCAGTAAATAGGTACCATTGTTTTGGAGGAACTACAGGCTTCTGCTGTGTGATGCCATGTACTTCAGTAGATAAGTATCAATGTTTTGGAGGAACTACAGGCTTCTGGTATGTGATGCCACGTACGTAGTACTTCAGTAGATTGGTACCATTGTTTGGAGTAGCCACTGCCTCCATTTTTAAAGTTGGCAATTTACTTGGCTGGCTTCTGCCCTAATGAAGAGAGTAAGTTCTTCAAAAACAATATTCCCTTGCTACCAAATTAAACTGTATGACATCCCAAAAAACTGTTATCTTGTAATTAGTGTGTTTGCATTCAGAGTGTGTGTCATGAAATATTTTGAATTTTAAATGTTGTACGTGGTATATTTCATTCCTTTTTGCTATCAGCAGTAATTGTGGTAGGTGGAAACTTAGCTGCATTATTGACAGTTACACTGCATGCATGTCTTTATATTAATGTGCATCTGTTGTGATTACAGGCAAAGATAATTAGTGAACAGATGTCACGACGACGTTTCTTGTCTCCTGAGTGGATTCCGCCAGACAAGGGTGGATTGCACTTACATCAAGTTGAAGGTGAGGAAGTGGTCTCTAGTAGCAGTGTCAAGTACCACAGACCCACAGTTGCACCTGTGTACCCTGCAGAGACTCTTCTGAAGACAGAAGTTACTACCCCAGAAGAGTGGCCCCACCAGGAGGATTGCACCGCATTTACTTCACCAGAATACTTCCCCCCTGTGTTCCTGCCTCCAGAGAATAAGGGTTTTGAGTGAGTGTAATTTCTCCCTCACAGTGCAGTCTGCCAGTCACTTAGATGAAGAGAAATTTTTAGGTTTGTCAGGTTTCGTTAACAGGATTATTAACTTTTTTTTTTCCTTTCTTTCTTGTGAATGTCTTTCTTTGTTGATAAATAGCAGCGTAGATGTATTGTTAGTGTTTGTGTACATTCTAGATGAAGTTTTGATGGAGTGTAAGTCACTGTGATTATGGGCGTCTGCATTTCGGCAGTGTGTAACCTGGTAGGTGGTTACCAACATTTCAAGGGGATGTATGGCTTCCATCCTCACGACAGAAGTGAAGATGGAGGCAGCAGGTTCCTCCAAAATGTTAACCATTTAGATAATTAAGTGACATTAAAAGTTTTGTGCTGAGATGGGAGCAGTTTAATTATTGTCACTTTCCATTATTTTTTGGAACTTATTTCATGTATTCATAAATGTTGTGTTCATCTCTTCTTGCATTAATTAGAAGATGTCACATACCAAGACTGTTGTATGTTGTATTCTTGGTTACACTGAAGCGAACTTTGATTTATATTAGGTGCATGAGAAACAGGGTTTTGTGATGTAATTTTTAATTGTTGGTAGTAGTTGAGTAACAGTGTCATGATTCATTTCTTTTGTAGAGTGCACTTATATTTGGGACATCTGATAGACCTTGCTCCTGGCACAGAACATGCTCTGCCATGGTACCCTCCTCTGTGTAATGTTGCCAGCACTGCAACTGACCCTCTGCTGGATGCTTACTTCCCCTTGTCACTAACAAGAGATAGCTTCTTAGATGTTCCTGGCAGGGAGACCAGCCTCAGAGCTCATCTCACTAAGTATGTTATTGATGGACATAATATGGCAGAAGCAGAGATTGGGCAACGAATTCTCACTGCCATGAACAAGGTAATTTTATGTTAGTAGCCATTGTGACTGCTTCCATATAACTGTTGACAGACAACCATACCCATGCATGGCCTTGTTACAGGAGGTTGGTCCAAGTTGGCTCTTGCAAACCCTTGCTTCTTTATACTGGCGTGTACGTGGAAATACCCATAATGCAATGGATTGTCTCCGCATGGCGCTTACTTCAGTTCCAGGAGAGTATTGTGATGTGGTGCTGGTGTCCTTGGGCTCTTTGCTACATACACTTGGATATTTGGACGAAGCACTTAAAGCTGCATCAGATGCATTGGATAAAAATTCTGTGGAGGTGAGGAGGTAGCATAATAAAGTACACCTTAAAATGGGTCTGGAATCTAATGTGGACAACAGGTTTGGAAATGATGCAAAATATACCAGTTGTGACATGGACACTCTGTAATTACCTTAATTTAAGGAATGCTAGCTTTTGTTGCATTTGCTGTGAATAGTGCAGAACTGATGATCTTAAGCCAAACACTGGTGTTAATTTTTAAATGTGTCTTTCCACTTTTTACATAACACATCATGCCTGAAATCATGTGAACTACTGAGTCTACAGTTAACACTTTCCATATATGAGTAATAAACAAATGTCTGAACTGCCATAACAGCTTATGCCAAATGTGTATTACCCATCTTATCTTCAGACACAAAGGATCAAAATGAATTACTTGTTGATTTTTGGTTCCTTTTCTCCTACATGCTCTGTATTATAATTGGTATTGTTTATTTATATAATTTCCAGCAGTGCAGTATATGCCTGCTGTGAATTTAGATTTTGGTTTTCTTTATCACAGCCTTCTACCTGGAAGTTGGAGGGAATAGGTTCCTCTGAAAACACCTACTATCTACCACGTACAAGACTGCAGAACATTGTAATGCACTGCCATAAAAACCGTAAATGCATTTTTATTTATTATTGTGTATGGTATTTCATATCATTTCCTCTCTAATTATTGTCTTTAAACTAATTCCACTGAACTGTACAACTTGGAGGGAACATGGTCTTCTCATGAATTAAGGAATTAATGTACAGCAAAGACAAAAGTCTAGTCTGTACGTTTATTTTGTTGTAATTCCCTGGTCTTGTGAACTGTTGACAGCCAGCAACACATTTCCTGTTGGCATCTATATTGGAGGGAAAGGGTAATCATTCTGGAGCATTACACCACCTGAAGCAAGTCTTGAATGTAGATCCAAATTTCATGGATGATGGTCGTGTCGAGAAGCATCTGCATGCTGTTTCTTGTCACCTGAAGTTTAGGGCTAGTGGATTTACTATTTTGCAAGAGGATAGTGATGAGGTGAGTGCTAATGAAGATAATTAACTGAGAGTGGTATGGAAGATCATTACAGATGCAAGTAAAGTATGAGTGTGTAGTCATAGCTTTTCAAGATATCTCTGAACTGCCAAATAATGTGAATGGCTATATCTTTTAAGATTACAGTCTTGTGGTGTCTGCCACCATGTAACTTGATAGAGAGGTACCAGTGTTATGAGGTAACAAGCAGTGTCCACCTTCAGGATGGATGGGAACGGTTCTCTAAATTGTTTCTACCTGTCCACAAAAATGCATGACATCAAGTCCCAGCAGACATCGATGTAATATTCACTGCTACTGACAGATTAATTTTTTGTGACTCAGGGAATTAGTGTCCTGACATCAGAAAAGGTTATTTAAATGACGTCTAACAATGTTTTGATGCATTAAGTGAAGCAGAGGGGACAGTTTTCTGTATTCTGTTATGTTGGGTGTGGCAAAGCATTAAGCCGATCTTTTACCAGCATGTTATTACTGTATTTTAGGACATGTGTGGGGCCAGCAGTGGAACACATGGAGGCAAGGAGTTCAGTGTGGAAGTACTGAAGGAGGGAGAGACAGTCATTTGCAGTCCAAATGGGGACCAGTGCCATGCTGTTCGGTGCTTTTCAACTAACCGTGACCTTGGTAGAATGTTACCATGATCGTGGATTTTAATTTGAAGCTTTCACAGTGACTTCATGCAATACAGCTCTCAGGCTACCAGCCAAATCAGGTGGTTGAAAGACAAGTAAAATAAGCTGTTTGCCTTTCAGATAACTGATGTGTCTGATAGGTAGAGAGAATTTTATTGGTTCATGTATTTTAGACTTGTTAATCTTTCATTGAAGTTTGGTAAACATTTGTCCCTCTCACCTCATATGCTAGGCTTTGATTGAAACCATCTAGAATGTGGACATACTGGCCTATTTTCATACAACAGAGTTCAGCCATATTTGTTTTGGTCATTCACAACAATGTCACTGAGGATTCTGTTCTTCTGGGACATGACACTGCATCAGTGGGAAGTCACATCCCAGTGTTTCAAGGCAGCACAGTGTCCTCATCTCCAAGGGTCAAAACATCCAAGAAGAATTCTTGGTTATTCAGCATTTATGTATAAGCACACTGTGTTGCCACACAGTGTTGGAATCCATTTAACAAGTGACACAGAATCATGTCCCAGAAGAATGGAAACATCAGGTTGTAGACCATTGCAGTGTGCGGCCTACTTTATAGCCATAACACTATTCACAGTGAAATTTTCTTGGGTGATCAATCATGTGAAATGAAGTTAGTATTCACTGTTTTAGAGACTTCATCATTGATGTAACTATCCATTATATTGGTTACACATAGTATGCTCTCATTGTGGTGTCCTTGTCCTAGCAAGAACCATGTGAATACAGTGGGCAGTCACAGTCAGGTGTCACACACAATCCATTCTTCTAACAGACCAGAATCTTGGCTGCCTTTTGTCCATCCTACCATTGTTGTTGGATGGAGTTTTTTGGCAGCTGTGTGTCAGTATCACCTTGATGGTGCTGACAGTCAGTCTGTAAAATTTTGTATACTGATTTAATTTTAACTTCCATTTAAGGTGGGAGCAGTGGATTTGAACATTGGACTGAGGAAAATTTTGTATGGAAGTGATTTAATGTTGAGATTATTGAATTGGGTCACTAAAATGTTAAATTAAATGAGCAGAATGTGCAGTTGAGGAATTTTAAATAGGAGTTCACTCCTTAATTCTCTTGAGAACATTCATTTGTTGTCATTCATTCCAGGTGTTTGGCAGTTTTACTGTATGTATTCATGCTTGCTACAGGTGGAACTGTGACCCGTGATCCAGTTGCATTGTCTAGGCTTTTGGTTCTTGCTACAGAAGGTCATTGTGTAGGCATCCTCAGCCTGCTATTAGTCTACTTACACTGGAGGCAGACAGTAATGAAAAGGTTTAAGCAACTGATGAAATGGATTTGTGGCATGTGAATGATGATGGGTCCGTTCCCATTGTAGGTCTCCAAAGTTATCTGTCTGTAAGACATAGAAACACTCAGTCCATTATCCTCAGAACGGACATTCAGTACTACAATGTCATGACCGGTAGTCTGTGTAAAATTTTGCTGGACAGAGTTGTGTTAAAACAGATGCTTTGAGGCTCATCTACTTTACAGTCACAGATTGTGTACATGTGTGCATGTATGTGAAGGTTGTTGGTGAATATAATGGTAAAAAATGATATCCCACTGTTAAGTAATGTAAGGGTGTTTGTACCACAAAATTCTTCGTGGTTTATCTAAAGCAGTAAGGCTTGCTAGTCTACCTGACAGTAGTAGTATTCACTTACTGCCAGTATTCTTGTTATTGTGACAACGTCAAAGTCTGGTTGAGAGAGAGCCATTGGAATCCAAGTAATCTGAATTTACAAATGTAATTCGTGCCCCCTCCCCCTTTTTTTACATTCTTAACCCTATATGATTCTGTTGATAAGCAGTTGCTGCATACATTAGCAGCAGAAGTACTGGAAACCATTATCTCAGTGACAGAGATTATAAAATGTATTATACATTTGGTAAAGATTAAAATATACAAAGCAGTTACTTTCCCTTTTGTGTTACATGTTTGTGCATATTCTGTTATTGTGAGCGAAACAACTTGAAAGCATTTGAAATCAGATTACACAAGAAAATATTTGAGCTTTGGAGAGATGCCTTCACCAAATGAAAACTGGGAATCAGTCATTGTCAGATTTTGTGTGGCATGGTGATAATGTTATTTAGTAAGTGTAGTCTGAGTGCAATACATTCTGCTCATCAGATTAGAGTCCAGAGACTAAGTGTTAACCTTCTGATAAGATGAATAATTTAAGTTCTGGGAACTGATATAAATGTTGGAATGTTCCCATGGTCTTTTTAGGGGCATTAACAAAATTGCAAAAAGCAAATATGAACTTTGTCATGTCTGTCCATCCATCTGCCCGCCCACATGGAATAACTCGGGTCCCACTGGACAGATTTTCATGCAATTTGACATATGAGTTTTTTTTAATCTGTGGAGAGAAGTCAAGTTTCATTAAAATCAGACAAGAATAATGGGTACTTTACATTAAGACCAACATACATTTTTGATCATACCTGGCTCAGTTCTTCGTAGAATGAAAAATGTTTCAGGCAAAAGCTATAGGGAAAATCAAAACACATTTTATGTTAAATAACTTTTTTTGAAAATCGTGCTGTTTATGAGATAATGTGGAAAAATGTTGTAAAGGCATGCAGGCCTTATCTGACAATATGGCACATATGCATTGCATGCTGAGTACCTAAGGTTAACAAGCACACACTCGGGATATATAGTACTTACTGCATTTCCACAGCAACAATGGTTGCATGAATGCGCTTTGATGTTATGTTATATCCACATTGCCTGTATTTTTTGGTGGGGTTTGAGGGGGGAGTGATGTTGAAACAAGATTTGGAATATGGATGTGCTTATGCCATCAGCTGAAAGAAATTACAATATGAAACAGAACACTGCCATTCTACTAATGTTTGATACATGTGAAGCACATAATCATGATACAAGAATAAGACCATTATACTGCTCTTTGACATGTGCAGCACATAGTCATGACACAAAAACAAGACCATTGTATAGCATGTTCGAAACGTGATGGCACACGCGCAGAAACCAGATTTGGTCGTGCAGCGAAACGGACGAGTCCATTTAAATTGGCGGGGGGGTCAGTTCAGTCAACTACTGGCAACTGAGGTGTGCGCATCAGTAGTAGTAATGGTAGCAATACTGGATACACCATGGTCTGAGGTAGAGTGCAAGGCTCCACTCGCATGTTTCCCCTTCACTTCCCCTCCCGTGCGTCACCCTGTGCCATCAGGTTCTGAACGCGCTATACTGCTGGATGATATATGCAGCACATAATCATGATACAAAAACAATACCAATCTACCACAGTTTGATACCTGTGTAGCACATATTCATGACATAGTAATAGGACTATTCTGTTGTTTGACATGTGCAGCACATAGTTGTGACATAAGAACAAGACCATGCACATATCAGAAATACTTCATCTGACCTTATATGCGAGAATGGAACCAGATGTCCTGATTATTATAATTAGGAACTCGATATATATATATATATATATATATATATATTTATATATGGTGACAGCTGTTAGTGTGGTCTTCTGAGTTAACAAACCTTCTAGATTGGTGATAGCAGGGTACCAGAATTTCAGAGGAATTTGTCATCCCTATATTCAGGATGAAAGATGATGGAGGCACTGTGTTCCTCTGAGAAATGGTATCGTAACCCACAAGACGACAGAATGCACTGTGGCGAGTAGAATGAAATATGTCGCAGTAGCTTGGAACTCCATGTTCAGTATAGGTGTCCATAGTACTGACACAGAAGAATCTTACTGAGGGACAGGAAGACTGGTTTGTAAAGACCAGCAAGGGTCAGATGTCAGCAGCTGCATCTGTGCTGACAGTTAATCAATGAAAACCACCATGAAACTCAACTATATTTATTGTGTAACAGTATGTTGTTACAAATGAGCTACATCTTTTGGCCCAATAGGTTCTTCATCAGGCTTTGTATAAAAACATAGCAAGTACAAGTGTAAATTTTACGTGTATACTGTGAGATCTCACAAAGTGTTTACAAGCTTTAATTGTATTTAAAACTTTCCTGTATGGGAGCTTCAAATTTTTTTTTCCATGTCGTGTTTTTGCATGTTAATTTGTATCCTCTTCCAAATATAAGGTTCCCTTTGAAATTTAAATTTAAGCCTTAAAATATTAAGGTTCAAATAATAAATTTTTTTCTATGTTAATGTCAGGATTATTTAAGATGCATGTAGAATGGTAATCCTTTTATTCTTTGTGCTTTCCACTTGTGAATACTTGACATGTTGGGCATTGTTATTACACTGGCTGACAGTCAGAATGATACAGTGAACGTTGTAATTAAAACAGGAAGCTTTCTGGGGACAAATGAAAATCAAGGAAGTTAGTCTGTATTGGATTTTAATTATGTATTTCCTGTCAACTGAATTATTACATTGCAACATAAAAAATCATTCATAAGATTTACTGACACTGTGAATAAAAAAATTAAACAATTAGATTCTCACAGTAAAATTGATGCAGTTCCTCAATTATAAATAAAAATTAAGCTCTCGTGCCTCCAAAGTCTTTCGATGTCACGCTTGCAATCTTGTGTTTACAGTGACTTCTTTCAGACGACCTGGCATGGATTCTACCACTTTTGTTGTGTGTACTCAGGACTTGTTCTTTCCCATTCATCCCTTGAAGTCTTTAGTTCATTATTGGAAACTGAACACTCTCAAGAAAATCATTTTTTCTCAATACCATTTGACTTCTCTCACTTAACTTTTTTATGCAAATGCTTTTTTGTTTCTGCGGTCAATTTTGTAGCACTTCATTTTGGATTATTTTTAATTTGTCCCAGAATCCATCTTATGTCATACACTAAAAATTTTCATGACACTCTTCCTCACTATACTAGTAAAGCTGTTTTCCTTTTTATACATCTCAACAGTATACTGAACAGTATAATAGCTTCGCTGGATTTCATCTACTTCCCTCAGCAATTTTGCTTTGTTAAATGATTAATTACCAACTGGCATTTTCCTTCAGTGTTGTGAGCACCCATACCCAATACTTGAAGAACAAATTGTCATTCCTCAGATCTGACTGAATACTAATCGTTCAATTATTCTGCCTTTGGAAAGCGTTTCTAAAGGCTACGTAAACAAGCTCTAGACTTATCATTTTAACTGTGAAGTAAGATGGTGAACCCGCATGTTTACGCATATTGTGAACTCACTGCTTAACACCTATTCCTTTACTCCTGAAAGAGATATGTCAACAATTCCTTATAGTTTACGCAATTCGTCAATATGTATTTATTTTGGAATTTTCACTAGAACTGTATCTGTATTAATTTTGACTGGGGCATCGTATATAAACATATTTTATTGTGACTGAACTCGCAGTTCTGTCTCATTTTTGGATAGGTAGAATTTTCTGCAATATTACCCTGTTCCATCGTGGTTACGTGTTTTTCGAACAAGCGTCAACATAGGTTCTAATTTGATTAACTGGTAGCTCATGAACGACAGCCATTTGATCCACCGACGAAAACAAAGGCGCATTGGTGATCAACGGCAGCAAAAATGCGTTCAAATCGACGTGAACACCGGGTTGTAGGAATCGAGTTTTAGAACGTTCATTCTAAATGATCTGTGCCTTCAGTTCTCATGCTGATACGTTCATGGCGTTGACTGTGACTCGTTCTGTCATTTACGACAGCACGAGTCGGAGGAATGGTAAGATACATGTACGGGCATGGAATACAATAAAATTCACTTGTCCCAATTGGTTATGAATATACTATATAATGCACTGTCATTTAAGTACATGTTACGATTACTTCGTAACGAAAGAAAACTGGAATTAACTAGATACTGTTTTTGATGTAGCCCCTGCCATCTAGCAAGATTCTAAGTGACTCTTGCCTCATCGTTCAGCATTATCTGTGACCGTTAGTTATAGTAGGATCTATTCTGGCACACAATCATCGGTTTTACACAAATGTAGAGTGAAATTTGTGGTTGGAATAGGTGTGAAGTATAGACTACTTGTTTCTAAATAGGGATTTCGGGCATAACTGCACAAAAAGTAACATCAGTACAACCAATTGATGTGAGTGCTCTTTACACCTGCGTTGTTAGGTGATGTAGATGACAGAGATATGTAACAATTATTTTAGCAGCACATCGGTGAACAGGAGAAAAATTATTTTAGTACGATATTCAACTCAATGGGGTGATGAATAAAGCTTGTATTAAGTCGGTTCCATGTTCGATTTAGAAACGCAGGTGGTAATGGAAAAAAATGTTACAGTGAATGGGATGACGCGAATTTTTTGTAATGTAAAATTGGGTGTTGTCGGCACTCATGTCGAAAGCTTAAGCCTCCATTGCGATGTAAAGTGTGAAGATTATTTGAACATTTTGGAAATTTAGTAATAGAAAAAACGTCAATACTTTATCATCATGGTTGTCTCATAAGTGGTTGATTCATGTTATTTGTTCTTATTGGCCATTGATTGCTGTTTACGTAATGTATGGGCATGACGGCGGCGGCATGTTGAAGTACAAAAAGGAACGTGCTTGTCAGTCTTGCAACATAAAACTGTGCCTTCTCATATACTTTTGAGTTCAGTTAACAGCATTAACAGCAGATTCGTTTTTCCCTTTTGAAAGGAGGAGAGAGCCTTTAGGTGTACCGAACTGAAAGAACAGGTTTGGCTTGAAGTGTGTAGTTGATAAGGTAATAAAATAACTTACGCGTGATTAATTAGTGTGTGAATATAATGTGTAAAATCGTGCATTTCCAAAACTTGCCCTCAACGTATGTAGTTCATATACTTTTGTCCATACTACCATGTTTTCAGTCTGCACGAATGTAGAATAGTGTGTGCCCTGTTTTCCAGGTGAAGACTTAAACATCGTATTTTTATTAACTACTCGAATTATTCGTATTTCAGTTTTAAAAAAAAAAAGACATTTATGAATGAACATGTTAATGAGATCATGTTATATTCTTTTGTGCCTTCCTTTTTTTCTTCTTGCATCATTTAGTATTAAGACCATATTGCATGAGGGTTGCCAACACACACAAGCTTCAAGTCACAGTTATGAAGAAGCCAAAAAAACACAATATGTGATCTGTCTCGGTTAGGCATACAATTTTCTTATTACTGACAGTGGGTTTAGATAAAAATACAGAATATAATTTACCAAGATTGGTTAAGTTTACATATTAGACATGGTCGCCAGCTTGTATGCAGGTTGAAGTATTATTTCAGGGACACTTAGGGGGTGTAAACATACAGAAATTTGAGGCTTTCTGATTTTATTTTTTGTGGTGAACTTGAATCATGTTTGTCAGTTAGTGAACATTCAGACAAGAAAGTGTTCTACCAAGGACTGGCTTACAGTTTTCATGTTAGTGACAGAAATTTAAGTCACAGGTGACTTTTTTTTTTTTTTTTTTTTTTTTTTAATTTTTTTTATTTTCTGGTTTTTTTTTATTATTTTTAAAAATACAGGAAAAAAAAAAAAAAATTGCATATTTTTATTAGATTGGAATTTTTCAATCA
>Ga0123355_10016693_pt1 | contig 11583 bp, 3 predicted proteins | sample TergutEmb28metaG_3_FD_89872 | JGI IMG/M metagenome (GOLD analysis project Ga0123355, IMG submission 89872) | Embiratermes neotenicus P1 segment gut microbial communities from Petit-Saut dam, French Guiana - Emb289 P1 | ecosystem: Host-associated > Arthropoda: Insects > Digestive system > Gut ...
ACCTCACGAGGCTGAGTGGACCCCGTTCCAGACCCACTACTACTCAGAAAATCTGGTAGTGCCGGGGATCGAACCCGGGACCTCTGTATCTGTAGCCAGAAACTCTGACCACTAGACCACAGAATACAAACATAAAACTGCCCCCTCTGCGCCAGGTTATCGACCTTCCTTACCCTGCTAGTAGCGCAAATCGTTGACACATAAGCCACAAGGAGGTAGTTACCTATGAGCCGGCGATCTGAGGCGCAGTTTATATTGATTTTCCTCAGTACCTCCAGGACTGTACCCAAACTTAAGTCATAATCGTTAGATTCCGCAAGGTTTCAACTTCGTTAAGAACTATCATCGCACAAATCGACGCCACACGCCTATATTCTCAGCTACTAATTGCAATGCTTAATCAGTCAATGAATAGGCCTACATTTTTCGGACGTGATTTAAATAACTGAGTCGGTAATGGTCCACTAAATAGCTGAAAATCTGACAATTTTACCCGATGACATTAGTCCAACTCACTGTGCAGTCCCGGGTTCAATCCCAGAGCAGTGCATGTGGGATTTGTGGAGGAAATGTAGCACTGGAAGGGATTTTTATAGAATACTCTGATTTAACTTGTCAATTGCGATTCCACCGGTGACATATTCAATCATTTATAATGGAGATGGACAACGGCTCCATTAGAGATGGCATTTCCACAGAGAAATGGTCTCACCAAACCACGAGAACAAAAAATAAATCGCTGTAACTCCTTCAACTGTCCAAGAGAACTTGACATTTACTGGAAAATTCTAAACATCCAAAAGCGTATTAAACAAGAGCTACAGTCGCACTAAATGAAATCCCAATCCCAATCCATAAACCAGCCACTTGAATGATCAGGTGGTCTGCGTAGTTAATGAGAATTATTTGGCTAATTGCACACTTGCAGCTACTCGTTCCCTACTTGTCGAGAGCCACATTTTAAACGTTGCTCCTAATCAGATTACAACAAGCCAGCAGTACAGCGCAGTATATAATCCAATTGATGTCACGAATCAGGCGGAACTGACAATTTGGCGGATAAGGAAGAGAAATTCATTTATCTCTAGCGAACATATAGCTCAGGCTTGCTGTGTTTCAAGGGGCTCCTCTGAAGTCTTTAAGAAACATGGGTGAAGTGCATACGATGTTGCCTTTATCACAGCGACTGCGTAATCTAAGGCGTGTACTGCCCTTAACACCGGGTACCTAGGTGATAATCTAACACAGAGCATGGGTGCATGTCTATGTCCTACCTGCGTTTGTTTTGTCCTGTCAACCTACCGAAAATTTATTAGCTGGGACTAGAAAATGGTTAAATATAACGAATGAATGAATGCCCCAGACGAGAAAAGGAACATAAAAAATTGAAATTATTCAAAGTAATCTTCGGAATAACCAGTTTCGCAGAAGAGTTTACAAATGCAATCTAGAAAAAAAAAAAAAACTCCAATACAATCAGAGAAAACTGGGACTCACGAAAAGAAACAATGGGCTACATTTGTTTAATGTTTCGGAATTCCAAGTTGGGACTGCTTACAAAATAAATTATACCATTCACAAAATACTTAATACGGATAAGAAAGGAAACAACAAATTGATGTACCAATAATAATTGGGTACAGCAATAAATGTGCACGGACTGTTTCCAAAAATGTATGGAGCAGACAGGAGACAAGCTGAGGGCAGGTTAAGAAAAAGTATTGTCTTTTAGGAATAGAATTAATATTCCTAAGTTCGCCCAAAACTAATTAGACAGACAGCATACCTTCGGAACCGTAGACAATGGTATGGCTCTTCTGTGTATAAGAAACAAAAGGTACCACATAAACACCGTTGAAAACCACAAAATTTACACAAAACCAAAGAATGGCATCCAAATCAGTGACAGAAATATAGTTACCCAAAATGCAAAATTCAAGGTGTTAGTAGAACATGAAGAAGTACAGATGGTGTCATATTCCCCATGCAAAACAATAAGAATAGGGCCCGACGTGAAGTTCTGTACTTTCATAAAGGTCACAGAAGTCGAGTGGTTACATCAGTCTTAACAGAACGAAGTACAGGAGAACTCCATTTATCCGGATTAATGGGGACGGTGTGTCATCCGGATATGCAGAGAATTCGGATAATTGGATTTTTCTTTGACAATAGGCTACATCGAGTTTGATGTGGGAAAAACAATTCTACAAACGGCTGTTTTAGGTTACTTATTTATTTACGTAAAAATTAAACATTACTCGGGTGATGACCTTCAACTTTCACCGTTGAAGAGCACTTTTGGAATTCCTTATGTAATTTGGGAACTTCTTCGGCTGTTACTCAATACCAGTACGTACCTGCGTCTACAACTTTCGACTACGCCTGATTTGAAGTTATAGAATTCATAACTGTATTTTACTTGATCCGATAACCGGTAATTTCAAGGCCAGTTAGTTTTGTAGAATTCTCGACAAATTTACCCGAAGGGCCAAGCCGATTAGGGTAATTGGCGATCCGGATAACCAACGTCCGGATAAGTTGAGTTCTGCTGTATGTACACACTGAAATTCAGAGCAAGTTATATATCTACAGATGTTATATGGAAATAGAAGTGCTATATAACACAATAATACTATTTACAGAGAGTTTTACAGCACAAAATAATGAATTATGCAAAAAACACATAGAAAATCGGATTAATACCAGTTAGACAAACAGGAAATGCAAATATTCACATATGTTTTCTACTAAAGCTGTCAGTAAGACACATGCCGAGAGATAAAAATCTCTCAAATATTAAGGCCACATAAAATATATAGTACATTACATTACCTAATTATAATATTCTATTACAGTACATTCATAATTTAAAAAGAACCGAATATCTTTTAGTCAGCCCTTCACCAAACTAAAGAATTCCCCAAGAAAGCGGATTTATAAAAAGAAATTGTAACGTTAATAAGCATTTTAACACATTCGGCTTGTCACATTTTACTTACGTTAATTATAATGCAGTATGACAAGAAATAACACAAAAAGACGTAAAATTCAGAGCTCAGTTACTAACACAATTAACCTAATGGTACATTTGAAAAAAAGGCCTGAAGATGATCAAGATTGACTGCAACATTTTGCCAAATAACATAAAATAATAAGGAACTTCTCTGTCTAGTGTGTCGACGGTATTATTTCTTTACATTATCAGTGCTATCATGCACTGAAGACGGTCTGCAGAATTTCAAAGTCGTAGAGAATACTGAGGAGATAAAATGGCTCTTAAGTATCCGTCAGACAAACGTAGCATTACCCTGCAAGTTTTAGTTACCTCAACTTTATTGCATCAGCGACGTATGGAAAAAAGTGCAGTACTGTCATTGGAAAAAAAACCGTTCTTTATCTGCAGACAACAATTTCCTGCAACCTCTCAGCAGAATACGGCGAACCATTTATCTTAATTAAGGGACACCCCCTTCAATCGACACTGTAGTGTTAATATAGTCAGGGGAAAGAATAATTGGAAAAATCTGGCCCGAACATTGCAGGTGAAAGGTGAAAATATGAAAAACTGGAAGAATCATTTGCAATGTGGATGGGACAGTTATATTTTAAAAGTGGTACAGGAACAGATTAAGTTATGAAGGAAAATGTGAAGGTGATTTACAAGTACCGCACGCTATAACGTACGAAACGGTTTTTATGTTACTGTTTCTTAATTAACCGATCCCAGTGGCAGCGCCTTCTAAAGCATGCGTCCGCAGCCACTCGCTTGCTGGAACTGCGAGTTCGAATCCCGCAGTTGGAATGAAGGTCTGTCTCTTCTGAGAGTTTTGAGCTGTCAAGTAGAGGTCTCTCGATGGGCCGATTCCTCCTCCAGAGGAGTCCTACCGATTGTGTGTGTGTGTGTGTGTGTGTTGTGCCATTGAGTGTGATCAAGTGCAAGAATAGTCCTCTGTACCTAAAATGAGTAGGTAGAAAGAAGTCAGAATAAGAAATAAAGAAGGGGAAAAAATAAGATTTCTTAATTAAAATTTTCTACCGTCATCTTAAGTATATTTTACCATGGCACAACAGCCCCCCAGTGGGCCAAGACCTCCTCATTATCGAGGCTTCACGATCACACTCAGACATACCACACCCTGTAGGACTCCTCTGGACGAGTGATCAGCCCGATGCAAAGACCTCTACCTGACAACACACAACAATCACAAGAGAGAGACATCCACGCTCCCGGCGGGATTCGAACCTAAAATCCCAGCAAGCGAGCGGCCGTAGACCCACGCCTTAGACCGCGCAGCCACTAGGATCGGCTATGAAGGACTTTAAGTGTTGAAATAAGTACAGTACTTCTGTTTACCGCCACCATCGATATAACGCCACAGACTAAAGTAAACAGTGAGAATATATCAGGGTTAACTGCATACAAAGTTCTTACTAGTGTATACATACGTATGGTACTGCCGAAGTGTATAATTCCTTAATATGTACAATAACTAATTATCTCATATATTAACCAGGCACTTTACTTAGAGTGTGGAATGAAATGGAAATGAATGCTTTAAATACGTAGGCCTACTTCATACGAATTATTACACACAACAAGAAACCGGCGCCCGTAAAAGCTTTCAATTAAGGGTCGTTCAACTTTTAACTGCATTTTACGTATTTTATAAAACAACGACCCGCAGCCCCTTGGGATATGGAACGAGGACCCATTCTACACTTGAACAACTTAACTCACAGAACAACGAGCCCATCCCCGTTCTCATCCACAGCCTTACTGACAAATTTTTCGCACATTGCCCCTTACACCCCATCCCCCAAGTCCAACAAACAGAGAATTGTACTCTAGCCGACCTGACTAACTCGTACAAAAAATATAAACATAATCGTACGAAGCATATACTGCTGTAATTAGCTTACCGGAAGTCACAGAGTTTTTTTCCATAATATTTCACTGCCGCTATTTGCACCAATATTTATGTACATATTATTCAGTTCCACTTGTACCATGGTGTGAATATTTATTCAAATTGGCTACAGTAATTTAGAGGTGTACAGCAGTACAAGTAGCTGCCACACGGAAAGATAACACACGTCACACACTATAAATATAGAACAGTGAGTATCACTAACAGTGGACAAATTCACGCAGTGTAAAATTAAGAGGACAGTGCACCGAACACAACGTAAACATATTCTAGTGAATAACTACAAGAAATACCGTGGACCCATGCACAGAGCATATAGGGACTCTATAATACGGCACTAATTAGAATGTACAACACAACGGGGAGAAGACGACACGACACGACACACACACACACCAGGAACAAGAACTCCCAGACACCCAAGAAACTGAGGAAGATTACTAGAAAACCTTTTCCATAAAACCAAATGTGCCAAGCCTACGCACACGTATCAAATCCCTGGAGGCAGAAAAACCCCCCGCGGCGAACAATAAGTTCCGAAGACAAAGGAGAAGATGTCAGACTAAACAATCCCGCAAAACCCACCCCCTCCTCAACATAGGAGCATATAAGATACCACACCTGCAATTACAGTTTCCTCCCAACCCTACACCTAACTAACAGAAAGGATCCACACCCAGCTACCTATAAATGCATTCACGCAATAGACATCCCACCAAACTTAGCTTAACAAACGCACGTAAATGATGATGATAATGATGCTGATGATGATGATAAGACGTCAACATTCATATTATATATATTATATATAACTCTTATAACAAGAAAGTTGTCAAAACTTGATGATGGCCGCTATAGGCCGAAACATGTAGTTTTCTATTGCTAATAAACACCATCATTTAGCCATATATTCATAGTTGTGTTTTTGGATGAATTTACCTCACCTCATAGGTTACACGAACAATTTTGTAATTTATCCTTGTACACACTGCACATACTGTCTGTGCAATAAATCTCTTTAAAAATAGAAGAATGACCCGGCTGCAATTTGCTCATTGTACGAATAGCCATTGGACAACTGAACTAGATATTTCATACAGTAACGATCTTGGTCCAGGTAAGGTATATAATGAGCAACCACTGAGCAGTTTAACTAGTTATTTAAAAGAATAAATCTCCGAACTCAAGAATACAGAATGACCACGACATCATTTACACCTTACAATGCAGAACAATGTCATACAGAAACGTTCTATTTCATAGCATAACTCGTGCTGCAGTTTGTGACACCACAAACAACACGCACGAATGGGTCTTGCTTCTCAACTCCACGATAAAACTAACCAACTGCACGTGGAAAAACTTCAGTAACCACATCAGACATCCATTCGTTGAACACCGTCTAAGAACAAGATTACATTCAACCATCGCCCGACATTTCAACATCAACGTCAATATGTATAATATACTCAGATTGCAATTGAAATGCGTAAGTATACAACCAGACACCAATAAGCCAAATGTGTGACTAACAGTTCCATAATTCAGTACATCTACGTACACGTATACAAACGTAAATACTCAAAATAAAATTACGTGCGTGATATACTGCAACCTTGAACTGGAGTGCTAATGTGACTACGAGATTTGAACACCTTCAAATGTGAACCACAGTACCTTCCGAAATGCCTCAAATTATTACGATACCTATAGGCTAATTATTTACAAATCACTCATTTGCGACAACACTGTCACAACTCAAAATTTGTGATTTTTCAGGAGAAAAGTTTAAATGTTTTGAAGTGCTGTAATTTGCTATGAGTGCAAGGACGACACAACTGCTCTCCAGCGGCGAGTTTTGCAAACTGCGTTATGACACTATACCTGTTATAAGTGCAGCTGCAAACGTTTCTTTCTATACCAATAACTCCAAAATGCCAAATTTTGAGTTGTGACATTCTTGTCGCAAATAAGCGATATATATTTCCATCCTAACCAATCATGTTTAATACCAGTATATAATTTAAGCCATTTTTAGTATAGATAGAGTGGGCCAAACGTAGGTATACAGACCATCAATACTATACTATATCCTACTGTATACCTAATTTTGGCCCACCATGTATTTCTTATAATTTTAAACTATTTTTCTGTACAACTTGTAAGTAATGTGAGATCCAACAGTACATGATATGCACTGACTGTACCTCATATCCAACAGTACATGATATGCACTGACTGTACCTCATATCCAACAGTACATGATATGCACTGACTGTACCTCATATCCAACAGTACATGATATGAACTGACTGTACCTCATATCCAACAGTACATGATATGCACTGACTGTACCTCATATCCAACAGTACATGATATTCACTGACTGTACCTCATATCCAACAGTACATGATATGCACTGACTGCACCTCATATCTCTGAATGCTGGCCTGAAGACCGAAACATGTTGACACAATAAAATACTAATATTTTATTGTTGTTGTGTTTTGACGGTAATTTTAAAACATTTCGTTTTAATTTTACAATTAAAACGCAACGATTAAAATAAAAAATAGGTAAAATTAGGTCATCTATGGACGCTTTACGTTACATAGGATTACGATATAAACGTGGTCGGGTATTTGTTGAGGAATGGCTACTCATTCTGTGCTCTGCCTGTGATCGGGGCGTCACTGCGTGAAATAATGGCTTGTATCAAATAACTAAAGTGCTGAATTGTCCCTCATTTCAAACTTAATTATTGTCGCCTGATTCTATACTTTCCCTGAGGCTGGTCCGTTATTCTCGTATGAAAAAGTTAGTTACCGTTTGTATAGGTTGTTCAGTGTCGAATAGTTCCTTACAAAGGTAAAGGTAAATCAATCCCTATAAGGGCCTTAAGAAACCATCAGTATTCCAGTAGGTTAAGGCACCCAGATTTCATGACAACCGGCACATGAATGTGGTGAGGTCAGTCCAATGCACCGGTCGCCTTTACCCCCAGGGAAATATTCCTGGTACTCATTTCTGTTAGAGGCTGAGTTGATCCCAGGGCCTTAGCGCGACTGGAAAGATTATGAAAATGAAAAGTTCCAGTGTCACTTTCAAAAATCGAACCCGCGACCTTCCGGCTTGTAGCACAGTGCTTCAACCGACTGGAATAGTTCCTTGCTGTAAGCTCTAACTGCTGGCCGGCTTATTCTACGAAATATCTACATAAAGTGCAGACACGTTTTCGATTCCCTGGTTTAACTGGCGTCGGATCATTATTGTACGTATGAGTCTAATGGTTGCTCATTCCGTCCTTAAAGTGCAGTGCGGTCGTTACTGACTGAAATAAGTAAAGTGCAGAATGGACACTCATTCTAAGCCTTGACGGAATCCGTATCATTAGCATACGAAAGAACTAACAAAAGTTTGAATTGTCCTTTGTTCTTTGTTTTAACTTCTTTGCTTTTATTATTGTATGAAATAACTAGTGGAAGTATTGACCCGCCGGTCCATTTATTTTACTGTATAAATAACCAGGCAGGTCATAATATAACGAATTTCACACTTCAGCAGTTGCTTATATAGTTAACTTTGGTGTAATTAATTATTACGTATATTTTGGGTGTTTACGCAGGTAGAACATTAGGGCAAAAAGGTGTATATACGTATAGATATGCTGTGTATGTGTGAGTTCTGCAGTGTATTCAGTTCAGTGGATATATTACAATGATTCATATACAGTCTGTCATACCTTCGCACACGCCGTAGGCTCCACCGTGTCATCTGCCGCCTTCCAGTTCCACGTGCTGTGTTTAACACACGTGAATTGTGTTTTGTTATTCGCGAATATAAATATGGTGCAAACAGAAAGGCTTTGTACTGTGAAGTAAAGTTCTTTTTTGGTTCGTGAATATGCAATACACGGTACCATAGACGGTTTTCACTGCACAAACTATAGAAGGAAATCCTAATGGCAGGTTTTGAAGGTATAATCCTTACGTTTTGGCTCCACAAAAATCGGCAGTACTTCACAAGCCGAAAAATTTCGAACAAGGGTTTCTTTGTTAAAGAAGAAGTTAGAGAAATGATCAAGTGTTCTTTCGGAACAAATATTGGATGGTACTGGAGCGCGATTAGAAACACCATCACGAAAATCTTTAAAAAGCTTATCCCAGGAAATGGACGTCTCAAAATAATCTGTACGTGCAGCCACAAACCTGCTTCGTTTAGAACACATATATATACACTGTTGTGAGAAAACTTAAACCTTCTTTGCCATAGTGCGTTTTTGTAATTTATTCTATCAAACGGTGTGTAATGTTAAATTTCACCCATTACTAATTTATTTTACAGATTAAATTATTTAAACTGTCGAGAAAATATTCAAACTAACTAGTAGGCTGCCAGGAGATGATCGCCAACACCTACCCTGACATACGGTACGTTATATTATTTCATACCGACTGTTATTTGTGTTGAATGAGCGGATTTACAGATTCTGTTTAGTGGGTTAGGCGTTTAGTTGAACACCCTGTGTAGACGGTGTTTATACTGACTGCGGCAGTGTAGGAAGATATTCATTGTTCGTCCTGTAGTCATTCACAGTGTTGTTTGGTGTAAATTAGATGGATTTCCAAGTCAACTGAAATTCCTGGCCGCCAGTAGAGAAGTTAATTTAACAGGATTCATGGGCGGCGCTCTGAACGATGTCCCGACATCCACCCATCCTGTCCTAACACAAACTGCTGATAAGGGAGCTCGTACAGCTCTAGTCATCAGGACGCCCGTCAAGTGGAACTGCCTGATGTGGGCAAATAATCGGTGGGGGTCTTACCTGTACGGAATTCGAATGTGGGGCCTATAGGTCACGGATGTGTACAAGGGAACTCTGATAAAGCAAAAAAGTGGAATATCTTAAAGTTAGAGGCCTAGAGGCTAGGGGTCGCAGAAATATTGAGAGGACTGAGTGAAAATTGTGCACCATTAGTGTGACTTTTGCAGAAGTAGTGACGGAACTCACACAGGGAGAAATTGTGCCTGGAGGAGTATGGAGGTGTCATTTTATTCGTACTACTCAGTGGCAACTACAGTACGTTCAAAGCGCAGTGCGTTTATGTTTCTTCTTTAGAGGTTCATTAAAAAAAAAACGATTTCTTATCTCACGCCACTTTCCAAATGAACCTCTTTCTCCAGAACCACATCATCTTAACCAAACTCCCTAAATGCGGTATTCAGTGATAAGTACAATTACTACCCAATTTTTTATTTCAGGCGAGGTAGATGAGGTGTGTTTTTCTGGGTTATTACGCAGCGTACAGTGGTAATTCCTTACCGGCGTTTCGGGACAACCTATCGCTCCCATTCGAAGTCTTCTGAATATCCGGATGTGACGTAGAGTAGCCTCCCCATAGAGGTGTACTAGGCGTTATTTCAGGCTTCCACCGCGAATTATATGAAATCTGCGCCCGTTTGGGATATTACTCAGCGTCTAGTAGTAATTCCTTACCGACTTTTGTGACCCATGAATTGTCCCGAAACGTCGGTAAGAAATACTCTGCATAATATCCCAGAAGAGCGCAGATCCCATGAACAGTACCTAACAAATCGGCGTTCCCCTTTATCAATGCAAGCGAAGTGCGGCTGAGCTTTTTCCAGCTTCAGAAACAACATCTGGGTTATTTGTTGAAAACTCTGCAGACTGTAGCTTTACGGTATACTCACAAATAAACTGCACAAAGTCTAGCAGCAGCTCAAGAAATCGGCAGCCAAGACTAGGAGAAAATAATGTGGAAACGTTTGGCAAGGCTAAGCCAAACGTTACACGAGGGAGAAACGAGGAAAATCAGCAACATTTTTCTACATTACTGTCGTTGTTCTCTTTAATCGACTTAGAGTACACGTGTTCTGTGAACAAACGACAGACATCCGGTGATCAAAGAAAGGTCGGGTCTGCAAAAGGACTGTACAGATGTGTAACTTTAATTCACACTAGAAGTGAAAAAAAAAAGGTTAAACTTTGTTTCATAACGAAGGAACAACTAGAATAATTGTACCTACAAGACCTATGAATAACCGTTCTGATATTTTCTCATCGTATGCAGTTAACCAAATCTATTTATATGTCCCTTCTAATAAGATTGTAAAGTTATAACTTCCAACCCAGAGAAATATTTTTGAATTGTGTTTCTGGACATCATTTACCGGCTCATATACTGCCTGGGGTGTTATCACATGTAACGTGGCACCGTTTTGTTCAATTTTACAATGTTACAGCACAATGTCCGTCATTCCCTTTAGAATTAGGCATATATATATATATATATAATCTTGTATATTTTTATTCTCAGTTCGTGGATAGACCTTTTAATCCGTATAAGAGGAACCAACAGGATGCACTATTTTCTACTAATTTATTTCACTAGTAAGCCTCTACATGTTTCGATCAGGCTTGCTGCTCACCATTAGGGGGATCAACTCTGTATAAACAGCAATTGGTATAGTCATGCGGAAAAATAATGGAATTGTTTAAAATTACGTAAGCATATGAGGTTTGTTCAAACAGTATCCGGATTGGAATTGTATTGGTTATTCGCTGGGTGGGATGTGTTTGCAACTAATCTTGACATGCTCGTACATGTCTTAGCAACTCATGACACAAGTTGCA
>Ga0123355_10016694_pt1 | contig 11583 bp, 9 predicted proteins | sample TergutEmb28metaG_3_FD_89872 | JGI IMG/M metagenome (GOLD analysis project Ga0123355, IMG submission 89872) | Embiratermes neotenicus P1 segment gut microbial communities from Petit-Saut dam, French Guiana - Emb289 P1 | ecosystem: Host-associated > Arthropoda: Insects > Digestive system > Gut ...
CATTGTCACCGCGGGAATCCTCCCCTTCAGGGAAAATTCCCACGGTAGAGCCGGGAATCGAACCCGGGACCTCATGATTAGTAGTCAGAGACTCTGACCACTAGACCACGAGGCTGGTCTGATTCTATTTATGTAAATACTGGGATAATACATTCAACCCACTTCCTTTAAAACCTTTAACCTTACTAAATATATATAAACATCTTTCTACCCCAACCTCTCTAGTTCAGAGAATGTTATAAAATAACCACATAACCATTTCTGTAAACTTGGATAGACTAAGCAGCGTCGAATAATGTGGGGCAGGGTGACTGAATTATGAGTGAACGGAAGTGGTTGTGGAGTATTTTAAGACATCACCCCGAAATAATCTCAGACTGCTTATGTCATATCTTCGCTTGATCTTGGTCTATCTGGTTAATGCCTACAACGAATTTTTAACCACCCTAAACCTAATGGGCTTGAATATTCTACAGTAGGTACAAGCAATCATTTCAAATATAATTACACACTAGAACCGGTTACTGCTGGATATATTGTCTGGATTAATTCTGTTAGATTCATCTTACGATGAGATTGGAAAACACTATAAATGGGTATGATTTGTCGTAATGATTGCTTCGTGAATTATGCATAAATGAGCCGACAGGAAGATAAAAAACCTACAATATGAAAGACAGATATATCTGACTTCAATAAAAAGAAATCCCCACCAGGCCTCGCGATTTTTTTTTAATTATTTTGACACTGACATGAATGTGAGAAACAAATATCCAACCAAACTCTTCCTGCTATGTGAAAAGGACACATCCCAACTCTGATACATCAATTTATTTTTACCCAGACAATGTACAATATACATGTCTGGAATATAATGTTCGTAGCTGTATAACAGTGCCCGAAATTTCGGCGTCGATAATACCAAAGTCGGCCATTCAGCACATTCCTGAAAGCACGCCATTGATCTCCCAGTTCCATAAATGTTAAGACTTATCTTAATGTTATCCAATAATGTCCTTCTCTTTCCTCCAGTGGATACATTCACACAAAGTTGCTAACAACAGCACACATATTCCCAATCTTAGTTACATGTCCATCTCATCTAATACTCACGGATTTCACTATCCTAACCTGTAGAAATTAAGAACTTACATGTCAGCTATGTTACATACAGAACTATTCCCTTACTTTCCCCTGTTAGGTACAAAGGCTTTTTAATAAGAACCAACAAAATGCATACTTTTTACTTAATGTTTTAATTTGATTATAGTGTCTTCGACAAGTTTCGAACATTCAAGTGTTCATCTTCAGGAAGACTTGTACATACAGTTTTATGGTATTTCTTTCATGCATCCATATAAAGCAGTCTGGTGAATGGCAGGATGTGCCTGAGTACCAAGCACATCCTGCCATTCACCAGACTGCTTATATCGAAGCATGAAAGAAATACCATAAAACTGTATGTACAAGTCTTCCTGAGGATGAACACTTGGATGTTCGAAACATGTCGAAGACACTAAAATTAAATTAAAACACTAAGTAAAAAGTATGCATTTTGTTGGTTCTTATTACATAGGTATATCATAATGCACGGTTCAAAAACGTAACGTACAAAAGCTTTCTCAGGCACTTTGAAAATGCGTGTAATGTGCGCATGTAATTAGTGGTAATACGTCACTGACTCATCAAAAATATATGAAAAAATTATCACCTTTTGAATGCTAATCTGCAGGGTTTAGAAAGAACATGAGATAAGACGACTGCAATAAAGCATTGAATAAAACTGTCTTGGACTTCAGAATGTTACGAAACGTTCTAAACGTCAGTCAATTTTCACTGGGAAGTTTTTGCGGCTTTTCATACTCCCTTTCGTTATAATAGGTGTATCGTCGGAAGAAGGTTTAAGACCTGGTGAGAACATGAAAGGCAGTGTCTGGCTCCAATCTATCAACATGAATGTAACATCGGGCGGTCGACAAAGAAGAAATCTCACACGGTGGTCTTGTAATTAATACCATTAACAGAATTAAACAATAAAAGTAAAGCAACGATTAGATGAAACTGGTGGGGCGGCCGGGTTAAGAATGAAGATAATATGTCGAGAGTTCATGGACATTTACCAAAAGTACTGCTACTAATTTACTGCAAGATGAATCGTATTTAAATAACACTTGATACTTCAAATCAGATTTGTTGGTTTGTTTGGAGTTCATAGGGCCGTGCATCGTAATATTATTCCTATAGTAAAACCAACTAGATGCACCAGTGAATCAAATTTATGTATTTTAGAATAAAACTCTACAAATTTCTGACGGTCTTTCCGTCCATCATCAGGAGTTCAAGAATGTACATACAGCAACAGGCATTTGTCAGACATATGCCTGTTGCTGTATGTACATTCTTGAACTCCTGATGATGGACGGAAAGACCGTCCGAAACATGTAGAGTGTCTTTCTAAAATACAGAAATTTGAAAACAGTCAGCAGTATCTGTTTGACAAATGCTTGTTGCTGTATGTACATTCTTGAACTCATGATGATGGACGGAAAGACCGTCCGAAGCATGTAGAGTGTCTTTCTAAAATAAATAAATGTGATACACCGGTGCATCTAGTCGGTTTTGCTATAGGAATAATTGTTGGTTTGTTATTCGTATTGTTCAGTATCGGACCAGTGGTGAGTTCTTTCCAACGCGATAACGGCACATCGAATTTCAGGATACGTGGGCATTTTCGCGATTAAGTGTCGACTAGCAGTTTTTAGTTGCTTCTATTAATTATTCACTGTAATCCAAAAATGCAATTCAGATGGAAGTTTTGGTGTTATGTTACAATTTTAGGAAAAATTCATGCTGGCAGCATACAGACTTCGAGAGGGTGCGTTCTGAGAATCCCTGGTTTAAACGGTTACCTTTCATTCGTTTCTACAGTATGGATAGAACATCCCCTACAGACATTACACCGCAATGAAGGTCGATATTGTACACATTGATAGGTGCGCAGGCACGACAAGAATTGAACACTAAGCATTACTACTTTATCTCGCTTTACCCTAATATTACAATAAATTTATTAAAATATGTCCATCAACAGCAGGAGCAGGCATATGTCTTTTAAATTGTGGAAAAGTGGAGCTACTTCGAAAGACCGCTGGGTAAAGCAACCTGCTAATTATGCTGTAGTTCCAGCATCTTTATGGCATCTACCAATCAGTCGCACTGATTGAACGTATTTTATCCAGTACCGTGACATGTTAGAACTTCGGGGTTTTAGGCGCGTTCGCAAATTTACGAAAAGCAACTATTTACTTCGTCATGTCTGTCCGTCTGTCTGTATGGAACAACTCGGCTTCCACTGGACGGCTTATAATGAAATTTGACATTTCAATATTTTTCGAAAATCTGTCAACAAAATTCAGATTGCATTCGAATCTGACATGCATAACGAGTACTTTACATGAAAAAATATACATTTTTAGTCATATCTCCCTCAATTTTTCTTAGAATGAGAAATGTCTCACATAAAAATCAAAATATGCATTTTAAGTTAAATAACTTTTTTTCGAAAATCGTGCCATTTTTAAAATAATATGGAAAAATATTGCACAGCCGTGAAGGCCACAGATGAAAATATGGCGCATTCGCATTGCAGGCTGGATAACTAAGGCTACAAATACATCCGCAGAATATGTAATGCGTACTGCTTCTCTGCTGCAACAATGGTTACACTTACGCGTCTCAACGTTACGTCACACGTAAATTGCTTGCCTTGCGAGATTCCAGAGAGATTCGGACAAGCACCTAAAGTCTGTTTTCTGTTCTCTACTTGCCACGACATGATTAAATTCAGTCTAAAATGGATCCCGCTCAACTTCATAACAGGTCTGTACTACATCACAAGTACAATGTATGAACAGAATATACAGTCCTGTTTTCACGGAAACCAAATTCCACTTTTTAAAATCGAAGTTTAATTCCTGCAATTCGAGTAAGGTAGGTTCTTTACAACAGCCTAATCATTCAAGACTTGCAGTCAATACAGTGACTAGGCTACGGAAAGGAGGACCGAATAATCGTGGTTCGATTCCCAGACAGAGCGACGGATTTTTCCATTATCCATAACGTTTCTTGACTTCTTTTCAGTAAGTACCAAGGACTGTTTTCTTGGGGTTAAGTTACTGGGGCGTGAAGCTGACCACCCACCTCTATCTAATGCCGGGAGTAGAAATACGTCCAGTTGTAGCTACAAACCTCACATGCCTGCATGTGGCAGTGTTTAATTAAGGAGCGAGGCAAATTTATGTTTTCAATTAAGCTATGAGAAAGTAATAAAAAAGGCAATGTTCATGTAAGGAAATATCTAAGCGCATTCGTGGAGCCATCGTTGCTGTAGACAAGTAATAATTATTTTTATCTCAGTAATTAACCAACTTGATGCACAAAATTTTTGTTTTACAATAAGTTTATTTCATGCCTCTACATGTTTCGAGCACATGTGCTCATCATCGGGAGGTTAAAATTGCATTACACAGCCTCTGGTATCATCACACCTATAGGTGGCCGTCTCGTGCACAGGTTGTGAGAGGACTGCTTAACCAGAGGCTGTGTAATGCAATTTTGACCTCCTGATGATAAGCACATGTACTCGAAACATGTAGAGGCATGAAATAAACTTAATGTGAAACACAAATTTTGTGCATCAAGTTGGTTAATTACTGAGATAAATATACTGAGATGCACGCTAAGTAAAACGTAAAAAAAAAGTAATAAGCATTACATATTCTGAGTGTGTGCTTGTAGCCTTAGGTATCCAGCAATCAACGAGCATGCACTATATTGTCATCTGTGGTCTGTTTGGCTCTACAATATTTTTCCACGTTACTTTATAAACGGCACAATTTTGGGGAGGGGGGGTTATTGAACGTGAAGTGTGTTGTGAGTTTCGTGTACAAATTTGTCTTAGATATCTCAGTCTGAGAAGAAATGAGTCAGATACGATTATTTATATATATATATATATATATATTGTGGTCTTCATGTAAAGTACCCCTTCTTCTAGTTATATTCCGATTAAACTTGAATTTTCTCGGCAGATTTTCGAAAAATACTCAAATATCAAATTTCAATAAAATTCATCCAGTGGGAGCAGTGGTGTTGCATGAGGTCAGACGAACAGACGGACAGACATGTCTAATTTAATAGTCGCTTTTTGCAATTTTGCGAAGGCGCCTAAGAACTGGTATGTTGGTAAGTAGTATTTGAAAATTTTAGTGGACTACACAATATTTTCACAGGCCGAAATTTTTTACTCCTGCTTAAAGGCCTATCATAACCGTTAACGCCATTTTTTTAAATTCTATCCAACTAATCTTTTCTTCGTCTCTTCTACAGTGCAAGTTTCCTACCAAGCCTTCTAAGACAGTAGGTTATGTCAGCGACAACGGGTGAGATTTCAGTTCACCTCAGATTTGACCCTTTGCATTTTTTCATCTCTACCGTTTTCTGCTTAGCCCTTGCGGGCAATAAGCACTTAAGCCAGGCCGCACGATCGACGGACTGCGTACTGAGTGCAGACAGATGTTACGTATATAGATGTACACTGCGTGTTTCGGCATAAATGGCTTAATGGCAGAAAATTGAAAGCAGCCACAAAACGTTCCGTACTGACCTACTTACAAGCCTCACATATCCTCGCGTGACCAGTCATGGGTCGCGACCCTCAGGTTAATTAACCATTTCTCTACAGCCTATAATCAAGATGTTACCGAATCTCTCTTCATACTTCTTTAAGATTTTAGAATCAATTTCTTTTTGACTTTAAGTAGTGACAAGAAGAAAACCAGTAAGGTTTGCCAACTTCACCATAAATTCTTACAAGAGAATTCACTCCGAGCAGTTCGGATAGCTGATGGATATATTAAAGTATTAAGACACAATGGCACAGTGCCAAAAACGATTAAAATATTTGGTACCAATAACTTAATCTCTCGTGCCTTATATTAGGTAATCGGTGGTAATGGCTGATGGAGACACAAGTTAGCTTTACAGGCCTGTCACTTGAAACATGTTGATTAGGGTTTCACAATATTCTCGCCATATGAAGACAAGAATCTTCTAGGAAATGGCGCCGTGTCGACTAGACGAAAGTTATCAATGTTTTAGAGCATCTTGCAGCCTTATCTTCAGCATACACCAAACGTCACTGAATATGGAGGCAAAAACCCACTCCGAAACGCCGATATATATTTACAAATAGGCACGTAGTCAAAACCCAGTAGATTCGTAATTACATCAACATTGCAGTGAGAAACTCGAAATACGGAGCCCCACTACTCCAATCACAACTGACCCTCACGAGCAACTTTGCAGCCTATAACTAAAAGGAAAATCTAACCACTGTAACTGAAAATCTTTAAACCACGTGATCAATTATGTAACGAGATTTGAGAAAATTCATACAATGATGTTTCAAATTATGATCTTGATTAGGAGAAAATCTCGCTCTTATGGCTACATTGTTATTCCGTATGTTATGAGGAAGTAAACAAAAGACAGTACGCATAAATTATGGAGTAGCGCATTTGTTGGTGTTATGTAAGTTATTTCCTTGTTGTTTTTAATGTGTTGTAGCCACGACTGCGCCGAAGTCCTGTCAAAAGGCTTCCGTTTTTACTAGATTGCCCAATGTAGCTTCTTCTTGTTGGAATGTGAGACCAGTCTAGCACGGTACAGGTTCAGGAAGCAGTCACGCAACTACGTATTTGGCTGCAGATGCATGGGAACGGTAAAAGACAATTTCCAGTTCCATAAAGCCGTGTGTTCCGGCTGCGACAGAAAACACAGAAAGGAAAGCTTCATAAGATGCAAGAGAATACAAATCATCGGGGGCAAGGGAAACCCAAACCATACATTCCTGCCCTCAGTTTGGAGATTGTGCGAGGAAAAATAAATTCCTCCACTTAAAAAATACAAAAGACATTCATAATTTTCATACGTTAAACCTGATGGATAGTACCAATATTTGTTTTTAACACATTAATTCTATCCGGCACATACAACGCTTCTTAAAACCGTCTGCTTCATACATGCAGGAGAGTGAGGTAAGTCGTGTACACTAAATGATGTAGACACCAGGAACCTGGCGTTATATCGCGCTATAAAAAGTGGTCTGATTCATGTGCAAAATATCCTTCATTGAAATGAGAAATTAGTTTTAGTACCACACATATAACATGCAAGCACTATGTTCGGAGCAGACACCGGCGGGCGATTTTGACTGATCAGTTCGGCGTGGAAAGTAGCGTAGATTGTATCTACGACGTAAATCATAGCCGGATGTCTCTGGTTTGGAAACTACTCTTTTCTCATCACTGTAGAATAAAAAGCCAACGACTTGTAAATATGTCGCTATTAGACAGGGCGTACAGACTTCCGACACAAGGGAGTTCTAAGTCCAAGGTTTATGTTCCTGGTCTAATTATTCGTATAAACAATAGGACTACACATGGAGTCCTACCGAAAAAAAGCGTACGTGCCTGTAAATAACAACTTCTCAGGAACATTTGATATACAGTCGCACGGCGTAAATACAGCGTTGTGTATGTCGAAATAATGAGCCGCTTCTCCGTCTCAAAAAGGATTCTGCTCAGTAGTTTGAAACGCTTAATTACAACATATAAAATGTAACACACTAAAAAGTAATTACACCATTTCTGGCGCGTTCGCCCAACTGCGTAAAGCGACTGCTAGCTTCGTCATGTCTGTCTGTCCGTCAATCCGTCAGTCCATATGGAACGACTCGGCTCAGACTGGACGGATTTTCATTAAATTTGATATTTGAGGATTTTTTTTCTTTCGAAAATCTATCGAGAAAATTTAAGGTCGCTTAAATCTAACAAGAACAAAATGAATACCTACGTACATATATGATATCTTGCTGAATTCTTCTTAAAATGAGAAATGTTTCAGATAAAAGTTGTGGCGAAAATGTAAACACACATTTCATGTCCAATACATTTTTTGTCGAAACCTTTATGGGATAATGTCGAAAAATATGGTTCAGCCAGGAAAACCACATGTGACAATATTATGATGCGTAGAAAGTACATGTTTGCATGCCGGGTAACTAAGGTAAGAATAAAGACACGCTCACAGCATTTAATACTTATTGCTTTACAATCGATTAATTCCGTCTGACCTCTTAAAAGTTGTAGGGCGACACTTCGAAAAACTGAGAAACTATGCAACTACTTATACTTCACTACGATTTGTAGAGCCAAACTCTACATCTAAATAAGGCCGTGAGAAAACGAACATCATTTTATGATATTAAACAGTGTAGGTAAGCACAATCACTTTATTATTCAAGGTAATTATAAGGCTACATGTTTCGACTATAGATTGGTCATCCTCAGGCGTATTTTGTCAATTGTGTCACAAGATGCTAGGCACACTTTGGGAACCCATCGTGTTCTCATCCATGGAACACATCAAATTAAATCGTTTGTCTCTAAGGGCGTGACGTGCAAACACGTTTACACGTGGTTGCAAGTCACGCCCTTAGAGACAAACGATTTAATTTGAAGTGTTCCATGGATGTAAACACGATGGGATCCCAAAGTGTGCCTAGCATCTTGTGACACAATTGACAAAATAAGCCTGAGGATGACTAATCAATAGTCGAAACATGTAGCCTTATAATTACCTTGAGTAATAAAGTGATTGCGCTGACGTACACTGTTTAATATTATATTAGGTTACAAGCACATCGTGATGCTTCCATTCAAAAAAGAACATTCTTTTTATCAACGCAGCGGTTATATACAACGCGTGAAAAGAATGCAAGAAAGCTGGAACATAATTTCCTCTTAAAAGTGCTCCGCATACTTTGCAGTGTTGATGGTAACATCAATTAATGTAGGCACTGTTGTATAACACTCAATATGTTTACATATTTGGCAGTGATATGTTACCCAACAATACACGCAGAAAGCACTGTTATTTTTCCACTACAAAATGGTTACGCGAACGCCACAGAATACTGCCTTATATGTACATTGCTTTTTTCGATCATACTCGCACTGTACAGTTAAAGTTTTGCTCATTCCTTTCATTAAACCTTCGTACGAAGGGTGTACCGCAGTACAGAAGGCTACACTACACAATTAACTCGGGCGAATATTCAACAGTTTAGCAATGAGGTGGACAACGAAATGAATTTCGATGTATCCAGCTATCCCTCCGTGCTTAGGTAATTAACAAAAGCTTTCTTTTATGTTTTACTGACCGCGCATCGCAGTATAATTTTAGTAATTAATCAACTTAATGCAAAAATTCTTGTTTTATAATAAGTTTACTTGTATTATTGCTCCTACATGTTTCGAGCACTATGTGCTCATCATAAGGAGGTCACAATTGTATTATACAGCATCTGGTATCATCACACTCTGTTGGTGGCCGTCCGTTGCGCAGGTTGGAAGAAGAGTCTTGAGTCTTCTCCTCTCAACCTGTGCACCGGACGGTCACCTACAGGTGTGATGATATCAGATGCTGTATAATACAATTGTGACCTCTTGATGATGAGCATATAGAGCTCGAAACATGTAGAGGCATGCAATGAACTTATTATAAAACAAAAATTTAGTGCATTAACTTGGTTAATTACTAAGATTACTAAGATAACAAAAGCTTCCTTTGACTCATTGTGGCAAACCATTGTCCCTCACCATTCAGGCTGGCTCAAATCGAGGGACTGATACGGAACTTTCAAGATCCTATCAACAAAGACTTGCTGACGATTCGTACTGTATTGTAAGTGATATCTGATGTGGCCTTCAGTTCGCACTGGACTTGTACCCGCATTGTTCCGATGAGAAATGGCAGGAAGTCTGACACTGCTGCTAAGCTACGGACTTCATGAGTACCAGAAACTTTTCAGGGCTTGGTACAAGAGAAGCTCATTTGCCTTTCTTGAAAACCTAGGTATCATTCGTTGCTGCTTCTGCCATATCCCGTGAAAGCAACTAAGATAGAGAACATGTAAGAAGGATTAAATGGCGAAAACTAAAATAAAAAGTGTTAAGGGAGGAGTTATACAACTAGAGGTAAAGGTAAAGGTAAAGGTAAAGTGATCCCATTACAGGCCCGGAGTGGTCCAGAGGGTTCGAAGAATTTAAGGTTCCCAGATTTCGTGACAACGGCAGAGGATGGCAGTAAGGTTGTCAGACTTATGCACTGGCCACCTTTACCCGCAGGAAATATACCTGGTACTCATTTCTGTTAGAGGCTGAGTCAACCCCAGGGCCATGGTGCGATCGGAAAGATTTTATGTCAAAGAAAAATACAATGACACCAGCTGGGATCGAACCAGCGACCTTCCGATTTGTAGCACAGCACCTTAACCACTGTGCTACAGCGATCCCCGTTATACAACTATAGTGCAAACTTAATTGGTCAACATCTTATCATCTAAAAATATAACAGAGAGAACAAGTATATAATTTATAATGTAACGCTTTAAACATTGTTAAGCTTTACTGTGTTGGCCACAACCTAGAAAATGGAAGAGAATAAAAAAAGGAGATAAATAATGGTAATGGAAACAATAGATAAGTAGCTGTAATGAAAATAATAGGAAAAGGAGAAGGGGGCAGAGAAGAAGAGGAGAATGACGATAAATTTTCTGAGTCGAGAAGAAGATTAAATAAAAACAAAAAGGATAAAAAGGAGACCAAAATAGAAAGGAGAGAGGACGGTGAGAAAAAGGTTAAAGTGGTAGGAAGGATGGGGGAAAGAAAGGGAACTGTGATAAAACAAAGGTTATATTTTTGTCTGTATGCATGGAAAATTCAGGGAAGTTGAGTTCCGAATGACGAATATTCGACCTGATTTGACGTTCATAGGGTCGTCCATTGCTAAGCAAGCAGACAGCATTATCTGTTTGAGAAATGCCTGTTGCCGTATGTACAGTCTTGAACTCCTGACGATGGACGGAAAGACCGTCCGAAACATGTAGAGTGTCATTCCAAAATAAAATAAATTTGATACATTGGTGCATCTAGTTGGTTTTGCTATAGAAATAATTCGTCATGATAAGAGACTGTGGAAGTCTACTGTACACGTAGCTTAAATAATATTAGTTATCAAAGAAATCCTCAACGTAAGATAAAGTATTTGACGAAGTAAGAATGTAGCTTTTATTTAAATTATTTTGTTGCAAAATTTATGCTTACACTTAATAAAATAAAAGAAAAATAGTAAACTTCTAACACGATATTGTTTAAGTGTTGCTAGGTAACTGCGAAATACGTATGTACCTGCAGGAATCAACCAAATGCAAATGGCAATGCATAATTAGGCCTTGCATATCCGGTCCAGTGTTATAGTGATAACTATCACGCAAAATACGCCAGCTTCATACGTCCAGGGCTGTATTACAACCACAATGCTGCACCCACAAAATTCACTTACTTACTCCATGGTGCAGAGTCCTTCTTGAGAAGCTAACTGGTTTGCAGCTAGTCAAGAAATTCCCCGCATTTCACGGAACCCGAAGGTTCATTAACGCACTCACAAGCGTCCGCCACC
>Ga0123355_10016695_pt1 | contig 11583 bp, 9 predicted proteins | sample TergutEmb28metaG_3_FD_89872 | JGI IMG/M metagenome (GOLD analysis project Ga0123355, IMG submission 89872) | Embiratermes neotenicus P1 segment gut microbial communities from Petit-Saut dam, French Guiana - Emb289 P1 | ecosystem: Host-associated > Arthropoda: Insects > Digestive system > Gut ...
GAGCCCGAACAAATGTGGCAGAGTTTTTTGCGTGGGAACGAGCGCAACGACTGACCTAGCAAAAAACGTAGCCTAGCCGCCCTCCGGCGGTGTACATATACCGTTTGTTAAGCGGCGTTGGGGGTTTTTATACCCACAATTCTCATTATTTTGTCCTAAAGACAAATCTATCCTAGTGGAGATATTTGAGAAAATTTTTATCCAAACAATTAACCAGTAGCCGAAACATACTTGGCCATTAATTATGGACATGTCTTGGAAAATTGTATCAACAGAAAATATATTCTGTCAATCTTTTTCTTCCACACTTTCCTCATCATCAAAGCCCCAATGTCGCTTAACGTTCTAGGTATATGACGTTGGGTGAGCCCAACGGGGGCGAACCCAATGTGGCGGAGTTTTTTTGCGTGGGAACGAGCGCAGCGACTGACCTAGCAAAAAACGTAGCCCGGAGGCGGCGGATAGCCGCCGGAGCATATACCGTTTGTTAGGCGATGTGCCACATGTTCACAATTGCTTTTTACACAATATTATTTAAGCATTATTCCCATAATATTTTATGTGTTTACTTTAAATAATACTACATAAATTCTTTACCCTACCAAAATTTGCCAACCAATCCCAAACTTATCTTTTACACAACCGTGCATTGAGCTATATGGTTTGGGAGACAATTCTATTAAGACACTGCCGCCGTCAAGCAATTTATTAAACACTTCGGTTACTTTTTCCGATGTAGGATAAGTCACGGTTAATGTTATCCGTGTCCCTTCTATCGACGCATCAGGTGAAAAACAATCGCCAAACCAAAATAGCGATCCTTCTAATTCCATTTCAGCGTGCAAAATCCAGCTTTTCATTTTTTCAGGAATATCTGGCATATCCCCGAATAATTGGACTTTTTTGTTTTTTGTAACGAACACTCTTTCATATAGATCAAGTGCTTCAGTACAACGTCCGTAAAAATTAAGAAAAGGTGCAACCATAAATAAACCCTTTTTTCTGTAAAACTGGATTATATGTATCAAAACATACAATCCAGTTTATTATAGCATATTATTCCATAACGTCAATATTTTACCGTACAATTTTTAACCAATTTTGGGTGGCATTTCGCCTAACGTTTAAGGTATATGACGTTGGGTGAGCCCAATGGGGGCGAACCCAATGTGGCGCAGTTTTTTGCGTGGGAACGAGCGCAGCGACTGACCTAGCAAAAAACGTAGCCCGGAGGCGGCGAATAGCCGCCGGAGCATATACCGTGTGTTAAACGCCGTTAATTCCGCTACGAAGCCGCCCGCACGGACGCGGGCGGTCTCTATTATTCATCTATTTTTGTATATACATGAATATAATTATTCATCTCTAATCTTAATATTGAATTTGTTAATTCAATAACTGTATAGTCTTCAATATAAGATTCCACTTCAGATAAATCTTCAACCGCTTCAACCTCAGGATTACTCACATGAGTTATTGTCAAAGAAAAATTATTGGGGGTTTCTGTTATCCAAGTTCCTTTTGACCGAAATTTGCCATCTGACAAATTATGACCTGTCCAAGTTCCATTTTCAAAAAAAGTTAATACCGCTTCAGCATACTGTCGGTTCCAAGCACCAATAAATAATGATTCAAACTCACCTGTAATTGTTACATTGTCAGCAGGCAAATTGAATTTTAATGTTTCATCTATAACTGTTGACCCATATTTCAAAGTACCTGCTTTGAGTCGATACAAGTCATTGGGATTTACAGTTAAGGTAATTTCAGTTCCCTCAACTCCGCTTGTTGGATTTGCCGTGATTGATCCATTTTTTAATGATCCTACAGTTACAGTGTATGTTTGTTCATTGTCATTTGATGGGCAACCAACCAATACAAAGCCAGAAACGAGAACCAATCCAATTACTACCATAAACCTTTTCATCTTTACCCTCCAAAACGTTTATTCTGCGCCGCATGGAGGCGGCGCACACCATTATTCAGAAAAATTCGGAATTAATGGCGTTTAACGTTCTAGGTAACTGACGTTTTTGCCCGCCTTATAAAGCAACCCGCAGGTTTGCGGCGGGCAAAAATGTGGCGGAGGAAACACGCACAAAGGGTGAAGCCCGACTGCGGGTTTCTGTAGCCTAGCCGCCCTCAGGCGGCGTATAGTTACCGTTTGTTATACGAAGTGGCGCTCTTTAAGAGTTTCCTCTTCGACTGATTCAGATAATTCATAATCATGCTCTGCTTCCAAATACGAATATTCGTTATCAGAAAAAAAATCTCCACTAAACCTGTGTAACTTACGTTTTACTATTTTAATTGCTTGCTCTGATTTATCAATACCAATCCAATTTCTGTTTAACTCTTGGGCGGCAATTAATGTTGTTCCAGAACCGCAAAAAAAATCCATTACCGTACTTCCTTCATTGGAAGATGCTAAAATAATAGAGCGTAATAATTCAATATTTTTTTCTGTAGGGTATTCTGGATACTGATAATCTTTAAACTCCCATATGTCTTGCATTTTTTTTCCATCTTTTTCATCCGCATAAATAATTTTCCTAGGATTACCGTTTGCCGACCATTCGATTAAACCAACTTTATCCAACTCCTCAAGTTCTTCTGGAGCACACCTCCAATGTCTGCCCTTTGGCGGCTTTAAGCCTTTAAACGATCCAGAGGTGGCTCCATTTTTTGTTTCGCCAGGAGCATGTAGCGGAATAGTTGTATATGCTCTTCCGTTTTTATCAATTTTTTTAAACAATTTCTCTTTATCATTTTCAGTAAATGGCAATTTAGGATTGTTCCATAATACTTTTTTTGTCTTTGAATAGAATAATATCATATCTTTTATATTTCCATATGCTTGGCGATAAAAATTCTTTGGATTGCATTTTATTCTTGTTATATCATTTCTAAAATTATCAACCCCGAATATTTCATCCATTATAATTTTTATATAGTGACCAATTTTATAGTCAATGTGCAAATATATAGACCCTTCATCTGATAACAATTCCTTTGCTAAGATTAACCTTTCACGAATAAATTCAATAAAATCATAACCTTGTAGGTTGTCAGTATATGCAACAGTATCCTCATGGCTCATACTTATCGTACTTACTCTAGTTTCTCCGATAGTGAATACGGTATTCGTTGAAAAAGGAGGATCAATATATATCAGATCTATTTTATTAGTGTAAACATCACGCAGTTTTTGCAAAATATGTAAGTTTTCGCCTTTTATCAATAGTTTGTTTGCTGAAGCTTCACCATACAAACTACAGGAAGGAGTGTTGTCAAGTATTTCTGTTGCGGGTTTCTTTCCATAATAAGTTAATACCATAGCAACACCTATATCGAATACAAAAATTCACGCAGCACTAATGCGCTGAAAATATTTGAATCTGAATATGTGGTTGTAATATCTCGATACATTTTGTTATTTGTCTTGATATACAATACACCATCCAATATTGCAACAGTTATTGCCTTCACAGACGGGGTAGTTATTGTGCTTATAGCATCTGCAAATTGAGCATTTTGATGCCCTCCAAAATCAGTTAGAAACTTTGCTTCGCCAATAACATATTTCTTATTAAACCTGCCAACAAAATCCAAACCTTTATCTCTGGAATAATTTAAATTTACAGAACACCATTCTTTCATTTCCGCATCAGATGCATCCAATACAGCGTTTTCTTCATTTTTTTGGAATTCGTCTTTGCATACTGGCATTATACCCAAACCGCCATTATTAAGCCAACGTTTAAACAACGGACCAATCTGTCTATTTGTTTCTTTTGGTTCAGAACATTTCTCAAATATTTTATCAAGCCCCATATCATACAATCTCCCACAAAGCCTGTTTATAGTATTTGGGTTTCTTTGTATTGCATCTGGATCCCTTTTTAGATACGCTACATATGAGTCTTTTATTGGGAAAAGGTCTAAATGTAATAGATGGGTGACAAGTCCGATGTTATCACGCTCATTGAACCTATCCTCAATATGGTACCATTTCTGTTTATCTATATCTCGTATCCCATCAGGAATGGTAGGGTAAATTTTAAACAATTCGTCCAGATAATTCCGTTGGTTTGCAAATGCAATGCTTAGATCTGTCCAATAACTCATAACATTGAGTCTATATCATACTTACCTTATAGTCAACTATTGGATTACTTTATTTTTTCGTATTTTTATCCCAATTTGTATTTTTGAAGTTTCTGCGCCATTTCGTATAACGTTCTAGGTAACTGACGTTTTTGCCCACCTTATAAAGCAAACCGCAGGTTTGCGGTGGGCAAAAATGTGGCGGAGGAAACACGCACAAAGGGCGTAGCCCGACTGCGGGTTTCTGTAGCCTAGCCGCCGTAAGGCGGCGTACAGTTACCGTTTGTTAGACGCCGTACCTGCGTACTCAACGCCTCCCTATTACCACACATTACGCAATGATTTTTTATAGCAACTTAGGCAAACATTATGCAGTGAGATAATTATATCAAATAAGTTTCGTCGTTAATTTGATGAAAAATAATACCTACAGTAAAAATTTTGAAATAGGCTATGACCATTTTGCACCGTGAGCATATTCCTTACTTGCGCCTATTCGTTCATATTTGCACCAAGTTATTACATCGCAGATTACATTGGGATGATTTACAGAAACAATGTTTTCGCCACGCACAACATCATGGATTTCTATTGTAATGTTTTCCAAAGATGCATTTTCTAATAAGGCAGAATATAAATTATCCTTTTCAACTCCAGAAAGTTGGTAAAATGGTATATTTACACCTAATATGGTTGGAGTCCCACGATTTAATAGCATATTGTGGTATTTTCCTACAGTTGAATTGTCGAGACCGCCCGCTAGACAAATAAATATTCACTGCCATAACATAGATAATGCCCACAGTATTTAGTAAGGTCTAATTCTGATATTGTAAAAAATACTTTCCCTTTTCTAAAAGAAAACTGATCTTGCTCTATTTCTGCTGATAAAATTTGTGCTTCACTGGCATTAAATATTTCAATTGCATTTTTACGAACCTCAGAGATGTCTGTCATGGGGCGTATTCCTAATGTCTTATAATTTTCTATATCTACAGGTCTACAACCATGATAACCACGGATATGAGTGTACACATTGTTTTTCAAGTCAGAAATTATTTTTTTTCTTGTTTTTAATCCTATAGTGGCACGTTTTTTCATTTTTCCGTTATTACTTGCTTCATCAAATGTAAGAACGTTCATTTTATTGGTTTTGCCTTTCGCTTCATTTGTTTAGGTTTTTCAGTAAAAAGCCCCTCTGTCATTTTTTGATATAGGTTGAATAGGTGGGTAACTCTGTCTGCATCAGTAGTAAAATTTTTTCCATACGCTCCTTCAACAGTCTTGTCAAGTTTTTGATGGGCCTTAAGGAGTTCCTTAGGCATTGTCAAAGGGTTGTAAAGGTCTGCAAGGCTAGAACTGGGATATAGCGAACGAGCATCTAAAACTGTTTGGGCTGATTTTTCTATTGCTGTTTTTTGCTTTTCAGTCGGGCTTGGAAATGGAAAATTATTATAAACTATTGTGTTGGAATATCTATAACGCATTTCGAGCCGTCCACAGACATATCTAACCCAAGCCATATGCATAGACGAAGTTAATAAACCGAATTCATATATACCTGCATCTGGAAGTATTGTAGCTGCATTGTTTACCAAAATATCGGAACTGACAAAACCAAAAGGAATATAATCTCTATTTTCTGATGTGTGTTGAGGAATGATAATATAGTCTTTGTTCGGCTGACGTATCTCCTGGAATAAAGCTGGAGTTTTAGCGCTTTCTTGAGTTGCTTTTTTTGGACTTGCAAGTCTAAATTGTCTGACTTTTTCAATTTTTTCCATAACAAGAGGCATTTTCTTGAGTTCGGTTGGTTCTGCACCTACCAACCATAAGCAATATCTGGTTTTATTGTTTACATATTCATCTGCCCCATAAATTTTCCTGATATATTTTTTTGCATTTGGCTCTTTGGAAATAAAATCCTCATATTCATCTGCTTTTATAAATAGATTGCCGTCGTCGGTTGGTTTATTACCATAAACCATTCTAGGAACTTTACATATCGGGGTGGATCGTGCATTGATAAAAACATTATCTGCATCAACTAGATAGGCGTTTATTTGTTTAGCTTCAACTTCTGATGGGTCGCCCATTACTGTGGCATACTGAAATAACTTTTTAGAGCCCCTGTCTGATAACCCAAAACCTATAATAACACAATAGACTGCCGCTTTTCCTTTTGCTTCATTGCTCCATTTGAATGTCTGATGAGCAAAGTTGATTTTTATGTTATACTTATTTATAATCTCTGCCCACAATGCAGATACTTGTTCGCCTTGGCATATAGAATTGGTTGAGACGAATCCTACTTCAATATTTGTACCCTGTATATATTGAGCCGCTTTTTTATACCAACAAGATACATAATCCAAAATACCCCAGTTGTTCATATTATCAAAAACAACCGCTGTATCTTGCTTTTGTTCTTTGGTCATAAGGCTTGCACCGACAAAAGGAGGGTTGCCTAATATATATGACAATTCAGCTTTTGGAACAACAGTTTCCCAATCAACAGTCAATGCGTTTGCTATTTGAATTGAAGGAGATGCAGTTAATGGAATACGTGCGATGTACTTTCCGAATTTTTTTGAGGCTTCCATGTTCATCAAGTGATCCATCAGCCACAATGCCGCCTGTGCTATTCTGGCAGGGAATTCGACAATTTCAATGCCGTAAAATTGGTCAACATTTACCCTTACCAAAAATTCTATATCTATTACTTGTTGAGATTGTAGATATTCAGCCAATACTTCGATTTCGAGTTTGCGTAGTTCCCGATAGGTAACAACAAGGAAGTTACCGCAACCACAGGCAGGGTCAAGAAATTTTAGACCTTGTAATTTGGTGTGAAATTGCAATAACCTTTGTTGTTTAAGAGCAAATGATAACTTTAATATTTTTTCGTATTCATTCCATAGGTCATCGAGAAAAAGCGGTCGGATTATTTTTAAAATATTGGTTTCGCTGGTATAATGTTCGCCAAGTTCGCGCCGTTTCTCCCTGTCTTTAACACTTTGGAACATGGCTCCGAAAATTTCTGGTTTGATTTGGCTCCAATCCAAAGTACAACACCTTAGAAGAGTTTTTCGCATAGCGGAATCGAAGGCGGCTGTTTCCAGACGTTCTTCAAAAAGGCTGCCATTGACATATGGAAACTTATTAAGTGCTTCGTCAATATTTTTAAGGCGTTTATCAGCGGGCTTGTTAAGGGTGTCAAAAATTTGTCCAAGGTGCATAGCCAAGTCGCTGCCGTCAACATTGGTACGGTCGTTTATGTACTTAAAGAAAAGTTTTTTTTCGTCGAATATACCAGAGTCATCGGCAAAAAGGCAAAAAAGAAGCCGGACAAGGTACATTTCCAATTGATGCCCTGCATAGCCGTTTTCTTTCAGAACATCGTGCAGTTCTCCCATGTGTTCAGCGGCTTCAATATCTACAGGGCTGACGGCCTCTAAAACCACGTCTTTGTAACCTGCAAGAAAGCCAAAAAGTTCAACTTTTTGAGAGAGTTCTTGCAGAGTAAAGGTTTCCGGCTGACCACCTTTTTCGAGGTCGTAGTAATCAAAAGTGAGGAAATCGGAAATTAAAATGCCAAAGGGCAGATCTTTTGGAGGTAAATGCTCGGCATATTCTTTCGCCTGTTCGTAGGCTTTTTTGCGGTCTTTGCCTGGGGATTTCATTTCAATCATGATTCGGCCTTTCCAGAATAGGTCGATATACCCCCTGCGCCCTTGCGCTTTCTCGCCAAATAAATCAGTCTCACCACTCATATTCACACGATGTTCAAACGTAGCAACTTGCCTTCTGGTAACACCAAATACTTTGAGAAAATCGGTTTGGAAGTCCTGTGCATCTGCTTCCTCTTTTGCATTGGAAGCCCTATCTTTCCATTCTTCGATAAAATTAGAGGCTTGCAGTCGTATTTCGTTCCATGAAAGGGGCATAAATTATCATACCATACTATGAGCACACAAACCAGTACCTGATTTGATGTGCACACGAACGAAAAATAATCCAAAATAACACAAAAAACGCCTACAAAAGCAATAGCATCACATCAAATTTTGGCAGGAGATGACATCCAAAATCCATTTTGTGTCCTTTACGAAATGGGAACACACCTTAGAAATCTAGAACCATAGAACCTTGAGACCATATAGCTTTTAAGCATTGAAGCTACAGGAGGAGTTTTATTACATACGTTGCAAATTACGGATATATAACCATCAGCAGGTATGGCGTTTAACGTTCTAGGTATATGACGTTGGGTGAGCCCAACCGGGGCGAACCCAATGTGGCGGAGTTTTTTGCGTGGGAACGAGCGCAGCGACTGACCTAGCAAAGAACGTAGCCCATAGCGACCAACGGGAGCGGAGCATATACCGTTTGTTATGCGAAGATTTATTGCGACCGATTTTCCTTTTAGTTTTGAAAAACATTTTAAGACGAGAAAATTTTATGATAATTTTACTTTTCTATACTTATTGAGTATATTTTTTAGATTATCGTTAAGAAAAACATAGTGAATCTTGCCTATTCTTTTTCACACTGAAACTAATCATTAAACATGTGGTTATAAATTTAGTACACTAAAATATATGTAAGACCAACAAAACCAACAGCCATAACAATTACATCCTGATTATCTCTGCCGTTCAGTTCCGTAAATAAAGTTATATGTAAAACGAAAAGGGCCTTCTCTTGAAAACTCAAAGAGCATATCCCCTATAGCATCCGAAGCTGATAAACCTAAGCCTATTCCAAAGAAGTGCCTGATCGTAAAGGTATGTTCAAAGCCATACGATAACAGTATTGGTGTGCGACCGGATCGAGGTCTGAATTTATAAACCAATCTGCCATACCCGCCATCTATAAAATTTGAAAGGAAAGGATTAGTAGAATTATGCCTGAATTGCCTGTGTCCAAAATTTATCAAAATATTTCTTGTTACAAACCTCACGCCAAATGAATTGTAATCCAATAATAAATTATATGAGCCTCTCCTATGATATATATCAATACCTACACGCAAAGCCCATGCCTGAAACCGCCTAAATGCCAGCCTTGCAAGAATATCATTGTTACCGCTTCCCGAAAAACCAAGTACCGCCCCGATTTCATCTAAAAAAAATATTCTATCAAGTAAACCGATTCTTGGAATTAGTATTAGTCTGACACTCTGTGTTATATCACCCGGTTTATTTTCCAATGATCCATGAAAAAACCCATCGTCAGACATGGGTAATTCACTGTACCTCTCCCGGTAATATCCAGCAAAAAACCCAATCCCTATGTCGAACGGAATATGATTCCCGAATATACCAGCTCCAATGAAGAAATTACTTGTTTCCGCCATATATGCGTGATCCCAAACAAAACTACCGCCCATTAATCCCGACAAAGCGATGTCGGAAAATCTTGTTATTGGAAACATTGCCCCGGTAGAAAATCCCCCTCTTTTCACAAAAAACCTTCCACCAGTATTCTCTGGGACAGCTTCTGCGCCTTCGAGAATAAGACTTTCATCAACAATAATATTAAAGAAGAAAAAATTGGAGAAGCGCCCAAAGGAAGTCTCAAAATTTGAAGCAAAAAATTCATCGGAATACGGGCTATAGATCGGAAAAGATATTGGAGACATGGAAAGTTCGTATTCTGCTGAAAACAACATATTGTCTAACAAAAAAATAAGCAACAAGAATCCTATTCTTTTCATGGTATATATTACTACAATTATTGTAGTAAAAGCAAGATAGGTTCCCGCATAAATTAGTAGCAATTACCTTTCCTGACTATATCATTAAATTTTCGCATAACGTTCTAAGTAACTGACGTTTTGCCAGCCCGTATAAGCGAATGCGAAGCATTTGCAGGGCTGGCAAAATGTGGTGGAGTAAAACCGCACAAAGACACGAAGTGGCGACTGCGGTTTTGCGAAACCCGAACCGCCCGAACAAGGCGGTGAGCAGTTACTGTTTGTTATGTGCTGTACCATCCGTATTCTATATTTTTATTTACAATTATTTGCAACTCCAATTTCCTGTATCTAAAGAATTAAAACAAAAAATATTGAAACAATTGCCAGTAACCCAAATACAATCTTGTTCCACTTAAACACACGCCCAAAACCACCAGATTCAAAAACAGGTATAGGAAGGCATTTCAAAATTATAAGCACAGCAGCAATACTCGGAACATACATGAAAAGCATGGGTATGTATTTAATATTTTTTCCCACAATCAAAAGAATAAGTAGAAATAGCCACACTGAAATAACATTTATTGCCATATCCCGCTTGAACTTGGGATTATTTTCATACTGTATCGGATACCAATTCCCTATCACCGGAAAAAATAGATTAGGGAAAATGTTAATAATAAAATATGAAACCACACCTCCACCTGTAAAACGAAAACTCCATTTTCGTTTAGAAAATAATGTCCCGATGTAGCCAGCAAAAACGATACCGAGAAAGATAAACGAACTTGATACAATTACTGGAATAATATTTCTGGTAATTATTGCATTAGGCAAAAAAATGAGTGTATTTAATAATACATAGACTAAAACTTGTCTAATTGTTCCCTCTTTTTTTTGTAATGAGGCTGATTCTTTTTCTGGCGATGCAATATAAAAATCATGCCCGATACCGAATAAGCCATATAGCGTTCTAATATATAATTTCATTGCTCTCAATAATCCAATAACATTCGCTACATTTTGTAAATTAGTCAAAGCAAATCCATTTTTCTTAAATATTCCCCATGAAAACACATTATCATCTCTGACAAATGTTACAAGATTATCGCAGCCTATTTCCCATAAATGTTGAATTCCCTTTTCGCAAATCTGTTTTCCAATCCCTTGCCCCTGAAATACTGGATCAGTAAATAAAAAGCTGACGAATCCTATTTTTTTACCGTTGCATATCTCAAGTTGATATACAAACCCACCAACTATTTTTTCATCTATAATGGCTACTATTGCGGTCTTAGGTTTAGTAACAAATAATCCTTCAATAAATCCAAATGATTTTCGTGCAAGTTTTTTTAACTCCATTGCTTCATCATTATTCATACTACGAAAAGTTAAATCCATAATTTTCTCTCCAGGAAAACCATTATATTTGATTTTATTATTATGTCAAGATTTATGCTATTTATTCACAAATTCTTGATGGTATTGCACATAACGCGCGGCGGGTAAATGACGTGGCGCGAAGCGGGCGCTTGCGCCTGCGTAGCGACATGTCGTTTACCCGCAGTTATGCGAAGTCCGCGTAGCGGGCGGAGCGTAACTGCGGGCTTGCCCGCCGCGCGTTATACAAAAGCCGCATAGCGGATTTTGTATAACGTTTAAGATTGACGACGTTTGTGAGGGCTAACCGAGCCCGAACAAATGTGGGTGAGGTTTTGCGTGGGAACGAGCGAAGCGACTGACCTAGCGAAAACCGAACCCCGTAGCCGCCCGAA
>Ga0123355_10016696_pt1 | contig 11583 bp, 7 predicted proteins | sample TergutEmb28metaG_3_FD_89872 | JGI IMG/M metagenome (GOLD analysis project Ga0123355, IMG submission 89872) | Embiratermes neotenicus P1 segment gut microbial communities from Petit-Saut dam, French Guiana - Emb289 P1 | ecosystem: Host-associated > Arthropoda: Insects > Digestive system > Gut ...
AATAAGTTGATCCGAGTATCTAGGCAATTGTTGCAGGAGTTGGGTCGTGACCCAACTCCTGACGAATTAGCTGTTGAAATGCAAATGTCCGTAGAAAAGGTACGCGAGATTCTTAAAATCGGACAGGAACCTGTTTCGTTAGAAACTCCTATCGGAGAGGAAGAGGATAGTCATTTAGGAGATTTTATCCCTGACGATGATATTCCTGCGCCAGCGGAAGCCGCAGCATTTACTCTATTAAAGGAGCAACTTATAGATGTACTTGATACTTTAACTGACCGAGAAGAGAAAGTGTTAAGGTTGCGCTTTGGTTTAGATGACGGACGAGCCCGAACGCTTGAAGAAGTAGGCCGAGAATTTAATGTTACCCGTGAGCGTATCCGCCAGATAGAAGCTAAAGCTCTAAGAAAATTGAGGCATCCCAGCAGAAGCAAAAAGTTAAAAGATTACCTCGATTAAATAAAAGGAATTAATAGATTGATAAAACTATCTCCACGACTTAAAGCAGTGTTGTCTTTTGTGAAAGGTTCGTATTTAACTGATGTCGGGACTGATCATGGTTTTTTAGTTATTGCTGCTTGTTTAGAAGGCGTAACAAAAAAAGCTTTTGCTTGCGATATCAGCCCCGGCCCCTTGTCTAAAGCTGAAGAAAATATCAAACGACATGGCCTTAAACAGCAAATTACAGTTAGATTGGGTTTTGGATTACAACCTGTTGTACCTCTTGAGGCTGAGTGTGTGGTCATTGCAGGTATGGGCGGTATGCGTATTATTGATATTTTACAAAAAAGCCCGGAGATTACAGAGAATATCCAACGACTAGTTGTGCAGCCTCAGCATGATATCCCTGCGGTACGACGAGCGCTTCATACCATGGGATTCGGCATTATAGATGAAATAATGGTTAAAGAGGATGAAAGATTTTATACAGTGATTGCCGCTGAACATCAGGAGATAACTTCAACTTATACAGAAATGGAGTATTTGCTTGGCAAGTGCTTATTAGATAGAAGAGACAAAATTCTATGGACTTACGCAGAACGAGAATTAACTAGAATAGAAAAATATAAAGCCCGGACAGTGTCATCTAGTTTAGCTTTTAAAGAAACTGCATTAAAAGCATTACTTAAAACGTAATTTCAGTTATTATTATCAAAAAGATCAAAAACGGTCACCTTTATACTTGGAGGTATTTATATTGACTGTAACAACTCAATGGATTATAGATGTAATGGAAGCCTGGGCACCGGCTAAATGGGCTATGGAAACAGATAATGTCGGGCTATTGGTCGGCGATAGAACTCGCCCTATCAGCCGAGTATTAACAGCTTTGGACTTAAGTGAGGACGTGCTACGTGAAGCGGTACAAGGCCGCTTTGATTTTGTTATTACTCATCATCCTTTGATTACACGGCATATTCAGCCTATCAATAGCATTACATCTGATAACTCCTTAGGCAAAAAAATTATGACTTTAATTGGATATGGCATTGGCTTATTTTGTGCTCATACCAATTTAGACATGGCTCCTGGAGGTGTAAATGATACCCTCTTTGATCTGCTGGGCTTAGAGCAAAAAGAAGCTCTTTTATCTCCCGAAAATTTGGATTATCCCACCCTTGGCCTTACTGGAAATTTAAGCTATCCTATGAAACTATCGACTTTAGCAAAGCATGTAAGCAAAGTTCTTTCCATAGAAAGCATTCGATATATAGGCGCTGATGATCAGCTAGTTCAAAAAATTGGATTATGCGGTGGCAATGGCACGCAGCCACAGATGATTAAAGCTGCTTTATCCAAAAAATGTGATGTGTATGTTACCGGCGACATTGGGTATCATATGGCAATGGATGCTCTTGAAAATGGCTTAGCATTAATTGATGGTACACATTATGCCACAGAAGTTCCAATAGCGGAAGTTATTTCCGACTATATTAAAAAAATTGCCGTAAATCAGGGGATTGAGCTAGTGGTTCAAAGTACAGAAAGTGATGGCCAAGTTTTTAAAACTATATAACCTTTTCCAGCCTAACCACCTTTATACCGAGATACCAATGGTATCACAGTATGCATAAATTAAATTTGCTCACACTAAGATCGCAAGCCGAAATAATCCGCTTGTGATCTTTTTATTTGTATTTGTTTGGGTAATAACAGTATGAAGAGGAGACAAGTCTAATGAAATTCAATTGGAAAAAAATCATTGTATCCGGCACTGTTGCCGGTATGGTTATAGTAACAGGGTGTGCAGGTAATGTGCCTAGCAATAATCATGGAAACCGTAATGGCGAACGTTTAACCAATGCTGTCACACGTAATGTCGATGGTGAACGTAATCCCATTACTCGTGGTATTAACACCGGCACACGTGCTGTCCGCAATGTAGGACGTACAGGTACCCGTGCGATGCAAAACGCTACACGCAATTTAGATGGTTATAATTATGGTGGAGTCCGCAGCACAGCTACACCTGCGCCAAGAAATGCAACAACGCATAGAGCAACTAGAGCAGTACAACCTGGAACCGTGACACGCCACCATGCTAACCAAGTTGCCCCTGGACGCAATCATGCTGGCCGTGTTCATAGAACAACCGCTGATTTTAGAGATGGCATGAATATGACTAGAGGCCGTACTCATAATCGCAGCACTACCGGATATCACGGTCAGCCAGCCACTTTAGAAAATGGAGCACTTGACGGTCAATCCGCAATACACAATACTCTTTATATTGATGGCCAGCAGACTGTTAGTGGTACTGCTGTAACACAAAGAAGTAATCCTGCAGGTAATGCGAGTACACTTAGGAATACAGGTAATACTAATGTAACACCTAATAAAATTGTACCAAATCATGGACAATCGACAACTCGAGCAAAAACTACTAATCCTACCCGTAGTGCTACTACTCAACCACGTACCGCTACCCAGCACCGCAGTACTACCACAACACGCAGTACTGCGCAACCTCGTGCTACAGCTACTGCTCAGCCTAGAGCCGCTGCTACACAACACAGCACTCGGCAACCTAGCTTAAATTCCATTACTCTCGTAGGAAAGAACCAACAAGTGGCTCCACGTAATAATCAGCGTATGACCCGCGGCATGACTAGAGGTATCAATCGGACTGGCGCCGCTAGCAGTATTAATAGCAGAACTACCCGTCATAACCAAAATATGACCCGTAGCGTTAACCGGACTGCTGCCAATAATACTATCAATAGGACAGCTAATAACAGCCATCCCGCTAGGATAACTCGTTCTGCTTCTAATAATATCGAACAGCGCAATCAGCGTCCGGCAGGTACACGTAATGCAAATAGAGCTGTCCGTAGAACCAGCGCTCCACGTAGAGTAGATCGTACTCGTACCCGTGTAGAAAATCGTGGAAATAGGAGCAGCTTGGTACGCCAATCTATCAATCAAAGACAAAGTGATAGCGCTTCTGGAGTAACTAGAAATCTCCAGCCTACTAACGCAATGAGTGGTGTTAACCATATAGGTGCTTTTAAATAAAGGATTGAACTTTAAAAAACTGCCTTTACCAAATCACCAACGGCAATTTCCCAGTTTATGAAAAAGGCTGCTTGGCATTTACGCTGAGCAGCCTTTTTTGGTATAGTATACTTATAAATCCTATGAACGGGGGAAATCAATTCAATGAAGAGCACAATGCAAGGCACAAAAGTACTAGTGGCTATTATGTCTTTGGATATAGGCGGAGCGGAAACTTATGTATTGGAACTATGCAAAGCCTTAACAAAAAAAGGAATGCAGGTATATGTAGCCTCTAATGGTGGCGCATACGAGCCGGAGTTAGTAGCTTGTGGTGTGATCCACTACAAAGTTCCCCTTCATAATAAACGACCCTTTAATATAATAGGAGCATACCATACGCTTAAAAAAATTATTTTGGAACACGATATCCGATTGGTTCATGCTCATGCACGCATTCCTGCTTTTATATGCGGTTTTTTACAACGCAAACTTAATTTCCGTTTTGTCACTACAGCACACTGGGTGTTTACCACTAAATTTCCTTACAATCTCTTATCTAATTGGGGGGAAAAAAGCCTGACTGTTAGTGAAGATATTAAGGATTATCTTATCCAACATTATCGAGTACCTAAAGACAATATCTACATTTCAATCAACGGAATGGACACGGATAAATTTTCTCCCGAAACCAAGCCTATAGAAAGCGACCTTTTTGACTTCACTTCAGAGAGCCCATGCATCATGACTCTTAGCCGATTGGACAAGGATCGTTCTTTGCCTGCTCTTTTACTGATAGAATCTGCCCCAGCACTGCTGGAACGCCATCCCAATACAGCTATCTATATAGTAGGCGGCGGTAATGACTTTGATAATGTATCAGCCAAAGCAGAAGCCATGAACACACAGTTGGGGAAAAATGTAATAAAAATGGCTGGTTCTCAAGTAGATGCTGCCAGATGGATGGCTGCATCAGATATTTTTGTAAATTCTAGCCGTTCGGTTCTGGAGGCTATGGCTACAGGTAAACCTGTTGTAGCCGCAGGTAATGAGGGCTATATCGGATTGCTTAATGAGGCCAATTTACCTATGGCAATGGCCACTAATTTCTGTTATCGAGGATGTGGAGAAGCAACAACAGAAAAGCTGACTGCAGATTTGCTCACTATATTGGACATGCCTCCGGAAAAACAGGCTGCTATGGGTGCGTTTAACCGGGAGTTTGTACTTGCCAATTATTCTGCAGAACGTATGGCTGACGATTCCATAGCGCTTTACCGTAGCGTATTGGCATCAGCTAGCCCAGTACCTGTACGTAAGACTGACGTAATGGTCTCCGGATATTACGGAACTAATAATAGTGGCGATGATTTGCTGCTTCAGTCCATTGTACGAGATTTAAAGAATCGCCGAGCAGATTTGTCTATTACAGTGCTGTCCAGGCAACCCAAAGAGACGCGAAAGCAGTATGGAGTTAATGCCATATACCGCTTTAATCTTTTTGCTATATGGCGGTTGCTGCGCCGTACTAAACTACTGCTTACCGGTGGTGGCAGCGTTATCCAAGATTTAACCAGCACTCATTCACTTATCTATTATCTTTGGGTCATAAAGACAGCTCGGCGTTTTGGAGTTAAAAATATGCTGTATGCTAATGGCATCGGCCCAATAAGGAATACAGCCAATATCAAGCGAATGCATAAAGAGTTGAATAAAGTAGAACTTATCACTTTGCGCGAGGAAACTTCGCGCAGATTATTGGAAGAACATAAAGTAACCGAGCCTAAAATTATTGTAACTGTTGACCCAGTCTTTAGCTTGCCACTACCAGACTTTGATAACGCCCGAACAGAACTTACGACTTTAGGTATTGAACCAGGGCAATTCTTTTGCATAGCTCTTCGGGCTTGGCGGCATAATCCGCCTGGATTTGAGGAGCATGTTGCCCGCTTTGCCGATTATGTAGCGCAGCAATATAGTTATACAGTATTGTTTATCTCCATGCAGCCTTCCTTAGATACGGAAATTGCTAAAAAGACTATGGCGTTGATGAAGCAGCCTGCTGTGCTTTTAGAAAGCCCTCGTAATATGGATAGCATTCGTGGCATTGTGGGACTATCGGCCTTTACTTTAGCCATGCGGTTGCATACTTTGATTTATGCAATCAATCAAGGTGTACCTGTTATTGGATTGGTATATGATCCCAAAGTACAAGGGTTAATGGAAACTATTAATCAACCTTTTTATACTACTGTGGAAGAAACAGAAGCAGATATGCTTATTGATTTCGCTGATGAGATACTTTCGAATATTGAAGTGATTTCTGATCAAGTTAGGAAAGCAGGGCAGGCCGCTCAGGTATTGGCAGAGCAGAACGCTGATCTTTGTATAGAATTACTGGGATAATCAGGAGGATAAAATGGACAATTCAGTTTTATTTAAAATCGGTTATGGGCTTTACGTCTTAACTGCTAGAAAAATAGACAGACGATTCAGAAATGTGCCGCAAACTTTGCATTAATAAATTAATGGATTTTCATAAAGACGACACAAAAAAACCCGACAAGTAGGAGATTAGCCCTATCTGTCGGGTTTTGAGGTTAAACCACATGATAATAAAAATTGTGGCTGATGATGTAAAAAAGGGAGGCCTCCTAAAATGCTAACGCATAGTAATAATCAGCTCTCCTGCCTTTACAGGCTGGTTTTGATTTACATGTATCTTGTCTATAATGCCATCTACTTTACTCATCACAGTGGTCTCCATCTTCATGGCTTCAATAATGGCAAGCACTTCATTTGCCTTGACCTTATCACCAACAGCCACATTAAATTTGCTTACCATACCGGGGATACTAGCTCCTATTTCTAAATCATTATTAGGCTCTGCTAGCGTAACGGAAGACTGTACGGCGCCTTGGGTAGTATCCTGAATGATAATTTCGCGGCTACGGCCATTGAGTTCAAAGACAACGGAACGGTTATTGTTTTCATCTGGATTTCCAATACTAATCAGCCTGATAAAGAGTGTTTTTCCATCAGCAATTTCTACTTCAGTTGCTTCTCCAAGAGCTAGGCCGTTAAAAAAAACAGGCGTATCCAATATAGATAGGTCAGAGTACTCCTGGATATGAGCAAAATAATCTTTTAGTACCTTAGGATACAGACAATAAGAAACCATATCTTTCATAGTAGGCGCAGGACAGAAAGAAGACATTGCTTCCTTAACCTTGTTAAAATCTACTGCAGATAGATGTTCCCCTGGACGCCCTGTAATAGGCTTCTTGCCCTTCAAGACAACCGCTTGAATGTCCTTGGGGAACCCTCCTTGCGGCTGGCCCATCATCCCTTCAAAATAACTGATTACAGAATCTGGATAAGACAGATGCTTGCCTTTTTCTACGATGTTCTCAGCAGTAAGTTCATTTTGTATCATAAATATAGCAAAATCGCCAACCATCTTAGAGGAAGGTGTTACCTTTATGATATCTCCAAGCATTTCGTTGACCTCTTTATATTTTTCCTTAACTTCTTGATAGCGGCCACCAAGGCCAAGGCTTTCCACCTGTACCTTAAGATTGCTATATTGCCCACCGGGAATCTCATATCTATAAATATCCGTAGCAGGAGAGGTTAATCCCTCTTCAAATTTGCCATAGACTTTACGCACATGTTCCCAGTATTCGGAGATAGGCAATAGTTTTTCATCCGAAAATCCTGTGTCACGCTCATTCCCTTCAAGTGCTGTTACTATCGCATTTAAGGAAGGCTGGCTGGTAAGTGAAGATAAGGAGGAAATAGCCGTATCCACAATATGAACCCCGGCTTCTGCTGCTTTAAGCACAGTAGCTACGCCGTTACCACTGGTATCATGAGTATGGAGATGAATAGGCAGACCAACTTCATTTTTAAGGGTAGTTACTAACTTATGAGCTGCATATGGTTTAAGTAGCCCAGACATATCCTTGATGCCTAAAATATGAACCCCACGGCGCTCCAATTCCTTAGCCATATTTACATAGTACTGTAAATTATATTTGTCACGAGTGGGATCGGAAATATCACCGGAGTAGCAAATATATCCTTGGCATATCTTATTTTGTTTAAGAACCTCATCAATAGAGAGCTCCATATTGGGCATCCAGTTAAGTGCATCAAATACTCGGAAGACATCAACTCCGCTTTGAGCGGCTTCTTTTATAAATTCCCGTATCAAATTATCGGGATAGCTAGTATAACCAACTGCGTTAGCTCCACGCAGCAGCATCATGAAAAGGATATTAGGAATCTTCTCACGAAGGATAGCAAGCCTATCCCAAGGCGACTCATGTAAGAAACGATAAGCTACATCAAAAGTTGCCCCTCCCCATACTTCTAAGGCGAACGCATCAGACATGGCATGAGCCATATATTCTGCAATATTTGTCATGTCTTTAGTCCGTACCCTGGTGGCAAGCAGTGACTGATGAGCATCCCTCAAAGAGGTGTCCGATATCAAAAGTTTTTTGCTATTTAGGCAGAAGTCACGTACCGCATTAGGCCCTTTCTCATCCAAAAGCTGCTTAAGTCCTGCTTTGGGAATGTGGCCCTCCTGTACTCTCGGAATGAGTGCAGCATCCAAAGGTTTTGCCCTATGATCCAAATTTTTTACATTGACCACAGTATTGCCGATATAGTTCAAAATTTTAGTGGCTCGGTCTTGCGGCTCTGGAAGTTCATATAAAGAAGCTGTGTCATCTATAAAGGTCGTGTTACAATCCCCGGCGGCAAACTGAGGATGCACTAAAATATTGGTTAGGAACTGGATATTGGTTTTTACCCCACGGATACGCATTTCATTAAGGGCACGTAAAGCTTTGCGAGTAGCTCCTTCCAAAGAACGGTCAAAAGTGGTGACCTTAACCAGCAAGCTGTCATAATAGGGCGAAATCTCAGCGCCGGTATATGCATTACCTGCATCAAGGCGTACACCAAAACCACCGCTGGATCGATATACAGAAATCCTGCCATAGTCCGGTGAGAAGTTGTTCGCTGGATCTTCCGTAGTGACACGGCATTGAATGGCTACGCCATTATACGTAATATCCTTTTGTTCGGGGATCGCAATAGCCGGGTCAGTTAGCTTATGACCTTCGGCAATCATAATTTGAGTTTGGACAATGTCTACGCCAGTGATTACTTCTGTGATGGTGTGTTCTACCTGGACTCGCGGGTTCATTTCTATAAAGTAATGTGCGCCATTTTTATCTACTAAAAACTCTACCGTGCCAGCATTAACATATTCAACAGATTTGGCGAGTTTTACAGAGTCGTCATAAATAGCTTGTTTGGTGGCTTGAGGGATAGAAGTGGCTGGGGCAACCTCTATAACCTTTTGATGTCGTCTTTGAAGCGAACAGTCTCGCTCAAAAAGATGTACTACATTGCCATGTTTATCAGCAATGATCTGCATTTCAATATGTTTAGGTTCAACTAGATATTTTTCCATAAAGATATCGCCGTTGCCAAAAGATTTAAGCGCCTCACTTTGCACTAGCGGGAAGGCGACTTTCAGTTCAGCGTCGTTATTAACGCGTCGCATTCCTCGGCCACCACCGCCAGCGGCTGCTTTAAGGATAACAGGATAGCCGTATTCCGTGGCTTTCTGTGTGGCGTCTTCCACGCCTTCTAAAGGGTTCTCGCTGCCAGGGATGGTAGGGACATTGCAGTTTTTAGCAATCTCTTTAGCACTTAATTTATCACCCATTTTTTCTAAAATATGAGAAGGGGGACCTATAAAAGTGATGCCATTTTCTTCACAAGCGCGAGCAAAGTTAGCATTTTCGGACAAAAATCCATAACCTGGATGTATGGCATCTACACCTTTAGCCTTAGCTAGTTTGATAATATTTTCTATATCTAGATAAGCCCCTAAAGGGGTACGGTCTTTGCTTAACACATAGGCTTCATCTGCCTTAGTGCGGAATAGATTGAAGGTGTCTTCTTGAGAATAAATCGCTACTGTAGAAATACCTAGCTCGTTACAAGCTCTAAATACACGGATAGCGATTTCTCCACGATTGGCGACCAATACTTTCTTAATTTTTTTAATTGGCATAACTTAATCACCTCAACTGTTCATATTAATTTTTGATTATATATTTTCCAAAAGATATTCTTATTAGCTTATCAGAGAATTTTGCCAAACGCAAGCCCTCGGTAACATAAATCGTTATATTCAACTGATCCATTTTGAGGATCAGTTGAGTGAGAGATACAAAGCATGTTAAAATGAAAAAATAAAAAAATGAGGAGTTAAATATGTCGCATTTTGAAAATATCGCTAAAAATATTTATGAAGAAATTCTTTTTTCAAAAAAATATTCGACTTTATATAAACCACTGGTATTACGAGTTTGTGAAGAAGAATATAAAAAATATTCGAATGATAAAGAGCGAGTTAAAGGTGCAAAAAGCACTCTACATGCCATGTATGGAGCGTATTTGACTGTAGGTTGCCATAAAAAAGCAAATAAAATTTTAAAAAAGATAAAAGAAGAAAATGAAAATCATGAAAAGAAAAATGAAGAAAGAGAAAATCATGAAAAGAAAAATGAAGAAAGAGAAAATCAAAAAAATAAAAAACAAGAAAATTTGAAGGGTATATTGCAGCTACATGCATCTACCAAAGAAAGGACATTGCATTTAACCGAATTTTATCAGTTTATATTCGAAAATATAGGTTCAATAAAATCTGTGCTGGATATTGGCTGCGGACTCAATCCTTTTACATTACCTTATATGCCAAATAATGATAAAATCGTTGAGTATCATGCTTTAGACATAGATTATCGCATAGCGGATTTGAATAACTCCTATTTCACCTCCCTAGGGTTACCTGCATTGGCAGGCTGTGCAGATATCATCACAGAAACTCCGCGTATTTCAGTCGAAGTAGCTTTTTTATTTAAATTGTTGCCTTTAATAGAGCGTCAGGCCAAGGGTCGAGGTATCCAGTTGTTGAGGGAGATAGATGCTCGGCACCTGATAATAACTTATCCGACTAAATCTCTTTCAGGTAAAATGAAAGGTATGAAGGCATTTTATGCAGCTGTTTTTGAGGAGATGTTTAGAGATGAACTAAGTAATGATTTATTTATTTCTGCTAAGGGAGAAATAGGGGATGAGTTGATTTATGTGGTTAATAAAAAATAGGGACGACTTTGCTCGCCCCTATTTTTTATTATCTACTTGACAGTTTATCTCCCAAGACATCAATGGCCTTCTGCAATTGTATATCCTCTTCTAAGGTCAAACGAGCTGCCATTATAGCAGTTTCTCTATCGACTTCCACGATATAGTCAGGAATAATACCTTCTCCATGGATACTGATACCACTGGGAGTATAATACCTAGCTATAGTTACTTTTACAGCGCTGCCGTCAGATAGCATATAGAGGCTTTGTACAACGCCTTTTCCAAAAGTCTGCTGGCCCACGATTGTGCCGACTTCATGATCTCGTACAGCTCCGGTCAGTACTTCCGATGCGCTGGCGCTGCCCCCATTCACTAGCATTACTAAAGGCAAATCAATTCTTCGGTTATCATCGGATCGGTATGCTATCCGTTCCCCCTGCTTATTCTCAGCATATAAAATGGAACCACTGGGCAGCAGCAAGTTGCCGATATCTACCACAGTTTCAAGGAGTCCACCGGGATTGTTCCGTACATCTATTATTAAGCCTTGTACGCCTTGGTTTCGCAAATCCAAATATGCTTCTACAAATTGATTATATGTAACGCGTTCAAAGCTCTCTATACGTAGGTAGCCAATTCCGTTCGCTAGCATTTGGTGATTAACGGTCGGTACATTTATCTGCTGACGAGTGATGGTTATATTGAAAGTGTCAGTACCGCGCAAAATGCCAAGGCGTACCTGGGTTCCGGGTGTGCCTTTTACTAGCGCTGTTACTTCTTCCATTCGTTTGTCATCCATACTGGTGCCATCTACCTCAAGTATTTTATCGCCGGGCAAAAGTCCAGCCCCTTCCGCAGGGGAGCCAGCGAAAACGGTGACTACCGTTACCCGATTATCTTCAAGGTCCATAG
>Ga0123355_10016697_pt1 | contig 11583 bp, 11 predicted proteins | sample TergutEmb28metaG_3_FD_89872 | JGI IMG/M metagenome (GOLD analysis project Ga0123355, IMG submission 89872) | Embiratermes neotenicus P1 segment gut microbial communities from Petit-Saut dam, French Guiana - Emb289 P1 | ecosystem: Host-associated > Arthropoda: Insects > Digestive system > Gut ...
ATGTTAGATTTATGAAACAAACTGCATTTTGAAGAGGAAAAAATGGAGAGTATATACCATGTTTAAAATATTCAGTACCTATATTTGTTGAATAAATATATAAAATGCAACATTTAGAGGTTAGAGTTGCGGTATGACAACTATAGTCGTCGTTAGGCATCAAAAGGTTAATGTATCATGTTATAATCCAGAAATCCTGATAATCTGGCTTTTGAAGAGAGTAGTTCCAAGACTGGACATTTTGCCGACCATAACTTCTGGTACGCATTCCATTACCTTAGCTTGGGTTATCTGGGTTTTACATTGCTAGCACAAACTTTTTACTCAAGCGGGATATATCAAGTTTTCATCAAGTGGTATTGTCGCATACCCTGGTGGCATTTCATGTAACAGGTGGGTCATGCCACTTGTTTGGTACATTCCATAATGTTACTGTGAATTCTGTTTTCCTTGTGTTATATGTGACATGTGGCACTCTTTGTTTGAGCTATTAGAATGTCTTAAAAATATCCAAAGATAAGTAAACAAAGTACTACTGGCAAGAGGAAACATGTACTCTGTCAGCTTCTTTAGTTGTGAAGACTGCAGAAAACACACACGACCCTGGTAACCCTGAACCAGCAGGTGTAGGAAATATCCAAATGGAATACTCCTTTGGTTAGTTGTGCAGCCAAAGTACAGGAGAGTAACAAAAATTTACTTGTAAGAACCTAGGTCAGTATAGGTACTGTCTGATAATCGAAAATATTCAATAATTTGGTCCCATGTGTTCCGGATTAATGGAATTTGCTGTATTTGTGTTTTGACCAAACAACCAGAACACAAAACATCTTCTGACAAACAAAACTCTGTTTTCCAATTTACACCCCTTATTAAATGCAGATGCCAATATTTTGAGGAACCTGATGCTTCCATCTTCAGGGAGATGAGGGCAGTAGGTTCCTCCAAAATGTTGTTGCCTATCAACCATATAATACAGTGTTGCCCCCAAAGACCAGAATATTAACATATGTAGAGATCAGCCCTTGGGAGGTAGTTGTCAAGGTGTGTAGTGAATGCCACTGAATTTTGTAAGCATGATGTCCATCTGTGTGTGTAGGAACAGTGCAGCAGCAGCATCATCACAGGCCAGTGAAGATACAGGCAGTGGTTCTAGTGAGATGCCTCAGTCTGTCAGTGCATCACCCACCACGACAGCTGAACCCACTGAGACATCTAGTAACTCTTCAAAACAGACTCTCCATCCAGTGGAGGATGCAGGATGTGGTGGCTTGTCGAAACCCCCCACGCCCAGCCCTGTGTCTAGTTCTGCCAACTCGGCATACAGTCCAGCTGCCTCAACTGTAAGCAGTGGTGTGGATACACTGAAGAGGAACAAGTCTTCCACACCAGGTGGTGCAAACTGCAATTGCTATACTTACAACTCATGTTTGTGTTACTATTTATGTTTCTATTGGCAAATCCTAAATTCATGTCATATTACCCGCATGAAGACTTAGTGTCAATCCTATTTTAACTTTCATAATAACGGGCATTGTTCACAACTGTGAAGTTGATTTTAGTTTTTTTATGTGTGTTCTTCACCTGTTTTACTTACTTGTGTGCATGTTTTTACATGCATTTTGACAAACTTAGCTACCTTAAAACTTGTTGTGTAAAATGTGGGGCTTTTACAGCCCCCGTAATGCGGATTGCTAGTTATAGTAGCATTGAGAGGTGGGCTTCCTTATCAGCTGACATGAGTTTTTTTTTGGGGGGGGGGGGGGGGGGGGGGGTGCTAGCAGTTGAAGTACCATGCTGTGTGTGTGTGAAATCACTGAAGAGGGTTTTGGGATCATATGCTCACCATAAGACATCAGTCCTGCAGGAACCTTAAATATGGCAGAAAACTTCAGGAACAGGGGCTAGACCAGGACATAAATAAGGTGGTAGTTAAGTGGTTAACTGCATTATTGAATGTGGTGGGCAGTGAGCCCACGCGGTCGCCACCCCGCGAGGGGTGAGGCCACTTGATGACAAAAACGAGGGCTCAGCATTATGTATACCCCCGTCAGTCATTTGGGTGGTTGGATCTCGAAGCAATGAACGCTTGTGGGGTGGAATGAGTAAACGAGCCATGCAATACACAACCAAGTAACACAGCAGTAACAAGTAATATAGAAAATATATTCTGAGTACAAGATGTGCATACATAAATCAAACAACACAAAACACAATAATTGCCCAAGAGAACCGTATCGGCCTTCACAGTGGACCATACAGCATTCCTAATTTTCTGTGTAATGTTACGATGCATCCACACGTGCATCCAAAGGGCCTAATCTAGCGCATTCAGCTTCCACACAAGCCTCAGCGAAAACAATGTTACGCATTACAGATTACAGCCTGACTCACACTGCAGTCTTCCACCTTCAGGCAGGAACATTCTTACGTGCATGATCTCACAACATTACATTGATTCGTACAAGCCTCAGTGCTTCTCGCATAACAAACACATACCAACATTACCAGGACAACCGTTAAACAAAACATTTCTTACGTGCATGACCTCACAACATTACATTGGCTCGTACCAATTCTCAGTGCTACTCGCACTATGGATACATACCAACATTGCCGGGACAACAGTTAAACAATACATCTTCCCTATTTTGTCCCTAGCCCCCGGGGGGCTGGCGTCGAGTATGAACCGACAACCAAAAATGTCGACTTTAGAAATACCAAACCAAAAATGCAAATTTCTAACTCATGTTCATACTTGATCGCCGGTCTCGTGGGTAGCGCACAACACAACAGCAAAACTAGACCTCCTTGGCTGGCTAGCCGTCCTTCCTGTCGTGGTAATACACAGAGTAGTCCTTGTCAGTTGACGGATGAGATAGCAAGTCAGAGTCCGGGCTTCAGTAGCCCTCTAAGAAAACTCGGAAAAATGCCCCCAAACCTTTCACCCGCTCGCGGCAGCCAATCCCCGGACGACAGCCAAAGGAAAGTGGTGAAAGTATGGAAGATTCGAGGAGTCTAACTTTGCATGGAGATGGCCTTTGAGTTGAGCCCCGCGGGCATGGCTCAGCAGTCATATCAGATGCTCAATACTTGCACCCATCTGTTTGGGTGTGTGTTTTGGTCAGTCTTCCACACTGTTTCATGGTTTAGAGGGAAGCTTACAGCAAGTATCTTAGAAAGAAACTTTCTAATTTTCTTATCCTGTTTATTTTGGCACAAAGATAATGGTGTGTTGTGATGTGTAACAAGTTAAGTGTTTTGGCTCGTTTTATTAAGGGGTTTATTTTCACTTGGTTGGGTTAGTGCTATTGGTAAAGTGGGAAGGGCTGCATGATATCAGTTTTTGACATAACAGAAAATTCTGCTGCTTGATGTCATGTCCAGAATGCCTTTGGGTTCTGTCTAGCTCTCTATCCATTGAGTTCCACAGGTTCTTTCCTTGGGGGTGAAGTGGCTGACTGTAAGGCTGATCAGTCATGTCTGTTAGTATTGCAACTGGGGAAAGATGTTGTATGGATAGTGGAGGATCATGGTGTTTGAGGCTTCACCTTTTCTTCCTGCTATTATATTTCCCTCCAGCCTCTCTGTCATATGCCAACCAGTCCAGAGGGTTTGTTGTGTGTATAGGTTGTCACTGTAACCATGTGTGTGTGTGTGTGTGTGTGTGCACGCGCGCGCGAACATAATGGCTGGATGACTGAGAGGGAGTACAGGGAATTATGCTGGAGGAGAAGAGGTGGAGCAGCATGTGCAAAATGTGGAGAGGTTGAAGCATGGAATTTCTTTATGTGCCCTTAGTGTAGGGGTGAGATCTAGTGTATGTTTTTCTGGTGTGATGCTTGGGTATGAGGACATTTTCATTTTTACACTTGATGTGGTGAGTCATGTAACAACTGCATGTCATTGTGCAGTGATCCCTGCTGAGGAGCACCTTGATTCACTGCTCAAAAGTCTGGTGAAGGAGCCCTTGGGTAACCTGAACACTGACGAGTCACTGAACGATGCCTCTTCAACACGTGGAGCATCTAGTAAGACAGATGGTGAGTTCTCTCTTCATCTTATCTCTTGGTACATTCAGTTTTGTAAGAACAGATCGTATTGTGTTAGAGACTGTACTTTCAGTGGCATTGTTAGCAATGTTTGTGAGTGATGGAAAGAAATTCACTATCTACCTGTCTGTATAAAATTTTAAAATTTTTTATATTGTTTATGTATTGTGATTTTAGAAATCAGAATCCTGCTTGTTAAACATAAAAACTTTTCTCCATAGTGCCCATTTTTCTCTCCTGATACTTTGTGGTAGGTCAGTCCAGTCATGTATGCTCCAGAAGGTGGTAAAATGATACCTTTAAGCTCATTTAGTAATATTCTCCGTACCTCTGACAGTGTTCCTTCAGTTAGTCTTGTGTGCGTGTGTGTGTGTGTGTGTGTGTGTGTGTGTGTGTGCGCGCGTGCACACACCCACACAAGCTTTTTTCACTCTATGATCTTATCCCAAAAGTAAGAGACCAAATCTATATTCCACCTAAAGCAGTTGATTATTGTGTCACAGAACTCGATGCTATGGTGGGACCCACCTCACTGCTGGTGACAGTGGTCCCCAACAACCAGAACACTAAATACACTGGGGGCTCTACTGGGGCTCGTCCACTGCCGCCTGACCAACTCAAGTGCAATATTCTGAAAGGTACTCAGTTGTTCAGTGTTGTTATTGTTGGGCTTTGTGTTTTGGCACACATCAGAGCAAGACTGTTGTAGTAACTGTGAAGAGGTTATTTACAGACAGCATTGTAATGCAGTGGTTAAATAGTGGCCTCTCATGATCAATACCAGTGTTTAGTCATGGGGCAGCTGTGTGGGATTTATGGATCAAAAAGCTGTAGTTGTTTTTCTGAATCATTTATAGTTCTCCTAAGTCCCTCATATGCTGATAAAATACCTGAAATTAGACAACATCTGCTCCCTTCCAGGTCTTTATTCACTGACTGTTTTATCATGGAACAGTGTATCGGTTGATCAGGAAATATCATTAACCCTTTGAGGACAGACTTAAGTGCTCACTATGCACTGCCAAAAAAAAAAAAACAGGGACCTAAATGCCTGCCTATTACATTACATTTTCTTGAGTGATAATGTATTATGATGTTCCATTTTCTCAATGTCACACTGAGCACAGAATATAGTCATTTTGGCAACAAAGGGTTAAACAAACCTTAGAGAAATAAAGAAAAAATGATATGGGGGTTTTTGTATAAAGGCTGTAAGAATTTTCATTGTATTTCACTTTTTAGTACTGGAAAATAGTACTGCATAGTCCTTGTGTTTGAGCAGAATTTTGTTGTGAATGAATATTGTTTTTATCTGTTGACAAATGCAGTAATATAGCTTGTGCATTGTGGTGTGGACCGTTAACATGGTAACCTGCAATTTATGTCCACTGTTTCCAGCAAAAGTTGAAGAGGAACTAAAGAAGACACCTCTGTCCGGCGACCTTAACATCCGGGATGAGCGTGGAACTGAGAAAAACCTGCTGAATGGGTTAGTAATCCTGGAAGATTATTGACAACTGAGTGAGGGCTTCTGTTACAGAAATTCTGTAAAGAGGGTCACACTTACTGAGAAATGCAGAGATGTTCTGTTAAAAGTTCATACAGTGATTGCTGATTTTGTTTTCTTAATTTTTTTTACTATGGGAAAGGAGAGAAATTTTCATAAAATTTTGGTCACAAAACCTTTCAAGAAGACTATTTGTAAGACCAAAGCATAGATGAGAAGTTAATAGTAAATTGAACTTTAAACCAGTTCATAAGTTGTGAACTTGGTTCAGTTTGCAAAATATAGAGGCCATTTGGTAAGGTCCAGTGAATGTAGTTCAGAATGTGGATTTTCAGTAAAAGGCAGGGAATTTCTTAAGTAGCCAAGGGGCTGTTAGCATCTCAAGAGGAACTCAGCTCCAGGAGATTGGAAGTTATATGTGTGTGGTGAATATTGCATAATGAGGAATTCATAATTAGTTAAGTTCTTTATGGCCTTGCCCTCCGCCCACCCTATAGCAGATTCTTCAAGCTCTCTAGTTAACCTTTTAAAGCCTACTGGTTATGTGATGCACCAACAGGTTTTAACATTCAACAACTGTACGCTCTGCCCACAATGTATTTATGTGTTTTCTATTTATCTGAAAACAAACAGCGATATGTGCCACTTACATCATATAAACTGATTGGTTTTTATAACTGAGTTGAAAAGTGTTTACTGTGCGGTATGAACTGGGTCTTTAAATATAGCAGCCTCTGCTTTGTCTTTAAAAAGTTAGTTCTCTCAGATTTGTGTGTTTCCTTCCTTCCTCCCTGTCCTCGTTTCCCCATTCCCCCTCATTGTTATTCTGCAGTTATTGACCTCAAGGACTGAGTTGAAAAGTGTTTACTGTGCGGTATGAACTGGGTCTTTAAATATAGCAGCCTGTGCTTTGTCTTTAAAAGGTTAGTTCTCTCAGATTTGTGTGTTTCCTTCCTTCCTCCCTGTCCCCTTTTCCCCATTTCCCCTCACTTATTCTGCAGTTATTGACCTCAAGGGCTGAAGGATACAATTGACTGGTCAACAGTGGCAACTAAAGTTCTGGCTGGTATCTTCTCTGTGGTGGGTTGATCATTCATTCGTGAATGCTTATGCAGCAGACAGGCAAATGCCGCAGCAGGGAGACAGAAAATGCTGATCTGCCCATTTCTAGTAACCGGCCTACTTATTTTTTGGCCACTAAATTTCGAAAACCTTTGCCACCCTGATTATAACATTTCAGGATTTCTTTGAATTTTAATATTGACAATTGTACTGTATTCTAACATACCTCCAATTTTATAGTAGAATTTGAACTTGCAATGTATTTGAGTTGGTACACCAGATATAAAGTGTGTGCCTTGGGCATGTGTGACCAAGCAAAGTGTCTGCCTGTCTCCATGTCCATACACAGACTTAACGGCAGTATGTGACTTTGTGTTGCAGCAGAAAGCAGCAGCTGTTTGTGGAGTCACCAAAATCTCTGCCCCTGGACACACTCAGTGCTACTTTTGTGTCTGTGGTAAGTGACAGTTGTTTTCTGCACCATGAATGCCAGACACATGCACATTACAGAAGACTGTAATCTTCGTTTTTGTGTTAGTGTGTAGAATGTGTACTATTGTATCCATAATTTGACCAACTTGTCTCATAGTGCTTATACTGTCGGTTGTTTAGTGTGTTATGGTTTCCCGACACTTAAGACTGTTTTGGCAACTGCCTCTTATCTTCCGACATTTCTCAGTCTTCATGCTGGTTTACACCTATTGTTTACCTATTTCTATATATATGTATAAAATATGAAGTTGATTGTAATGTTGTTCTGGAATGTAGTCTGATAGATGGGTGTCAATGGTTCACAGAAACCTGCTTCCCACATCTTCATTGATACTGCTGTGAGAACATAAAATCCCCATGTATGTTGTATGAGGTCTAGCTCTATTGTACATGTGTAGTTATATGAAGAATGTAAAAAAGATGTGTATATCCATTGTGTTCCATGTATATTTGTGACCCGGTAAGTTTTGCTGTCATTTTGTCTGTGATAGTTTGTTTATCTGTAAGCGCTTTTATCATGCTTCTAATTGCTTTTTGTTTTCTTTCTGCTATGCTTCCACTGTGTTGGTGTCACCTGCTTTATATGCACATTGCCTCAGGGTGGCGATAAGCTCACCTTGGCCCTTGGTGGTGCTAACTCCGCGGCTGTTGGCACAACTGTCACACAAGAAGTTGAACGTAGTGATGATACCGCACAGGACGAGACCGATGATAACAGCAAGTTGTCACAAAGACGCTGCACCACCCCTGTGACTGTTACACACTTCTCATGGTCTGATCATGGCAAACTGGAGCGTGTGATACTCCCATCACCATCACTTGACAACAAAACCACCCTAAACCACTCTGGTACTGAAGATGCAGCAGCCAAGAAGTCCATGACACCCCCAGTGCAGGGTCTGATCACAACTTCCAACAGTCATACCACTCCAGCCCTGTCTCCAAAGGTCATGAGGCCAATATCACAGTCCCCCAAGTCTCCACAGCTTTCTCCTCTGCCTGTCCTGAATGCAAACAACCCGTTTATAAATCCTTTCACAGCACCCAAGTTGTCCCCTACCGAATCCAAGTCCCTGCCACCAACAAACCCGTTCCATGGAGTGCTGGCAGATAAACCAAACCCTTTTCTGTCTCTTTCTACTGCCATATCAAATCCTTTCCAGGAGTGTGAGGGTAGCAAGTCACACACCACACATGATAGTCCTGAGGATATATCTGATAAGACCTCTACTGTCTCCCCAAAATCACCTGTTGTGCCATTGTCCCCCATAGTACAGAGCTCTCCAGTGGCTGATAAACAGACATCTGCCACCACTGCTGGTGAGACTCGTCAGCACAAGGTTTCAAAGGTAAGTTTTGCAGGAGCCATACTTCAGATTTGTTGACTTTAACAGGAGAAAGTGTATGGGTAGTTATGCTAAATAGGAAAAGTCTGGTGAAAGAAGGGAGCAAATGAATAGATGCACAAAGGGAAGACTATGCTAAAGTTATCACAACAGAAAATTGAACATCACAATTGAGTGGGTAGTTCTTTGGCCTTGTGTTCAGGAGGTCACATTCGGATATTGGCCCAGAGACTGGCTGTCGTGTATGGTTTTCATGGTCCTCAGTCCTTCCAACAAAATGCAGCGTTATTACCTCTAACTAGGCCTTGGCTCTTGCTGTCAATAAATCATGTAACACCAACAAGTGCACTACTTTATAATTTATGTGTACATTTTTTTTACAGAGCTTGTACATGTTCGGGCAATATTTTCTTGTCATCTTCAGGGAGGTTATACCAAAATTTCTTTAAAACCCAAAGCATTAAAATAGGTCACAATAAACATATATACAAAAGCACATGGCTATTTGTATTCATAATTTTTCAGGCCTCCATAGGTGGTAATAGTCAAATAGTCTTCTGGGTAGTGACACTATTCGATTGTGCATTGCCACATGTTTTGGAGCAGTGTGCTGCCTCCATCTTCATGGCAGCAGAATCTTGTCCAGGTTGACCATGGCATGATATGGGGGAAGAAGTGGGTCAGTTTTATAGCTGTGTTGGAAGGAGTTAAGCTATTCAGAATCAGGGAAAGGATAAAGGGGATAGATCTTGGTCTGGTCTGATAGAAAATTTTAAGTAGTATAGTTGACACAACTGGGCCCCTGCAGGCTGAATATGTTCTGTTTGGATTGACATACCTTTGGGAGGTAACATTCAGTAAGCTGAAGCACTTCACAAACACAGGACCAGACTCACATGTCTTAAGATAATCTGCATAACTTGATATTTCAAAGTAGCCATAACAAAGCATTTTGAAAAGGTCAGAAAAATTCTAATCATCAGTGTAAACAACACTTAACACATCTCCCAACCGCTTTTTCACTTTGTTTTTACTCCGAACTGAGAAGGATGCAGTGAACTTTGCAATTTTTTATGAAAAACATTGCCATTTGCTGGGAAATGGAGTGTGAACCTACTGTGTATGGCCCATATTGGGCAACATTGCATTTTACCCCAGGCTACAGTTCTTACAGCTGCAGCAGCACAGTGTATGGCATAATAATGTGTTGCACTAAAAGTGTCTGCATCTGTAGGTTGGTACTTTAATGATGAGTGCTGTCACATGTTGCAGGAGTCACCTAATGCTGGCACTGCTACAATAGCTAACAAACAGACCACCAAACTGAACTCAAGTGGGTCTGTACCAAGCCTCAACCAGCTTTCTCCTTGGCTTGTAGCTCCTGACACTTCTGTGACCACTGAAACAACTGCTAAACCAGTCAAACATGAGCAGCCAGTGATACATCGCAAGACTGTAATCACAACCGAGCTGTGATAATGTTCATGAGTCATTTGCAGAGAGAAAAATCTGTTTAGGTCGTGAAGTGAACCAGAGTGATTGTAATTTTCCTGTTGCCACAAGCTGTTCCTGAAAAGAAGAGGCACTGAAGGAAGTACATTGTGGAAGTTCATATAAATATTGCACAGGTGTGCCATCTGTTAACTTACATATGAATTATACTCAGCAGGAAGCAGTGTATAAGCAACAGCCAGATCAGATGGTAGCTCATGGAGTGTGATTGGTATGGTGAAGGGGAAGGAATTATGGTGCAAGGTCAGAGTGAAACACGGTATGTTATTAAAAAGCTTGGGACACTGTAGGTCAGATTGCATGACTGTGAGCCTTCCATTATTGCTCAGACTGCACATATTACTGTAGGTCTCCTCTGCTGCCCTTTGTTCTTGTCATACTGCCAAATGCTAGGATTTTGTCTCATAGGTGCCCCCATCTCAAGAATAAACTCCTTTACCTTTACTGAGGCAGGCAGATTGCACAGACTTCTGCAGGTAAAACAAACACATCTGTATCCTGGAACTTGTCAGATTGAAATGGCTGTAAAAAGTAGCATGTATAGGGAGATATACATTGTGTACCAAATTTTAGTTACAAAACCTGGAGTGAAGAGACCACTAAGGAAATAGAAGCATAGTTGGGAGATAATATTAAAATGGAATTTAAAGTGAGGGAGGGTGTGAACTTGTTTGGTTCATGACAGGATCCAGGGGATACATATTGTGATAAGTCTTTGGGTATTATGAAAGGCAATGAATTTCCAGACCAGGTGAGTGAATATGTTTCAAAAAAAGGGCTTAACTACACAGATTTATAGTGAAGCCATTGAAGGATATCTCATGGCTAAACCCCTCCCTCCACTCCAATGCTAGGGGCTACTGATGTCAGGGCTGGAGGGAAATACAGCAGTAGGCAGACAGGGAGAAGCCTTGAGTGCTGTCATTCGCAGACTTCTTGCTGTGGCGTCAGAATAATTATTTTATGTTATTGCTGTGACATGTTTGCTTCAGATGGTCAGATTCTGTGACACTTGCATTTCATTCAGTTTGTATTTTTGTGAAGACTGATTCTCTGTCTGTACTTGTTGCGTTGTTCCATTCTGGTTCACTTCTGGTACTTCTACAGATGTTTGTTTATGTTTTAAAATTTTACATCGTAATGATAACTGTAAGCTCAGCCTCTTGGTGGATATGTCTGGCCCACTTGTGGTGAAGCTCCTTAAGTAGACAAGTATCAACAGCCACACTTTATTCTCTGCTTAACTTTTAGATAGTAAGCGATGCATTGTAACATGGTATACGTGGCTGTACAAAAAGTATCAGACCTTTGGTTGGCACAAATACAATTATTTATTTTGACGTCTGAAACCCTAATCCCCTTCTAAATAGTCTCCTTGGTAATGCACACACTTCTTCCAGTGGTCCTGCCGTTGCTGGAAACATTTCTGGAAAGCTTCTTGTGGAATCTTGTACAGCTGGGCCGTCGCGTTCTGCATAATTTCTTCTCTTGACTCAGATCGGGGTCCCTTTCAGCGGCATTTTCAGTTTGGGGAACAGCCAAAAATCACAAGGAGCCATGTCGGGAGAGTAGGGAGCCTGACGAATCAGGGTAATGTTGTGTTTAGCCAAAA
>Ga0123355_10016698_pt1 | contig 11582 bp, 5 predicted proteins | sample TergutEmb28metaG_3_FD_89872 | JGI IMG/M metagenome (GOLD analysis project Ga0123355, IMG submission 89872) | Embiratermes neotenicus P1 segment gut microbial communities from Petit-Saut dam, French Guiana - Emb289 P1 | ecosystem: Host-associated > Arthropoda: Insects > Digestive system > Gut ...
TATCTCCGTAACCGTTCAACTTTGGATATAAGTGTTTTGGGTTATATCGGTATAGTTTAACATAAGGAACACTCTCCCGAAGTCTCGCACATTCCTCCTGGGACACCCCGTATATATATATATATATATATAATATCGCAGAATTCTTCTTAGAATAAGAAATGTTGCAGACAAAACCTGTAGAGACAATAAAAACACACATTTAATTTTGGATACCTCTGTTCCGAAACTTGCGCCTTTTTTGAGTTAATGTGGAAAAACATGGCAGAGGTAGCCAGGCCGCAGGTGAAAATAAAATGCTGCGCGGAGGGGATGCGATTTACTTGCCGGATAACTAAGGCAAGAATACAGAGACACACTCATAAAATTTAATACTTATTTCTTCATAATTGTTTAATTTTTTTCTGACCTTGTAAAATACTGACCAGCAAAACTTACAAAAACTGAGAACCTGCTCAGCGACTTATCTGTCATTACGATGTGTAGGAAGACTGTACGTCTAAAGAACGCCGCGGGCACAGAAATATTCTTTTTTTTTTCAGTGTAGCATCAGGCAATTTACGTGAAAGTCTACGTGCTTTTTATTGTTGTTGGCGACATAAATTTGCCATAAAAGCATTGTTGTACTGTACTTATTATTTTTATATGGTTTACAGCAACGGGTAGCTCAACAGTACAAAAGGAATAAATTGTTTTGCTTCAAGTGCACCACGGTTACGAAACACGTCACAGAGTATCGTTGTACATACGTTGCCTCTTCTGGTCTGATCTTTAAGTACATAACTATAATTTTTAAGTTTATTAATTTTATCGAATATTAACAAAAGAAGTGCTTACTGACGTTAATTTCAGATCTTATAATGTGCCCAAAACACAATTTCGGTTTTATTTCTCTTACCGTGTAATGAAAAGATGCTATTAATTTTGTGTTTTAATGATAATTTGTGGTAGGTGTTCACATAGTATTTGCTGTATATCAGCTGATTTTTATCATTATCTATAATCGAGGTAAATTTGTTGAAAACTGTGTTGCTCGGCGAACGTTTTTAACACAGCTTTATTGAATTGGTGGTACAGACATGTAACAAATTCATCATATCTTCATATTTTGCAGCATTGATAATTTCCATAATTTTGTGCCAAGAAAGTAATTATATATTATATCACATTTATTATCCCTCCACGTTTGAATGATAAATCCGAAATTTAAAATTTTGCTTTGATATCTGTCAGTGGCTTATAAACATTTTGTGAGCAGCTATCTTCAGTATCTTGTTTCATTCCATATTTAGCCAACCAAAATTCCCCATCAGAAATGATTAAGCGTTACGAAACAGCATGCATTATAAATCTTGTTGAATAATTTCCGCGGTTTATTAGGTGTGATGAAATTTTGTTTTATTTTATTTTTGACAATAGTGTACTGTTAATTTGTAGTAACCTGCAGGGACATAATTTTTTTTTTCTTTTTGTTATTTTCATTTCTACAGTGCCACAATTGTTATCATTGGGCAGAAATGAATGTTGTGATTTTAAAAATGTATGGTCTGTAAGTCGTGTATTATTATTATTATTATTATTATTATGAGACTAACTATTTATTTTCTATTCACAACTTTAAGAGAGTTTTAAATTGCGATTTTTTCAGGTGCTATAATATGTTTTGGAGTTGTCATGTCCTTAAGATGATTAAAACAACGTGACACTTCTTGTGAACCTACGGACGCCGTAATTTCCCTCTAAGAACACGCCTCAGCATTATCGTTGTGAAAATTACGGAAATAAAAAATTAAAACCTACTTAGTGAACATGAAGTATGTTATGGAGATTGGAAGATTATGATACGGTAGTGATTTCTGTAGATCGAAGAGAACGCGAAATGTGAATGAGGGTTTCACGATATTTTTCCTTCATCTTCCTGAGGAAATCTCGTTCATTCGGCATTCCTTAAATTGTTATCGAATTATTTTATGTCTCTTTTTACTTTGTTATTAGCACATGATTTAATTTTCAGATTTAGCACATTAACATTTTTGAAAGTATCTGTACTAGGATGTTGAAACTTCAGAGTAATTTTTCTCATTACAAATGTGTATATTTGCATTCAGTAACAATGAATGTTTTATTTTATTTACGTGTTCGACAGTTTAACCTTACATCTTTCTGATAATTAATGTCAAGGCTTAAAGATTTTCTTTTTAGGTTACGACATCGCCTGGCATTACTTTAAATACACGAAAGTTTTGAATGTGTTTTTAAATTCCACTTTTGGCTACTTTATATGGGGGGAGCTCCTGTAATTTTTCCCTGTGACTCTGTTTTTAATGAAGAACACTATCCAGTTCTCGCAGGGAAATATTTACTTTTCCGTAGAGACATTCCTTACACGTCACTTTTCCCTCTTCACCGTCAGTTAACATTTGAAACTACAGGAACGTTGTTTTCCTATGTAAATACAGATCACCTTCTTTCAGAATTTCTTTTTGATCAGGTCCACATTAGAATATATTTTGTTTTTGAAGTGTCACATATTTAAATTTAAAAAATGATTTTTCTTTCATCAGCATTTTAAGCTATATGCATTTCTTTAAGCAACGGTACTTTCTTATTTTCACCATTTCTTGTAACAACAATTTTGCATGTTTTGTGGAATATTCTTTACCGCTATTCCTGTTTGTCTTTCATATGCGGTTCTATATTTCTGTGCCTCTTTTCCATTTTATTCATTTCTCGGGGCACTTGTTTGCTATACGGAGTTTCTGTTGAAACAGACTGTAGCAGAGTTTTGCAGATGATGATGAAGCTTGCAAAGTTTTCTGTCATTTCCTGATATTTGGTCGCTTCTTGGATTTTACGTCTGCAAACATTAAGAAATATTATTATAATATTAATTTATAAAATGTCAAGGAAGTAGTTAAAAATGTATTAAAGAAGATTGGAGTGTTCCAGTAATATTATATCTGAAAGATAATTATTATATTCTCATATAGCATTACCAATCTATATGGCTTTATTTGTCTAAAACTTTATCAGATATTATAAGATGCTAGTTATAATTTCGAAACTTGCATTTCTTTAAATTAATTCAAATATTTTAAAGATATATACAGAAACACGGTTAAAAGCGACACGTCTTGCATCTCACGTCACTTTCAAAATGAATACGTTTTCAGTCACACTTGGCAAACAGTCTTTTTTCCCATGATTAGCAGAAATTTTTACCTAAACATCCTTAACTCTTTTTATGTGACACTTCTTATCTATTTAAGTGCATGTTTAATTTTAACCCAGTTTGTTCACAGAATTAGACTTAGTGAAATTTAGAAATAATGTTTCATGTAATATAATTCCGTATTTTGGTATGGTGTTGGAAGACTTCGTGTGGGGGTGAAGACAAGAAAGAGTAGGTTCCCCATTGAATTTTAACTGGTCGTCATATCGTGTTTCTATAACCGTCTTTATCCTCATTTGTTATCCCAGGCGTAAGACAATTTTAGAGGCATACTTCTTCCTCTACTTTTTCGTCGTCAGTATATTTGTACTATTGATTCTATGTTTAAGTATCACACGTGTACTATCATTATAATGTCGGCTATCTAAAATATTTACGATAACCATGATGATGCAACTCCCTACTGTAGTAGACATCTGCTACTCCTAACAGCACAGCTTAGAAGTCACTGCTTTTCGCGACACCATGTCACCTAAAACTGACCTGATGTGAAACGCTCCTTGTTTGGTAGGTTTACGGGTACACAAGTTCATAATGAATTCAAATGTTTTAATTCTGAAAAAGTCGCCGGTAACCCACAGATTGGTAATAATCCGTTTAGTAATTCGGAGCAAGTTGTTGATAACCCTATTAAAATGCTTTAGACTGGTAGGAACATTGATTGCAAACACGATTAATCCGTGTGCTAACGTTCAGTGTTATGTATCCCATGAATTAATGCTATACCGTAATGCTGGGCCATGCTCAGTAATATTCATACTGCTAAACACGTGGTGAGAGTGTCTCACGTCAGATGCTTGTTTTTAAGGCAAGAGTCTAAGGTTTTTCTTTACCTAATTATGCTTCAATCTGTAAACATGTATGAGGGAGTAGATATATAACTGCACACATTTTAACCACGGTGCTAGATGGAGATATATTGTCAACTTCAGGGATCTGCCGTCTCACTTCGACGATCATTGGATAAGAGCCCATTACAGACGTGTTAAAGAAGAAACCACTTTTCAGTTTTGCCGGGGAATTGAACTCCTGTCATCCAGTCCGTAACATACTCGGTGTACTGACTTAACCATCTCCGCTCCTATTTGCGTATGTTGTCTGTAAGTAGGTTTACAAAACACTTTTGAAATCATGTCAATAATATGTGTCATGTCTGCTGTTTGCTTTGATTTGGGATTTTAACTTCAATAAATACGTAAATTTAATTAAAAATGTGAATTTTTTAACAGATCTGATTATGTTTTGGCCGTCATATTAAATATGCACAGTTTTAAAATGTCGAATTGGTACAAGTGACTCTATGACTGTGCTATTCACTCAGAATTATATTTCAAAATTATTTTTCTCTTGGCTTTTCTTATCAACACCCAAATACCTAATTCCATGGAAATGAGTATTGTTTTGAGAACCTCGTAGTTTGGAAACATGATTAAATCTGTGAATTCTAACTTTTGTTGTTTTTGGAAGGCATTTCCCCGTGCGGTGCTCTGTATAATGAAATGGGTTATCCGTTTACTCGCTTTATTGCTGAAAATAGTATTGCAGTGACCGACCCTGGTTGCCTTGCGGTCTAAAGCTTAGGCCTACAGCCCCACGATTGCTGGTATTGCGTGTTCGAATCCCGCTGTCGGCATGGATCTTCGTCTGTTGTGTTTGTCGTGTGTTGTGTAGGTAGCGGCTTCTGCGACGTGCTGATCGCTCTTCCAGAGGAGTCCACTTCCAGAGCAGTCCACCCGTGTGTGTGTGTGTGTGTGTGTGTGAACTACAAATCTCAACAGCCGTTCTTTACAATGACACTGGCCACAGCAGTGCTATTGTATGTTAGTCTCAGCCATCAATGTGCAAACGGATAACTATCTGTAATTGATTACAGCCTATTGTAGCTTTAGTGTTGTACTTGATGTGATGTCCTGTATTCGGTACGTAGTTGCCAACATTCACAACAACCCTGAAGATAAGGACAGTAAGTACCATCCAAACTATGTTACTTGTCTAACAGAGTGCGCGGTGTTGCTTTGCGTAATATAGTAACGTTAAACCCAGCAAATCTGTTGGATGTGGAACCAAAGTCGGTCCTGTATTTCTTTGTTGCAATTTGTGTTCTTGAACGTGAAATACAATGTATTACGATTCACATATTCTGGACCTTGACATCTTGTCGATGAGTAGACATTCGATAATAAATGGGCTAGTGTTTAGCAGTCATTTTCCAGAAGACTTAAGTGCTCATAAACACTGCCGTTAGAACATCATACCTTGCATTTCACTAAATAATTTGCGGTATGCTGCACGAATGGTCTGTTGGCTGCAAAGATCGGCGTGTGGAAGTTAAACTAACAGAATTTATGAACAAATTAAACACGCGCTTCAGATTAAAAGAAACAGCATTGAGAAGCCGTACATTGTGAAATTCAAGTCACCCAGTTTTATGAAAATTTGGGTTAGACGAGAAGAGTGTTCGTCAGTGGGAGGTTGTTAAATCTTCACATTCGTTGCATCTCATCATGAAACGTTCTGTCTGCAATGCCAGTTCCATACCCTGTGTTTGGAGCCTCATTAACCCGCTCCACACCAGGTGGGGTGGGGATTACCTCCTGTATACCTCAGTGTCATACGATGGCAGAAGCAGTAATGTTCCCCCATTACATTCCCATAAACAACAGCAGGGGATTGAAACCCACGGGACACAAATGGGGTTCCAGCAGCTGGGGGTCTTCTGAATGAGGAAATAAATGCTTCATACATGAACAAAATACCGTCCATTCATTACTCGCGACTCCTGACATCGAAAGGAACACTTGTAAAATAAATGTTGTGTCAGGATTTCTTTTCATGCGTCGTGTATGGATTCTTTACATATTTCAGTTCGTTTTTGTTCCTGGTTTATGTATGCAGGTGATAGCCTAATTATACGTCACAATAAATCATTCCATGTTTCACTTAAATCTGTTCATTATGCTATATTATGGGAACAGCTATATGTCATTCACATTTACTGCAACTGAAAGATAATTGATTTTCACACGAGATTATAATCTAAAAAGAAAATTAATCTTTCTGTCCCTCGCCAGTGACGAAGTGATAGTGAATGTACAGGTGGTACATCATCACTTCCACATCACTTGTCATTTCAACATGAGCGCGTCATTCTGATTGTTCCTGCAGTACTTTTCTACAATGATTGGCCACCAAATAACTTAACTCTGTAATCTGTTTTGATATTATTACATCCGAGGAAACCGTCAACGTTAATTGAACATTTGTTTCCAGTGCTGAAGCAGAATCTTGGTGACCGATCTCTTAAAGAAGATGGCGAAATGGCAACAATTTTAACAAGACGATTGTGTTGGCTGAATGCCGACTTCTGTCGACAGGGAATAGAAAAGCCGTTCTCATAACAAATGCCTTACCTGTGTCGGAGACTATGTGTAAATGCAGTGGGATAGCAGTATAATTACGTTGGAAATACTCTTACTAGAGATGATAAAAGAACCCAAAATACATAGACTGTAAAGTTATTTTCTGACCGATCCTCACGTTTAGCGCCCTGCGTGATTTGCTGTTGTGATTCATGGTTTTCTGTGCTTCGTAACAACAGATTTTTGTATTTTACAGTAAATTACGTTCATCATGTCTACAGCATTACACGATATTGACCTCAGAATATGTGTTTCGTAACAACAGTTTTTTAATCCTTCCGAAAGTAACATTTGCCCAGTGATTTATGTGGTATCGTGTCTACACCATTAGCCAGTATCGACCCCAGAATAACAGGCACAATCGTGAAAACTTAATTTTATATTCGTTTTAGTTTTTAATTTTTATGCTGTATTATATACTTGTGTGAAAATACGTTGGAAATAAAATAAATGTACAAGATTTTGGTGAGAATGTCCGAAAGAAACATCTCTTAGAAAACTTGGACCTAGACGGGATGGTAAGAATAAAATGGATCTTGAGGAAATAGGATGGGGGAGGGGGGGGACTTTGGACTTAGGGATAATTTGCGTATTTCTGCGAACACAGTAACGAACATCCGGTTTCCATAAGAAGCAGGCAGTTGCTTGACTAGCCGAGGATCATTTAGTTTCTCATGAAGGACTCAACTATGTTGAGTTAGTTATACAAGACGCACCCAATGAATATATTTCTGTTAAGGATGCCATTTGTGGAAATGACACTAAAGAGACGTTGGTCTGGATTTCAGTACGCACATTACTATCCCGCACAAATTATCGCACACTGAAACGAACAATTTAAGTTTTACACCCACCAGGAAGTAAATATTTACAGCCTCCGTTGTAAAGAGTAAGCAATTTAGGAAGCGTGAGAAATCGGACGCCTTTTGTTACGAGAACAGCACAGTAGATGTTACAGCATGTGGCGCTACAGTAAACACAGCGCTCTGCAGGTCTAAGTGCATGGACCGGAATTATGTTCCTGCCTCGTTGGACACACGTGGACGCATTATTTTGTCTTGTTAAACAGATGCATACAGGTATCTGAAAAGAGATGAGCGGAAAGTGACAGAAATTTATCACCAGAGATAGCAGAAATTAAAGAGCACTGGATAGTGGTTCACTTTACAGAAGTGATAAACGGAATGTGTGCGTGCAAAACAGCACCCTCATTACGGCAAATGAGGGAACAAATTGAGAAACAGATTCACACTCCGTTTGTTGATTTTCTTTCTTTACCTCTCTCTAGGTTGCATCACCTCTCGAAATGTTGCGTGTTTACAATGGGTAGTCGGCAGAATATGCTGCAGCGAAAACTTGGGAGGCCATTGAAAAGAAGAGACGAAAATTCATATCGCCTGTGGATGAAAAGGGAAAATCAAGGCAACTGGATACGCATATCTCTGTAACAGTGTTGTCCAATGAGCAGAATTTTACAGAGTCGAATGTTTACACAGATCAGTCCTGCCTTCAGTAAATAACAACTTGATATTTAATCGATGATTTTAGCGGAAGGTGTAAACTTTTTTGTGGTGACATATAATGAACAACTGGAAACAGATCTTACAAGATCTGTTGCGTCGGCCCCCTAAAATGCACCACTGCATTATCACATGATTTAGCAGCCAATCAGTAGCCTGTCTCGAATGTTCATTACTCCTAACAACAAAGCCTGTCAAGCCACAGGATCGTGAACTGTTTCCGTCAATCTTTGATCCTTACAATAAAACTCACTAAGATCCATCTTAATGTTATTGTCCCTTCTGCTTCTAGGTCTTTCAGATGAGTCTATTCCAAGACATTTCTCCACTAACAAATTTCCACTAGAAATACGTCTTCTGAACTTAATAACTGCTGTGAAGTAAGGTGCCTTTTCTTGAATTGTGTAATATGCTTCTTGGATAAAAAGTCCGGCAACTTTCGAGGGCATGGTGCTGATGAGAGTACTTGGACCTAAGAGGGTGGAAGCAATACCAGCATGAATATAATTGCAAAATGAGGTGATTCGTGATTTGTACACCGCCTCTCTCTATCGGGTATTAGGAATTGGCTTGTTACAGTTTTAGTTCATGGAACATGAAATTATCGTGGAATATAGAATGCTCAAGAGCTCAAAATTGCATACACACTTTCGGCCGACAAGTCTGTAGGTGAGAAGGTAATATCGAATACAGTATTAAGAAATTATTTTGGGAGAACATTCAGTAGATTAATTTTGCTTAAGCTACGGACCATTGGGAGCTTTTATGAACACGATAATGATCCCTTTTATGAACATAATAACGAGCCCTCGAATTACACACACACTTCACATAATTTCTTCATTATGTAAACCTCTATGACCTTGCTAAGAATATTTCTGCTCTATGGCTTAAGGTGGTTGTAACTTAATTCCATATACCTAATAGTAAAATATGAGAGTAGGCTTATACAAATAAACCTTTACACCATAGTGTTTACTGTCCATACCACCTGGTTTAAAATTTGGAAACTCAAAAATTTTGCCCCTACATTGCAGTTGGTAATTTGGTTTTATTTTGAGTATCAAAGAAAGACGTCGATTATTTCCCAAACTAAATGAACTGGTTGGCTTTTAATGTTAACACAATATATTCTGAGTTATATACAGAAAGATTAACTGTTACTTAGATGATCTGCTAACTTTGAAGTGTTCGCCATCTTTGATGGTAACGGCAGGTTTTCCTGATGAATTGTTACGTATTGGCTAAATTGAGACAAAAATAACTCCTATAAACTCTTCTCATTGTATATCCCTGTTCTGCACCGAACCGACCGTGTCGAGGAATTTTCAGAAAAGGGAAGAATGTACACGTGTATTGGTATATCCCTTAGATATGCGTTCGTAGATGTTTAATGCTTGTTATGTGCTTTTTATTCACAAGTGTGTGTGTGTGTGTGTGTGTGTGTGTGTATCATTATCTTCGCCCGTTCCTTTCTCCTCTCAACTCCATTTCCACCGTTCCAAATGGAAAGTACCTCTCATGAAATTCACTCCCCACTCTCATTTCATTCCATCTTGTACAATATCGTATTTCCAGCCAGCTGAATCAAAGGTTTGTTAAGACCTTATGAAATGTTTGCAGGGCATATTTGTAGCATCGTTATGTTCCACAGGTAACAAAGTTCGTATGTCGGTGTTACGCGATTACGAAATTCATTACCTGCATATCGACATACATTTGCTTGACCATCGCAGTAACAACGATTTAAAAATCAAAGTCCATTTTAGTTAACCACTCTGAACCATTGGGTGTACCTTTATCTTAAATAAGTTGTTATAATACACGTTTCTCTGTATTCATTTCGAAACACTCTTTATTGTATGGGAATTTTTTTCTTTACTAGAAACGTTTTGTTATATAATTTAAATAGCGATATAAATCGAAGCCTGAAAGTAGCGCACAAAATACAGAATAATGTTGCTGCTAATTATGTAGTTATTGTCAAAAATATCTTGTTTTTATTGTATGTCATACTGTTTAATTTCTTTAATCAGTCGTCTGTCTGTAGTCGTTACTTGCTGATTGCTTTGTAATGAGATAAGAGGTATAGTGTTCTGGGTGTGTATGTATGTGGTTGAGAGTCGATTTCATGTGTATGAATGTTTAGCTTGTAATGCACGTATTGTTTTCTTCTCAGTAATTTAGTGCTCGTAAGGCTGTACTAATCATAAAAGTGCAGATCCTCTGTCAAATTTTAATATTCATTTCAGTCTGTTGTGGAAGCCGTGTAGAACGTCTACACTCTAGGCTTTCCCGCTAATCTCATATTCATATTTCTCGAAATAGGAAAGATGTCCATTTCAATTTCTCTTTTCTCTGCATTTTGTTTTAGGACGGCGAAGAATATTATAATAAGTAGCTATGTACTCGTATCATGGCTTAGGCGGTTACTTGCCGGCCTGTGAATGCGGACGGTTATATTTATATATATATCCCAACCAAATCTACGTGGAATCTGTGGTAGAGAAAGTGGCATTGGAACACGCTTTTCTGGGGCTACTTAGGGATGTAACATTCAACATCGTTCCACTAATGCACCATACCTGTTCTTTTATCACCGACGTTACATAATCTTAGCAAATGAAAACAATAGTTTTTAAACGTTAAGACGGGTGATGTATTTAGTAAGGTGACTTGAATCATCTATTATAGCTTATTAGACAGTTGGCCGATTGCCATTGGATATAGCTACACGACATATTCATAAATAGTGTTTATGATATTTAGGATAAAAAGATTTTGTTTCATATTATGACCGCACACGCTTTTTATCAGTAAGGTGGAGCACTTTGTTCAATCTCCGAAATATGCTCTATAAATATAAAGTTTTGGGAGTTTCCATCTTAAGGTGACTAATTATCATTATGCCGATTTTTTAAGTGCGTTCACAAAATTGCGAAAAGTGACTATTAGCTTTGTCATGTCTGTCCGTCTGTCCTTCTGTCTGTCCGCATGAAACATCTGGGCTCTCACCAGATGGATTTTCATGAAATATAATATTTGAGCACTTTTCGAAAATATATCGAGAAAATTGAAGTTTCCTTAAAATATGGCAAGAATAACGGGCACTTTGCATGGAGATCAATATACATTTTTCATCAAGTCTCGCTCAGTTCTTGGAATGATAAATGTTTCAGAGAAAAGTTGTAGACAAAATCAAACCACACACTTTATGCTCAATAACTTTTTTTTTCGAAAATCGTGCCTTTTATGAGAAAATGTAGAAAAATATTTAGAGCCGGGCAGGCCACAGATGACAATACGGCGCATGCTCATTTCAAGCTAGGTACCTAGCGTTATACACACACACACACATACACACACACACATACACACACACACACACACACACACTCAGACTATGTAATA
>Ga0123355_10016699_pt1 | contig 11582 bp, 6 predicted proteins | sample TergutEmb28metaG_3_FD_89872 | JGI IMG/M metagenome (GOLD analysis project Ga0123355, IMG submission 89872) | Embiratermes neotenicus P1 segment gut microbial communities from Petit-Saut dam, French Guiana - Emb289 P1 | ecosystem: Host-associated > Arthropoda: Insects > Digestive system > Gut ...
AGGAAGTAGCATATTTACGCCGTTAAGAGCTATGCGGTACTTCCAGAGTATTTCGTATGGTTCAGAAGCAGATTCAGAACTGCGATTGCTCTCCACTTCAAGAGAACTGTCGCTAAAGAGTTGAGTCAATTCTTGTTCGAAAAGCGTGTGCTCATCTTCGACGGCACGTTCGGCCGTGCTCTCTAAAAGGCTGCGTCCTTCAACTTCGGCCTCGTATATTTGTACTGCTGCTGGCTCTGTTTCAAAGAGGACGATAACGCTTGCCAGGCTATCGTCGTCACTTAGCGCATATTCACCCGTAAAGCCTACAAGTCCTTGATAATCTTGAAATGAAGTAGATTGAAGAATATTTTCTATTGATTGCGTTGATAGAGCCCCCGCAACTAAAGCCATCACCGCCAACAGTGCAAATACAGCGAACAATACATTGAATTTGGATCTTGGCCAGATTTTTACATTCATAAGATACCCCTATCTTTTTTGCTGGCGTCCCTTTTTGCATTTTAGTACATGCGGAATATTATACTAGACCCCTGTTTTTTATTGTCAAAGGCAGTGTATCGTATTTGAGAGTGCCCGACCTTACAGATTGAGATGGGAATAGATCCTTCGATTCCGCGCTTACGCGCTTCACTCAGGAATGGCAGAAATGCAAGTTGGCGAATTTAGAATGATGAGGTTGCAAATAGGAATGTTGAACATCTAGTAGTTGGGTAGTGGAAGGAGATATCCTTCGCTACGCTCAGGAATGAGAAAGAAGGTCAAAATGTTAGCTTTAAGGAAAAATGAGAGGGGGCTGTGTTTCCACAGCCCCCTGATGTTAGGCATATTATGCTTTGTACCTTTTAGGATTTAGTTGCTAAATCCTGTCCTAGTAAGCTATTGGCAATTCTTCAATGCGACGACGCGAACGTGACGCAACCATCATTGCAAGTAGCGCAGTTACCAGTGCAAGTGCAACTACAAACGGTACTGAGCCCACGAACAGACCAGTTATAGGAGGTCGCTCACTGTAGTTTAGAAATTCTGTTGCATTTCTACCAGCACCTGATACGTTGCTCCAAGTTAAATCCGCAGTTGGCTGTGCGGGTGCCCTAAGGTCCTCACCTGCAGGACCAAAGTTTGTTGCACCAGGACCAGGAACCAATGTCGTTGGTGTCGTTGTATCGTTGCCAACGAAAATTGACGCACGTGGTGTATAGCTTGCTACATCAGCACTACCAGTAAGAAGTTCGGTCACATGATAATTTGTACCAAGTGGCAATGTTGGGAAACGCAATTCTTCACCATGACGCAACTGGAATGTAGCAGTGGCCGTATCGGTATTAGCAGCAAATGAAACGGGAACTGGATTTGTTCTGCCAGTCTCAGTAACGATTGTGTACGGTGGAGTTTCACCCGGATCTGGAACAACAATCGTCGCATTAAAGCTCTGTGCTCCAGTAGCATTAACTGCCAGCGCAGGAATTCTAACTGTTATAGTAAAGTTGAATAGCTGCAGCGTATTGGCATAGTCACCATCAACGGTCTTTGTGATTGCTAGTGCATAATCCTCCAAGCTTCCTGGGGGAGTAAATATGTAGCTGTTGGTAAAGCGGAATGCACCACCAGTGGTAGCCCAGTCAGTACTACCTGGATCACCCGGGTTAAGCTTGTCGCCAGGAGTTCCTGGGGTAGTTGTGCTCTCTGAAAAAACGCCAATCCCTGAAACACGTAATCCTCCAGGAGACGCAGCATGATTCTCTACGCTTACAAGCATAAAAATTACGCGTGTATCGTAAGTAATCACTCCGCCTGTTGGTGGAACTGGATCAGTTGATGGTGGAAGTGGGTTAACAACATCCTGCACCTCTCTCACTTCAAACCAAAATCGACCCGCGTGCGGAAAAGTTACTTCACCAGGAGCACGTTCTGCCGGTGCTACCGGAGGAAGTGCCTGCGTGACTAGATTTCCACCCGAAAAACCAAGTATCGGGGTTGTTCCCGAAATTGTGCCTGGCTGAGTAGAGGCAGTTGCCGTTGTATTGTTTGGATTCGTTGCCCCAGCAACCGCACCATATCCTGGCGCTGTATTGAGAGCTGGGTTGTAGTTGATGGTAAAGCCCCACACAAAACCAGGAACCACTGTACCATCTGGCGCATTTAGCTGCTTCGTGATTACTACATTCGCTGGAGTTGTGGGATACGTAGTAGGATCAGCCATTGCTGGTGCAGCCACCATCATGCTCAGAGCAACCGCAAGCACGAGTGCTAAGAGCAGTTTTACTCCAAATTTTCTTTTCATTTTCTTTCCTTTCTTCGGTACTTCGCTTAATCTGCCGGAATGAACGTTGCATAGAGCCAACATCACACAGATATCGACTACATACATTTCATCACCTAAAAAGTATACAGGCCGCAAGGGCGAAAAGCAACTTTTTTGCGAATTTCAAGGAAATTTCACTCAAAATTGCTCCTTTTAGCGTCGTAAATGGCATATTTACGCTTGCTTTTGCCATTTTTTACGAATAATCAACGCAAGCAACAGGACGGCAAACAGTAACGGTTTTGCTGCTAAATCGCATAAAAAGAAGCTGGCAAGTATAATGGAATGCGGTGCGATTCGCCATCTGCAGGCACTGTTGGCTACTGCGTACCAGACATACTATATATGTAATACATCATCGCAAGGCACACTATATATAAAGGAGAGCTTAAGTAAACTATGTCACGATACGCTCGCATCAGTCGCACTCGCAAGCGCAATAAAGCACGCATCATGCGCATCCAGGCAAGCATTGCCACAGTAACATTGGGGTTGTTTTTGAGTCTTTTTGTCGCTGTAAGTGCCGTCGCATTAACTGCCTACAGTTGGCTATATGATTTACCTGATTACAACGAAGTCAGTGCATTCGATACCTCACAGCCAACACGCATCTATGCACAAGATGGCACGCTGATTGCGCGCCTGTTTCTTGAGAATCGCGAACCTGTTGAAATGGAAGATATCTCACCTTATGTACTGCAAGCAATCGTTGCCGTAGAAGATGAGCGCTTCTTTGAACATGAAGGTATTGACCCTCAGGGTATCGCACGTGCTGCCGTTATGACGGCACTCGGTTCGCGTGAGGGTGGATCGACCATTACTCAGCAATACGTGCGTCAAACTATCTTACGTGACGAAGCTCAAGATATGACGGTACGTCGCAAGGTTCGTGAAGCTTATCTGGCACTAGAAGTGGAACAGCACTTTACAAAAGACGAAATACTGACTATGTATCTGAACACCGTTTACTTTGGCGAGGGTGCACACGGCATTCAGATTGCCAGCTTGACTTATTTTGGCAAGAACGCAAGTGAACTAACTCTGGGCGAAGCAACTATCCTTGCAGGTATTCCTCAGCGTCCTAATGCACTTAATCCTTATCGTAACCCTGATTTGACTCTGCAGCGCCGTGCGCACGTACTGAATCGCATGTATGAAAATAATATGATTACACATGAAGAACGTCGCGAAGCAGAAGAGGAAGAACTCGAACTATCACGTGTTGAGAGTCCTGACCAGGGCATCTATGACGCACACTACTTTGTTGCGCATGTACGTCGTGAATTGCATAGACGCTTTTCACAGGCAGATGTATTTGGTGGTGGATTAGTTGTCCACACTACTATTGACTTAGACTTGCAGCGTGCTGCTGAAACTGCCGTATGGGACGTGATTGGTCGCGACCCTAACGGTCCCGAGGGCGCACTAATCTCTCAAGATACTGATACGGGCAAGGTCATTGCCATGGTTGGTGGACGCAACTACGCACGCAGCAACTTCAATATGGCAACGCAGGCACATCGTCACGCAGGCAGTTCTTTTAAGACCTTCTGCCTAGTGGCAGCAATCGAAGAAGGCATGTCGCCTAGTTTCCGCATCAGCTCATCATCTCCTGCATCGATTGATACAGGGGGTGGATCTACCTGGATCGTAAATAATGTTGAAGGTCGCGGACGTGGCATGATGAGCCTGCAAGCTGCAACGGCATCATCAGTTAATACTTTGTATGCGCGCCTAGTTGTCGAGATTGGTCCAGAAAAAATGATTGATGCTGCCCAGCGCATGGGTATACAGACCGAACTGCAGCCCTTCCCTTCCCTGGTATTGGGTGCGCAAGGAGTAACCGTTCTTGAGATGAATTCTGCCTATTCGACCTTGGCCACAGGTGGCATTTATCGCGAGCCGACCTTTATTACTGAAGTTATTGATCGCACGGGTGGTCAACTATACGAATGGGAAGTAGAAGATGAGCGCGCCTTGACGCCTGAGGTTTCCTGGGCAACCACGCGCGTCTTGCAAACTGTTGTTACTGGTGGTACTGCCAGAAGCGCACAAATTCCTGGCTGGCAGGTTGCGGGTAAAACGGGTACCAGCCAGCATATGCGTGATGTGTGGTTTGCAGGCTATACTCCTGTGCTTTCTACTACTGTGTGGGTAGGACATCCAGAAGAACAAACTGTCTTTATTAATGGCATGCGTGCAGCAGGTGGTACCGTTTCTGCACCTATCTGGCATGCCTTTATGGAAGTTGCCTTGGAGGGTTATGAGCATCGGACTTTTGAAACAGCTCCTGACCCACCATTTGACAATTCAAGATTTAACTTCACGCGTGATGGCAGCGACGAAGATGAGGACGAACTAGACCTTGACGGATTGACCCTAGAAGAAGCACAAGCATTGCTTGATGGTCGTGACGTCATTATTGAGGAAGTTCATTCTGACAGTGTACCTGCGGGACAAGTTATTAGCTCAAGCTTTAGAGGCGGGCGTGTTGTTCTGCGCATATCACTGGGACCTGCTGCTACAGATGAACCAGAAGAACGTGAACCTGCTCGTCCTCCTGGTGGTGGCGGTGGAACCACTCCTCCTGGTGGTGGCACTACCCCTCCTGGTGGTGGCGGTGGTGGAGGGTCGACGCCCACAACACCAACTGCTGGCAACTAAAGAACAAGACCCTTCGCTAGCGCTCAGGGATAAAAAAATAGGCTCCTTTTGGGAGCCTATTTTAATGTTGGCAACTCAATCCTGTACTAAAGCGCAAGGGTAGCAATGTTGGGAAGGTTTCTCTAGAATGCGCCAGGCACTTGCGGTCAAGGAGAAGTGAAAAATCAAACTGCGAAACGTAGTATGGCCTACGTGAATGGTTTGATTTCTTGATTCGACACAGAGATTACACGTCTGGATGCACTCTAAGAAAAAAGATGCATTCATTGATGCGATTTTTGCTCTAGAGGAGGGCTATTTCCTGCTCATCGTTATTGTAAGCTTGCTTTGTACGCTGCAACTGAACAGCAATCGCCCGTGGTGCCGTGCCACCTACCGTACTGCGTGCCTCGACTATCTTGTCAATGCGTAGCGCTGCTTCAACATCGCGTCCAAATCCTGCAAAGAAGCCCTGTAGCTCATCAATGCTCAAATCTTGCAAGCTGCGTCCTTGACGCTCACAGGCAAGCACAATGCTCCCAACAATCTCGTGTGCCTGACGGAAGGGCAGATGGCACTTTTCTACCAAGTAGTCAGCAAGGTCAGTAGCTGCCATGTACCCTTGGGTGCTGGCCGCTCTCATCCGCTGTTCGTCTACTGTTAGGCTGGCTACCATTCCCGTCATTACGCGCAGGCATGCCTCAACGGTATCCATGGCATCAAATACGGGTTCTTTGTCTTCTTGCATGTCCTTATTGTAGGCAAGCGGCAAACCCTTCATGGTGACAAGCAATGCATTGAGATCGCCAACCACACGTCCTGTTTTACCACGGATAAGTTCTGCAAAGTCTGCGTTCTTTTTCTGTGGCATGATTGATGAACCCGTTGAGTAACGATCTGACAGCTTGAGAAAACCAAACTCTTCAGTCGTCCAAAGGATTATTTCTTCACACAAGCGTGAGAGATGTATCTGACAGGTTGTTGCTGCATGCAGGGCGTCGAGCAAGAAATCACGATCGCTGACAGAATCCAGTGCGTTGATACTGACTTTGCTGAAGCCTAGCCTATGTGCAGTATATTCGCGATCTAGTGGATAGCCGGTACCTGCAAGTGCGGCACTGCCTAATGGACTGACATCTGCTGCTTTGTGTGCTGCGATAACGCGCTGAAAGTCACGTGCAAACATCTGAGCATAGGCTAAATAGTAATGTGCCAAACTGATGGGTTGGGCTTTTTGCATGTGCGTATATCCAGGCAGTATCACGTCTCCATGTTGCTGTGCTAACTCAATTAGCTCCAAGCGCAGTGCATTAATGGCGCGCCCCACATCACGTGTGCGCTCTTTCATGTAGAGACGTGTGTCAGTCGCAACCTGGTCGTTTCTGCTACGTCCTGTGTGCAGACGGGCACCATCTGTGCCAATGCGTTCGGTAAGGGCACGCTCGATGGCCATGTGGACGTCTTCATCTTCAAGCGCCCATTTGAAATTTCCTGATTCTATATCTGCGGCAACACTGCGCAAGCCATCTGCTATGGCATCTGCTTCATGATCAGTGATAATGCCCTGACGTGCGAGCATTTTTGCATGCGCAATTGATCCCGCAATGTCCTGGCGCCACATGCGCCGATCTATGGGAAGCGAGGCACCAAAAGCCAGTAGTTCATCACTGGGAACGTCAGAAAAACGTCCACCCCATGCAGGCTTCTTGTGAGGTTGTGTCATTGTGACCTTGTCAGGGACGAAATTCCGCAGATCATGTTTTGTTTTGACGCGCAAGATCCTTCGCTTCGCTCAGGAATAACGAAGCGTTGACAGGCGCAAGACTCTTTTGCTCTGTCGCTGTCGCAACTTTGCTCAGAAATGCTAGGCAAGCTGCGTATGGAAGTAGTGAACATCATACTCACTATTCTATCTTGTCTTTTCGCGTGTTAGGTAGGGCACCTGACTGAACCTGTGACCAAACCTTAATTGGCAGACTGTATAGCTCCATGAAGCCCTTTGCAGCTGTATGATTAAATTGATCGCTGTCATCGTAAGTTGCCAGTCCAAAGTCATAGAGCGAGTAAGGACTGGTGCGTCCCACTGCTACGCAGTTTCCTCTGTACAGCGACAGACGAACATCACCTGTAACGTAGCGCTGTGTGCTCGCCATAAAAGCATCAATGGCAAGCTTGAGCGGGCTGAACCACTTACCAAAATACACGAGCTGTGACCACTGCTGTTCAAGTCCTAGTTTGAAGTGCATGGTCTCGCGCTCAAGCGTCAGTTCTTCGAGTGCTTTGTGAGCAGTAATCAGTGCCATCATGCCAGGTGCTTCGTATATTTCACGCGACTTTACCCCTATCAAGCGATTCTCGATCATGTCAATACGCCCTACTCCATGTGGACCTGCAATCGCATTCATTTCCTCAATCAGTGCAGTCAGATCCATCTGCTGTCCATTAATGGCAACAGGTAGACCCTCCTTGAAGGTCAGTGTAACAATTTCTTCATCAGGAGCATCGACACGTTTTGGATCTTGCGTAATAGTGTACACGTCTTCTGGTGGAGCCACATTAGGATCCTCTAATACACCGCATTCTATCGCACGACCTGTCATGTTGTCGTCTATCGAATACGGTGAGACCTTTGTAGTGGGCACAGGTATCCCATGCTTTTCCGCGTAGTCCATCGCTTTATCACGTGAGGTTAGTTCCCATTCACGTACAGGACCAAGGATTGTAATGTCAGGATCAAGTGCTGCAATAGATGTTTCAAAGCGCACCTGATCATTGCCCTTGCCCGTACAACCATGTGCAATGTACTCTGCATCAAGTTCTTTTGCCAGTGCCACCAGTCGCTTTGAGATTAAGGGGCGTGATAGTGCCGACACCAGCGGATATTTATTTTCATACATGCCATTGGTCATCAATGACAGAGCAACGTAGTCCTGTGCGAATTCATCCCGAACGTCCAACACCAAGGATTGTATCGCACCTATGTCGAGTGCCTTTTGCTGAATGGCATCAAGAGTATCAACGCGTTCTTGTCCTACATCAACCACACAGGCAATGACATCCAGGTCATAATTTTCAATTATCCATCTAATGCATACTGAGGTATCTAATCCTCCTGAATATGCCAGAATGCAAGTTCCCTTTTTCATCTGCCTATACTCCCCAATCTGAGCCACTGCCCATGTAACGTTTCAAATTTGTTTCTGCTGCCTGTGCTGCATCACTGTCAGCGCACAATGCAAACAGTGCTGTGTCACCAGATACGGTACCTAGGACACCATCGAGTTCAGCCTGGTCAATTGCTGCTGCAACAACGGCAGCTGCGCCATCATGCACGTGAACAACTAACATATTATCTGCCCGTGCAATTTTCTGTGTTAGGTCATGTATCATTCGCTGCAAGTACAGGTCTTCTGATAAAGCATAATAACCTCCACTTGATTTGACCAGTTTAAGATCTTCAACGTCGCGCGATACCGTCGCCTGCGTACAGTCGTAGCCCTTTGATGCAAGAACTGTAACCAGATCATGCTGCGTTCGGACACGCCCCTCACGCACTGTTTCACGAATAATTTCTTGTCGTTTTTTGCGTTTATGCATATCTAAGACCACCCTTCTAGCACCTGCGGACCATTTTGATAAGTGTGCAATTTAATAAGTCAATAATCCTATCATGCTGCATAGATATGTGCAAATTTACATTTCTGTGAATATTTAGGTGACAGGCACAAAGAAAGAGGGCTTCCCGAAGGAAGCCCTCTCATAATGCTAGTAATGCATTACATCAAGTATGTCATGTGCTCAAATGAGCATATACGTACTATCTGTATAGGTGCATTCTTGCTGAACCGGTTGCAAACTGGTTGGTACCAGATCCACCGTCAACCCAATAAGGGAAGCGTCCAGCGTTCCAGCCATGACCGCGGTTCGCAAAGTCACCCCAGCCGCCACCAACGCCTGCAGCGTTAGCTTCACTCATGAATGCACCTTGTGGTCCAGTGTTCTCGAGTGAATTGCTGTCAGCAGCAATGTGGCACTTCAAGCAAGCACCGTCAAGAAGACCAGTTGTGTTGGCAACAAATTCGCCACTGGTTACACCAGTCATAACACGCCATTCAGTAGTTGCATAGTTAGCAATATTACCTATTGCACTGCTGCTACCAGCACCAGCACGACGGGCTAGGTTACCTGCATACATCCACAGATTTCCTTCATCGACTTCATTTTGCTCTTCGATTGAAAGTGCAGTTACCGTAGGTGCTCCAGTAGCAGGAACAGCTTCTGCCCACTCATATACATCAATGTTGCGATTTCCGTGTGGGAACGCGATTGAGTTTGTTGCTACACCAACCATGTCGTGACATTGGTTACAACCTTGTTGTCTCCACTGATTGTCTCTTGATGCGGCAGTGGGAAGTCCTGCAGATCCACCCGGATGACAAGGACCGCAACCAATACCTGCAAACTGACGTCCGTACGCACCAGGTACTGCATGTCCTGTTACTTCAACAGTACCTGCAGCATCTGGGTTCATGCGATCGAAACCAGCACCCCATTGGGCGTTGTGGAACGCACCAAATTCATGACAGTCTGAAAGACCACATGTTGCGCCTGTTGCAAGACTGCGTGCAAACGCAAATGTTGCGTGGTTACCTGTACCAGCACCAGTTGCTGGTCTACCCATTTGTCTGCCTGGATCAACGGTGCTACCGTTAGCCCACCAGCCAGCGCCTGTTGCAAAAGGAGCTCCAGATGCACGTGGTGCCATTGGAGCATCAAAGCGACCTGAGATCGCTTGCTCAGCAACGTTGAATTCCGCTGTAATTTGTGCGTCTGCAGCACCACCCAGCATAAAGAAGTTCATTACGCTATAGCGTGAAGTGTCGCGACCGTGGATCCCACCGCGGTGACATGCACCACAAGAACCAACAGTGTCATGTGGACCTGGATCTACCTGTGCCCACTCAACGAGCAATTCCGCATCTCCTGAACCCCAGTCAGTGTGACATACGGTACAAGAACCGCCGTCAGCTGCTGTCAGGAACAATTGATTATTAACGCTTCCACCCTGGAAACCAGGTGTTCCTGTAGGAATACCTGTTGCACGGTGAACTGAGTGACATACAAAACACTTGGATGTTGCAGTTACATAGCCACCATGAACGGTACCTACGTCAATTCCTGTTTCAATTCTTGCTGCGTTTGCAGTCATTTGTGCTTGAGCAGTAGCCCAACTTACAAAACCTGCTGGTCCATCAGCAGAAGAATTGAGTGGTGAAAAGCCTCTGTACTCAGTTGCTCCAGCAAGAGCAGCAAAAGAAAAGACGAGTGCTGTTGCCAAAGCTAGAACTAGAATAGTTTTCTTCATGTTTAGTTCTCCTTTAGTTACATTTTTACAATTAAGTTTATCTAGCATATCTACACCTCCTTTCTCGATAAGGATGCCCGGTGGCGGCCATCAACAAATGAGCCCCAGGTTCATGTTTTGCTACAAATTGACCCGTGTTTGACACACAGCAATCAAATTGAGAAACAACCACCTATTAGTATAGCAGGAATTGAGTCAAGCAAATAGTAAAATTTGACGAATTCATGGTGAAAGTGATAGTAAATTGATGGCAATATCTAAATTGAGGGTAAGATCCTTCGCTACGCTCAGGAATGGGTTGGGATTCCCTCAGAACCTGCAAGTAGTAGCTAAGGGTCCAGGATTCATACTGGCGTTGTCGTGGGGTCTGCTTAAAAATAAATAAGGGCGGATTGAATCCGCCCTTAAGCTTGCCCAATTGTTCTCTTGATTTTATTCTTATCGTCGCATGGGATTATTGTCATGATTGCGCAAGGGATAGCGCTCTTGTGGGGACAGGTAGTCACTACCATGACAGTCTGAGCAAAGTGCTGCTCCCAATTGAGTTGTAACGCTATCAGGGAAATGACAGATGTAGCACTGGTCTCCTATGCGCCAATAGTCATAGGCGTGAATCATCACAGTTGCTGGATCACTTGTGTTCATATAGTCCTCTGAATGAGGTACGCGTGTGCCATGACAGTCATCGCAAGATCGCGGGTCATGACAGTCGTAGCAACGCGCATCAGGACGGTCGTGGATTAGTGCTCTGGACCATACTGTTCCAATGTCACGCTGTCTAGTTTCTGCAGGCGGATTTACATGACAGACCACACATTCAACTCGTGCACGTTCACCATTGTGGCAGCTAATACAGGTTTGCATTCCTGTCTGAATCAACTGTGATTCTTGCGCCGGACTAAAGATGTGGCATTGCACACAGGGCATGCCCGCATCAAGAGGCTCTGCATGTGATACACGCAAGGTTACACGGTCTGGGCGGCTCTTAAAAATTGGATTTTCAAGTTGCCCACTATGACAGGATTCACAGGCATTTTGCAGTACCGCACCATAGGTGCTTGGATTAAGCGCATCACGATCATCTGGATCAGCCAGTGACCCATTAATGACATGAATGGACCTGGGGAACAAGTTAATGGTCAAACCCTGCACCACATTACCTGGCTCATGACAGCTCACACAGCTTAAATCGCTATGAGCCTCAACGACTTCCCAGTCAGCAACTGCTTCATGCGGTGAGTTATGGCAGGCAGTACAGAAGGTCTCTGA
>Ga0123355_10016700_pt1 | contig 11581 bp, 10 predicted proteins | sample TergutEmb28metaG_3_FD_89872 | JGI IMG/M metagenome (GOLD analysis project Ga0123355, IMG submission 89872) | Embiratermes neotenicus P1 segment gut microbial communities from Petit-Saut dam, French Guiana - Emb289 P1 | ecosystem: Host-associated > Arthropoda: Insects > Digestive system > Gut ...
AAAAAAAAAAAAAAAAAAAAAAAAGGAAAGATATAAAAAAAAAAAAAAAAAAAAAAAAAAAAAAAAAAAAAAAAAGGAGAGAGAGAGAGAGAGAGAGCTAAAATCCGTCCCTTCCAAATCACTTCCCATTAACGTTTCACTGATCGTCCTACGGTTCGAAGCCATTTAATCCGAACAAATGATAGCGCCTATATTACGCTAAAAACGAGTAAAACAGAAGAACGACGGTTAACTAAAACGAAAATACAGTCACCCCCGATACGGCGACCTGCGAAACGAACCCATAAACGTATGTGAACAGAAATTTCCTATATGGAGTATTACGATTTACCGCCACCCTGCGTATACCACCACAAATTGCGTTGAACAAACATTGGTGATACAGTGGGGTCTGGCAGTACTAGACGTAATTCTACTAAATGCATTGAACACAAAACAGATTCTGAGTACCGGGCTAGGTCGTTCACCATTTCCTCGACATCAAAGTATTTTTACATGCCAGAAGCACACTGCTACCAACGTTTCGGATGAAGATCCTGCCTTCAACACCAGGGAGAGAAAAAAAGAGACCATTTGAAATACACATCTGTTCGTCGCTTAAACAGGAGTTTCGCACCAATCTAATTACATCTTATAACTAGGGCGAATTTGTTGCTGTTTTTATAAAAATAGAAGTGAATTCATGGGTAGAAGAATTATGTTGGAGATGAAATAAAGTGTGTGTGTGTGTGTGTGTGTGTGTGTGTACATACATACACGTGTGTGTGTATATATACAGGCATATATGTATATATATATATGTATATATATATACACACACACACATTGGGACCTATTACAAAATGCTGGTGACGTACATTACACAAGTATATTGTTACCTCCTTAATATATGTATTAAGAAATTGTACAGTTGATGTACTACATACTTTTACTTTTTGAAATTCTTGGAGTTGGTATTTTAAGTAACTATTTTCAAAACTGTTCGGTAACAAAATAGTCATTTTAACGCGGTTTTGGAGCTCTCTGTACTTTCTGTACTGTTTTTACCTTGCAATCTTGGCACATGTTTTTAATGTATCTTGATGTGAAAGGGGAGATCTCCCGCTTAACGATTTCTAGTGTCCGTATGTATTCACTTTCTCAACTTATTATGGCCTGATGATGGCCCAAGCTTGGGATGGAAACTAGTCGCCCCTTAATAAATATAATCATAAAAGTGTGTTGGTTTTGATTGGATATTTTATTTAGATTTGTTATGATGGATACACCAACAGGGATGTTCCACATAAAGTTTCTGTTCATCAGTTACAACAGATTAATTTCAGTTAGTAGTGAGCCATTTCCTTTGGGAATTCGTGTACATGTAAACTACCTCAGTATTATACTTTACAACCTTGTGCAAGGCTCGCAAGGGATTGCGCGAACCGCGTTGTGGTCACCCCTGGTATGAGCTAGTGACAGGGTCATTACAAATATTGTACACCACAAACACACATCCCCAGATCTTGGTACAAAATCTTCCTTAAGCTGTTATGGGAGCTATCTCATTGAAAATATTGAAGGCAGGACAGAAGGGAGGGATGTACACAACGCAAAGTGGCAAAGGAACTAAACAAATTGAAATAACGAACAAGAAGGAAAACCCCTGCATTCCGAACAGCCAAGAAATCGCACATTAACCTGGACCCAATATCGCCTCGCCTGCAAGTGACTGTACGGCAAAACGTACTTAACAGTCGGCACTGCAGAATGCACAGCTACTTACCTACATCGCCAATACGTCTTCAAAACATAGCACAAATGAAGACTACCCCTCTTTCGGGCCTTACCTGTAACAAAGAAAACAAGCAATAAGACGTCACGTTCACACGTGGGCAGCGGGAGGCAGCAGTCACAGCTCAGTCAGTATAGTAAACTACAATACGAGATGCAGAGGAATCAAGGGTTCGAATCCCGGCAAGGATATTTTTCCCCTCTACACAGGCTTCAGGTCGAGTCTTGGCCCACCCAGCCTCAAATCCCTTGGATTCTTTCGCGGGGTGGAGGGGGGTGTAAAGTGGACGGGGAGTGACACTAACCTCCACCTCGCTTAATGCCACAGTTAACAATGCGTGGAACTGCAACTGCAGTACGCCATACCAATTCATACAGCACAGAGCACAGAGATAACATTATCCTTAAATACGGCATGTTATGAAGATTTAAAACTTGAGAAATGAAAAGTCGTCTCGATGTTCCGGTGGAGCGGGTTGCCTCAATCTTTGAAACCGAAACAGTTCGCTCTTCTTGGACCCCGAAGATCGAGGGGGCAAGCACCGCCGATACGTTCGTATTTACCATATAACACGGCGTCACATACCGGAAGACTTCAATCTTCATCGACCAGTCGTGAAAACCTCAGACTTCGCAGTACGTTGCACACTACCATTCCCATACTCAGAAGTCACTGACGTGACATGACTACGAATGAATGTGAACACGTGCTGCAGGTGTACGAGTATGAGAACAGTGTGCTGTGGGTAACATTTGGAAATACGAGACACATAACGACGCCCTGCATGATTTGCCCTTGTCATCAATATTGTTAGGCTGGTTACATGAAGAAAAAGTATTCAGGGAAGGTAGTAAGCATGGGTTTAGAAGAAAAACTGACTTTAAAAAAGTTTCGCCGGAAAGGCTGACATAAAAAGAATACTCGGAAGACCCACGCGTACATGGGAGAACATTAAAAGCTTCAAAGAAATTGGGTTCACGATGCATGGACTGGATTCATCATGCTCAGGACTGAGATCAGTGGCTGGTTTTTGTGAAAGCGGCAATGAACTTACATGCTACATTAAGGTGGGTTATTTTCTTCACAGACTGAGCCACTGTTAGCTATTAGTGGTACCTGCTCCTTGGAGTTAGTAACTTAGTTGACCCATGAGTTATCACTAAGCTTACACACATCTCAGTGACGGAGAATTTTATTGGCCATATATGTAATATAAGGCAGAAGTGCAGCGAGTTCGCATCTTCGTACTGATACTGGCCACTGAAACTGCACTGTCCTAATTCTAAAACAGTACCGGTTCCGACTAATTAACACTCCAGTCGCGCACTTCTGTATACCATACGAACATTCACAGAATGAAAACAATGCATCAAAACAGTACTCTTATATTGCAGTTCAGACAACATGCCTGTACTTTTATCTTAATTGTCATACAAATCGCACCAACGTGGCGCCACATCATATTTAGACCACCAACTATTATTTCTTTGATCCCTCTACTTCTGTAATTAACTCGTAATTTCGGAAAAACTCGCGTGACATAAAATACAAACTGTGATATCTTCCACAAAATGTAATTTCCTGAAGCTCTTTTCAAACCACGAAGAATTCGGCAAGGTATCATACAAAAATACACATGTCTCCCTGTAAATTGTCTACCATTTTTGTCAGATTTTAACCTAAATGAATTTGGTCGACAGATTTTCGTAAAATGCCCAATGTAAAACTGCAAGAAAATATGGCCGGTGGGGGCCGGGTTGTACCATGCGGAGACGGACCGACAAGATGACGCCAAGAACCGCTGTTTGAGAGCGGGCCTTGAAACGTACGAAAATTACGTCAGCTTTCAGTACCTTACCGGCAATCAGTACGCATGGAGATTAAACAACCTTTTACGTTACAATTAATCCAATTTCGGAATTTTTCAGTAATTTCCACATCAAAATGAAAATACATTAAAAAAGGAAAACGGGAAAATGAAGACTATGGCGTTAACTACAGATTAAATATGGCATTCTACGCATTATCTATACACACATATATATATATACATATATGTGTGTGTGTGTGTGTGTCTATGTATATATAATCCACGGTGGTGGTATTGTCCAGTTACTGCACATAACAAATTATTTCGTTTCTGCCCTATTATCGACCTTCAGGTGGACTCCAGTACAGAAACATGCACTAGAACTGTCGACGCAATGGAACGTGTAAGATGACAAATTATACCCATTCATGTACACATTCCTCAGTTCATTCAACATGTCTAGCCTTGTTGAATCGTTCACACCGTAGCTAATCAATATATTTACTGAGTTATCCCGGCTCATTACGCATGCATACCAAAACGCACAAATTACAGAAATGACGTCACGTGCAGCACATGGTAACCGAAGGAAATCGACGATACAGTTTGTGCGTGATATGGAACACTGTTCAAATGCATGACCTTCGTATAACCCGATGCCCGGGTACATGTCGTCTCAGTAGAGGGGCAGCATTCCCCCCTCCTTCCCCCGCATTGCAATGTGACTACCAAGGGGCTAGACAAGCCTCTGTTTACATTCTGCATATAAGCACAGTACATCATGAGGTGTGGGACGGGACAGTTTGTATGGCGACACGCTACGGACTGGACGGTTCAGGGTTAACACACAGGGGGGAGGCGCGAAAATTTTCAAACCCGTCCAGACCCCATCCCTGGTGCCACCTAGCCTCTGTACAGTACAACAGAAAAGAACGGAATATATGATAGATTCAAGCCCTTGAAGACGGGATGCACGTAGGCCTTTTTATAAACAGGCCTTTGTGCACCATTATTCTCTAACCTTTTCTCCCAATCCAAGTCCCACAGCCTTATTAAAGGCCACGACTGATCTTGAATGAGTTTTCCTAATAACATCCGCGTCCAGCTTCCACGAGCCCAGAGGCAAATGCCCCTTAGGGTGCTTAGGCCAAACATAAGGCCACAGACCCTCTTAAGTTACGAATATATATATATATATATATAAATCAAGTACAGGTTCCGGCCCAAAAAAAACATATTGGCCGAGCCCTCCCTTACCAATGCCTTTAGGTTCCCTTACGCAGCAGTACAAATGAAAAGTGCCTTCTATCACAGGACTCTCGGAGTCCTCAGTATAGGTGCCCTTCCTACAGGTTCCCCACACGCAGGAGAGAGATGATGCTCCATTTCCAAAGCGTGCCTGGACATGTCTCTCGGTGTCCCCTCTTAAATAAATGAGATAAAACACAAGGTAAAATGTGATAAAAGATAAAAATATGACTAATGGGAAAGCCTTCGCAGTCTGTGTTTGCCACAGCAATGCTTGGTGCAGTACGTATATTGACGCAAATCCTCACGTCTTGGCTTGTTATAACCTCAAAATGGAACACTAGTTGTATTGCCTGTTCTCAACTCCTTATATTTCCCAGTAAATGGAAGAGAGCTGGACACTTTCCCGTGTATCGAAAACAGTTAGTGCTGTCCAGAGCTTGGTTATACAGGACGAGTAACAATTTTTATGTGAATACAGACAACGCACAAAGCAAGGTGGTAGCTACGCACTTCGTGTTCTTACGGTTGATCCACTTCTGGCAAACAAACTTTTTATCTTTTATCGTTTTATCACACTTTACCTTGTTTTTATCTCATTTATTTTACAGTACCATATAGATTACACCTACGAAATCTGTAGCATGGTTATATATTAGTTTAAAGCCTTACTATTCGGTTTTTGGAATAATACTGTTATAAGTCATAACACCTTAACGAGTGGCCTCTCTCCCTTTGTATCTACTTTTGTATCTCGGGCATCTTCCTGGTGATCGCTGACATGGGCAGCCAAAACATGTTGTAATGTATAATAAAATACTACTGTACTATATCGAATGTTGTGTTTGGTTGGATAATTAGCACCGTAATGAGAAATACATAACGGGAGGTCACCCAAGAATCAATTCTTCCCTGGAGAGAAAAGTAGCCATATAAAACGGCCCCAAATCATATTTAGGCTTCAAGGAGTCACTTCCCGTCCTAAAAACGCATTGAGACTCTTTGGGTCTCTCTAGGTTCTCCTTGCGGAGCTCCTGTAAACAGGGATGCTCCGCTTCCAGAGCCACTGGTTTATTCATACCTCTCGCAGTCCCGTTAAGGAGCTCTCCCACGAAAAACAGAAAAGTTCACCGTCCTGGGTGCCCCATGCAGCCGGAAGGCCTACATACAATGGGGTGCGGCCTTGTCCAATAAGGGATCGTTTTCACACTGCAATTACTGCCCCATTGCCATACAGCCTTCGGCACAATTCCTTCCACCTTGACTTGGGTACACCATAGCCCCATTTGCCGGCGCGTGTCGTAGTATTATAGGGTATCGCCTCACATCTGTTAGGTGATGGGACACGGTGACGCACGAATGATGAAGTGAAGGGGAAACTGGCGAATGGAATGGGTAGCCAGTACTCTTCACACTACCTCGGAACATGGTGTATCCAGCATTACTATCGCTGATCCGCACACCTCGGCTGCCAGTAATAGACTGAACTGACGCCCCCGCCGATATAAATGGACTCGTCCGTTTCGCCGAGCCGAAATCTGGTTACTGCGCGTGTGCCATCACATTTCAACTGGCCTCTACCACCTCCCACGTGACCCACGGTACAGATTGTTAGTACGAGTTACAGTAACCCCCCTCAGGGCAACCCCTAACCTGTTACCATCTCCACATAACCATGAGGTGCAGACGTGGGGTTGGCCTCCTGTACCATAGGTACCGGGTCCCTTTCCAGGGGGTAAAGCAGCCTCGTCGTGGCGATGACCACCCACCCACCCCCATCTACCGCCGAGATTGAGCATGGGTATAGCTACGAATCTACTACCCCTCTTTTGCCATCATTGCATGTTAAAAGGAGACCTTTACAAACTGGAAAGCTCTGCTAAGGAAGCTCGGTCACCACGCTGAAATAACAAGGATAGTTACAATAAATGGTGTCATCCACTGCCCAGGGAGCCGTGCCATGTCTCAGGCAGTAGCTGCGTTTTCCCCTGTCAGAATCGTTTCATCAGTGATCATAAGCATTAATTCATCTATCACCGAAGCAATATAATCTTCGCGAGAGCCCGAGTCGTTAATAACAAGCCTAATGCACATCTACGGTTTATTATTCAGAGTTTATTTAAGACACTGTCTGTGACTCAGACTACACAGCCTCGAATGATTACAAGTGATGTAATAACTACGAGGATGTAGAAAGAAGCTGCAGATGAAGAATTTAAAGTAATACCCCAGTATTTCCCGCTGGGACTAAGAACAACCATTCGTTTTCACACAGGATACCCAGTGTTTCGACAGAAATTTGGATCAGGCACCTCCCAAACAAAAGCCAGGAACTTAACCGCTCGAACAGAACTGCTCTGTCTACCGGTCCTTCATATAGTCGTTACAGCAAAATGTCGGAAAAGGTGCCACTGACTGCTGTTACCATACAATATCACGTAAAAATTTAAAAAAAATCATTCAATATCGTACAGTCCCAGCGGCGTAAGATGCACTCGTGCAGCGGTCTGCCTACGTACGTCAGACATCCCGGAAAATTTTGTCTGCTACTAGAAATCCGGTTGGCCTTGACAGAATTCCTGCGGCTACAAATAATACAAAATCAAAATATGTGGGTGGACAATACAGTCTGCCAACGACCCTAACGCAGGTCCTGGGAAATCTCTTTCCTTCTTGCTTGATTTCCAAACTGTTACTTCCTTCATCCGACCTGGGGAAATCCATGGACTGCCTTTATACAACAGTGATAACAGCACGCAAATATACTCCACAACTCGAATACGAGAAACAAGAACAGAAGTTTCGGAAGAGGAAGCTTCCAAAATATGAGTAAGTTGTAATTTTAAAAAGACACAACAAACGGGAACTACAGGGATGCTGATAAGTCCTTAGCCCGACCAGGAAGGAAACAAGCTACATTCCCCGCATTTTATGGAACTTGGAGTTTCATTACCACATTCACAACAGTCCACCATCGGTCCCCACCCTAGCCAAATCAATCCATTCCTCTGCCCATCACACTTTTGACAGGCGCAGCTTGTTTCCTTCCTGGTCGGGCTAAAGACGTATCAGCACCCCAGTAAATAAGCAATCAAGTGGCTGCTTGGGGAATAAATTGTGCAGACGTTGGCTGCGTTCAGGTAGGTCAGGATCATGTCCAATTACAGCATTTGGCTACAGCGTTGTTGAAACTTAGTGGTATAACAAACATTAAGTTACAAATTCTATCCCGTTCACTAACTTCAGTTTAATCACCTCTAACAGTAAAGACTTGAGGAAAAATTGCACAGGCCACACGTGTTCATTACATGTATCTATGACGTCTGTTCCAGACAAGTTTCTCTATGGCAAACATTATGCATGAGCCGGAATAGCGTATTCATTATAGCGACTAAGCTACGGGCTGGCCGATCTGCGGTTCAAATCCCGGAAGAGACAGACTTTTCTCTTCTCAACCTGTCCAGACTGCTCTGGGAAGAGGAGTTCTTTGCCGGGGGTGAGCGGGCAGGGCGTGTCGTTGACCACTCACGCCCCATACTATGACGAGTTTAAGAATGAGTGGAGCTATATATCTCCTCCCCCCATATGCCTCCATGTCGTGCACCTTTTAAACATTAGCGAATTAGGGACCAGTTAAGCTCGAATAAAGCGCAGCATAGCGTGTAAAACATCAAGTGAAGTGGCCCTTATTTCGACATTCTGTAACCAAACCTAGAAGTGGTTGTTGAATTTCTGTTAAAATCCCCAAACCTAGTTTCATGAAAATCTGTTCAACCGTTCTGAGTTCTTTCGTACTTACACAGATACACGACAGATGGACCGATGTAACTGGCGCTCTGCAGAGATGTGAACGCACCTCTGAATGCTTAACAAACCAGTGCAAATTACCACACAGGGTTTGATGGAAATTCATTCTTGGTTCATTTACTGACGTTTCCAATAACGGAATGAATAATGAAATAAAAAGGGCAACCTTTAAAATATTTATTACACAAAAAGTATGTATAACATGTTCAAGGACAAGTTACAAAATTGTTCCTTTAACCAATCTGAATAAATATTTACACTATGACACAAGTAAAACAGAAGTGAATATAAATATAAGCCTAAATAACGGCAGTGTAAAATTATTAAACAAAACACTGCGACTTTCGTAAGATAATTACAGCAGCACGTGCTTTGGGCCTTTATATTTCCTGTACATGTTTGTCAAGTCGGCTAGAGTATAATTCCCTATTTGTTGGCCTGGGGGTTGGGGTGTGTGGGGCAGTGAGCAAAAAATTTGGCTGTAAGTCGGTGGACGATTATTGGGATGGGCTCAATTTTTAGTGTAGTGCATGTGGGAGTTGGAGTACGTCTGGCATAATTACCGATGACTCGGAGACATTTTGGCTGGATAACTTGGAGTCTGAGGTAGTTGGAGGGGCATGTGGAGCTCCAGACAGGGGCGCGTAAGTAATAATGGATCGAATAACTTGTTGGACTGTGTGAGGGCTGAATCTCAAGCGAGGAGGGAGAAAATGACATAGAGTACGCCCGTGGCTTTGTTGGCGACGGTATGCAGGTGACTGACGAACAGAAGTGTTGAATCTAGCACAAGGTCTAGACAACAGAAAGGGCACTAAATGAAGCTGTCGTGGACTATATGTAATAATGTCCCGGCATTTCGCCTGGAGGGAGGTGGAAGCCCTGAGAACCTGTCACGAAGACCGGGCTCTAGGCCGAGAATTCAACGCGAGACCTCTCTAGTAAAACGCATGTTGGGGTCGTAGTTTGGTAGAGGTGCCAACGTAATACCTCCAACTTCAGAGCAGAACAGTCACCACTCTAGCATGAAGACATAGGCAAGTTTCTGTAATACGACGGTACTGACCAAACTACACGGCATCACATCCCATAAGGCAGTAATCTTCAGTCACCGCGTCTGTAATGCTATTATTTGGCCGAACATGGGTTCGGTTTGGGCGTTGTTACTATCGGACAGATGAAAGGAGCGACATGAAATTGATACTTACTCTTATCAGCCTTCACACCGATACTGACGACTCCACGTTGCAGAGCAGTCCAATAACAAAAACTAAATACGTGGAATTAAAAAATTTTTTTGCTAGAAACCCCAAAGGAGAAACACCACTGTAAAATGTACGTACAGACAGAAACAATCTATTACGTACCCTGCGTAAGGTGTGAACTGGATATATCTATCTCACGACAGCGTCCTGTGGTCGATTTTTGTGACTATGGTGTTGACAATTTGGGTTTCATACAAGGCGGGAAATATGTTGGCCAGCTCAGCGATTATCAGCTTCTCAACGCGCGATCTTCTTCAGGCAGATGCAGCACTTTCGCTGTTACGGCGATGAAAAGCAACTCCACGAATACAGCTAAGCAGAAACTGGAATCGAGTTTCTATGAATGAATTTCCTATTCACACGAAATGGTCAGACAGTATTGACTTTCCGTTCCACTGCGCTTACCCTGCAGCCTGTAAGGCCTGCAATAACAGCAGACGCGCTTAGCATAGCTTAGCTCAGGCTCTACATTGTACTGTAAACCCACAACTATTCCATTTAAATCCCAGAAGGGGTTTCCTTCATAATCAAACTTCGTAAGTTTATAATCCGGAACAGAAAGCGTTCCTCTGCGTGTCACTGGCTAGAAATCTGATATTCAGTGGAGTCTGCGGCTCACCCTGACATCTGAACTCCCACATCTGACCGTCATTCGTCTTACAATACCGAACACGGACCTAACACAGAACAACAAATTTTACGCTCCCCAATGATCCAACAAATGCACCTTACAACAATCACAGTTTTTAAGATACATTACATATTATATGGAGACCAAGCTGGCGGCCGGGGTGGGAAACTGACCACTTACCTTCACATAGTTTAGAACTTAAGAATTAGCACAGCTATATTATCTACTCCCTCTACGTGCCTTTAAAACGTGGACCAGGACAACTTCACTTTTACCTTATACTGACTTACCAAATACCTCAGACTGTGACGGTACAGAAACCGTCACGTGAGGCTGACCACATTCACCATTTAAATCGCAGCTAAAGAATATGTATAGCTACCATTTTACTTCCCCATACTTCTTCACAGCGTGGTTCTTGTACAACACCTAACAAAGCGGGGGTAAAGCGGTAGAAGCATTAATCTAACCATACATATCGTGGCGACGTAACAACTTGTATATAGTTAGACTGAACGTATACGTCTTCATAATGTGGTGCTGTTGCTACTTTCCCCTAATACATCTAACAGAGAAACTGATGTAGCAAGTGACACAGTCTTTACGTAATTACGGAGTTACAAACGTGTTTAACTACCACAAGCACGAACGAATGTTGAAGTACTTGTCTTTCGAACGCTCACGGATAACCGAAAGAAGGCTCAATGCTGTACTATTAAGATGAAAGTATGGAGAACTGGTGAAATGCTGGTGATGGGAATCCATTGCCACTGTGTCCACCACAAACCTCACACAGACTGGTCCGGCATCGAACCCGAGCCTCCACAGTGACATGAGTGCATCATCGATAAATATAACCCACACTCGTTCTGTATAGCAGCCAAGCTTGGTATGAATTCGGTCGACTTGTCAGCTCCCTGAATAACATACTTACTTACTTACTTACTTACTCCATGGTGCAGAGTCCTTCTTGAGAAGCTAACTGGTCTGCAGCTAGTCAAGAAACTCCCCGCATTTCACGGAACCCGAAGGTTCATTACCGCACT
>Ga0123355_10016701_pt1 | contig 11580 bp, 5 predicted proteins | sample TergutEmb28metaG_3_FD_89872 | JGI IMG/M metagenome (GOLD analysis project Ga0123355, IMG submission 89872) | Embiratermes neotenicus P1 segment gut microbial communities from Petit-Saut dam, French Guiana - Emb289 P1 | ecosystem: Host-associated > Arthropoda: Insects > Digestive system > Gut ...
ATTGGGCTGGCCCAGGATAGAGACAGGTGGCGGACGCTTGTGAGTGCGGTAATGAACCTTCGTGTTCCGTGAAATGCGGGGAGTTTCTTGACTAGCTGCAGACCAGTTAGCTTCTCAAGAAGGGCTCTGCACCATGGAGTAAGTAAGTAAGTAAGTAAGTAAGTATAATGCATCACCTTGCCTCAAAACTAGGTAACACATTTCCTTCGATTTTCACCTTATTGTTTGTCTTTTCCATTTTCATCTAACAAACTTACTTTGTATTCCAAATTTTTCATAATTCATCAACTGAGTTCTGTTAATACTATCATGTGTTTGTTTATAAATTATGTATAGCTCATGAGTATCCACATTATATTCATAGGATTTCTCTCAGATTATTCTCAAGCTGAAAATGTGATATGTTGTGAATAGACCTCTTTGAAAGCCACATCAACATTCACCCAGTATATCTTCACATAAGGTTCTAGATATTGACCTACTACTTAGGTAAAAATTTTAAAGTTAAATTCAGGAGTGAAATTCCTCAGTAGTTATTACATTCCACCTTGTTTCCCTTTTTATGTATTGGACATATGATGGCAATATTCTACTCCTCAAGCCTTTATTCTTCCTTCCACCCACACTCCATCAGTGTATGGATTTTTCTGCACAGCATCCTGCTTCCACCTTCAATTAACTCTCCTGTTATTGAGTCTTCACCTGGTGCCTTGTAATTCTTCAACTTTCCTGTGATGCTGAGAATTCTTGTTCAAAGGGATCTCTAATATCATGCTCTGGTCCAAAATAGGCCTTTTCTTCAGGTATAATTCCCTTATAGAAAGGATTAAGCACTTCCTTGAAGTAATCTGCCCATATTTCAAGTGTACTTTTCTCATGTGCTATGACTTCATGTTTATTGTTACAAAAATATTTTCTTGGTTGAAAACCCAAATTTCATGCATTCCTTTGTCGAATCTGTACAAGTCATGATGGCAGAACCTTTCTTCTAACTGCTCTAATTTGTGCTCTTCATATTGCTTCTTTTTACTCTTACAGATTAATTTTGCTTCTTTTCTTCCATTCTAGTAGGCTTGTGTATGAGTTGTAGTTTCTCTTTGCAACATTTTCATGTGGGCAACAAAGGTAAACATATTCTGTGTAGGTATTTTCCTGAAAATTGAAGAGTGTGAAGTGGGGAAGATGGGTTTTCTTACATATGCAGGTATATTGGGGAAAATTGGGTATCTCAAAGGGTGGGTGGTGTCTAACATATGGGTAGATATTTACCAGTGTTTACAAATATGTGAGGAACCTGGAGGCCATAGTTTATATTTTAGATACCTCTGTATATAAGTATGTCCAGTAGACTACATGCTTTGCGTTCCCAGAAGCTGGTTACCTTCACAGGATCCATCATGAGAATTTCAGATCTTGGAAGAATAATCTATATACATTTGTTACACTTGCAAGTATTATTTATTTTATTTAATTAATGACAAAAAAAGTTTACTAACTATGACTTCCAAGACACTGTTCTCACATACACTTTATGTATGTATATGTAATTATATGAATACAAAGAAACATAAATGTTTATGAAAGCCTACCTGCATTGAGTTCTCACTCCTGTATCTAGAACCTACTGTTTGCAGTTGTCATTATTTTTGTATTTTGTACTAGCTGCTGATGGCCAATTCTGGCCAAATCAAGTTGCTATAAAAATTAAATATTGACTATAAAAAATGTAGTTTTGATTGACGGTTTTGTTATTATGATTCATGTACTTTCACAATAGAATGTACAAAGTACAAGTAACCTTTATCAGTGTTTCACTTACAAATTTTTAATTACTTTCATTATATATGATTATTTGTACATTTAAAGCCTTGCGAAAAACCGGTTTTTTAATAGAGCGGTAGATTCATCAGGTGAGCGGTATCTGTTGTTGTTCGTCAGCAATAATGGTACCAAAAGACCGTACCAGATGGCACTATTAAAATGTCCGTGTTAACGTGGTTCTCTTCTCATCTATCATTGCCATGGGTTGTAAGATGGCACCTTGATTGTGGTTTGTTCTGCCACCTATAGCAGACTGCATAACTATATGTAGAAGTACTGCAGATGCAGAGAAGCGTGTGGTTATTAACGCCATCTGTGCGGAAGAGAGTGCGTTAGAACTACTGCCGTAATCGAAACACGTATCAACTAGATGGGTTACAGGGTTGTGTAACGTAAGTATTCTTAAAGCACATTATGTAAAAGAGACAAATCAAAATAATATAGTGCTCTAAAACTGGTGCATCCAGATCTCTTGTTGAGTGTAAGACCTCAATCGCTTTCAAGATGTGTTCACAGATGTCACTCGTGTCCAATACTTTTCACTCTAGTTGCCACTGCCCGATGTTTGTTTTCGTTCTACTATGCCATGCACTTACGTAAATGTCGACAAGAGCGTTTTGTATGTTTCCGCGCATGAGCAATATGTGGACTTGTTACGTCACCGCCGCACCGAAAGGTGCACGGATTGCATCCAATCACAGCCGATGTTTTGGTCATCTATCAACATGGCAGCGCGCGCAGCGTGTAAGTGCGCTCGTAGTCCCTCCTCTGCCCCCTGCCTATCAAGCTAGCGTTGTCGCACTCCGCTAAGACCAGAAACCTTCAGTATCGTGTTGGTAGTGTGTACGATCGTGCGATTAGACAGGGGAGGCGCTGTTCCTAACCGGGTTCACTATTCTCCTTTAGTTTTAGTCGTAGTTTTGAAGTAAACGATCAAAATACAGTTCATAATGGAGTCTCAAACCCAGGAGAGTGTGGCTGGAGGCTCACCGGCGGAAGTACCTAACGATCCAGGGTACGTTGTCATTTTTTAGGTTTTGTGTGTCTGTGTGATTTGTATCTCTTCTGTGTACAATTATTTTTCGTGAATTACGTGTCTATTTATGTGCGTGTTTAAGTTCGCTGCTTCGTCTAATGTGAATAACGGCAATGGATGGGATGTGACTGTGCATTTTGGACTATGGACGGCAAGCAAGGTGCCGGCTGGTTGCGAGCCTCTTTGTGTAGGCCGGCCCGGAGTGAGCGGGGGTGGCGGTAGCTTCATCCCTAAAAAAGTCATGGCCATTGCCAGGCGTTTCGTGTATATTCACAACCCTGTTAATCGTGTTTGTCTGGGTGAACTCAGTAATTATTTCTGCACAATATTCTCAGTGTTGCAGTGTACTACAGTACAAAAACAATGCTTGCATATGAACCTGTAACACAGGTGACACGGTGATACCTTGAGTCCTGGATCTAGAGGAATGTTATTGCTATTAACGAATCAGATTTCATTTGTTTACCGTACACCACTTTTTAAGTGTTATTATTAATTGCATCCCTGTGAATGGTGTGCTACATGGGATAAAACGTGTGATCACATCTCTTGCTTAATTGCTATCTAAATTATCTCTGTGGTAATGGCGTGTGATAAGGTTATAATTGTATCCAGACGCAAAAAAGTCCCAGTTCTACCCCTAGTTTTCAGCGTAGCCCGATTAATTCTTAAAGAGATATTGGTGACTAAAATTACATATCAGACTGTTTGCTGAAATCGATCAATTACAAACGTACACACGCAGGCTAATGGAAATAATTTATTTTGTTTGCCTTCCTGAAGGTCTGTATCGTGAAACAGTAGCCACTAATGGACGCCGTGTTGACTTGTGCTTCTATCCGTAGCCGAAAACAGCGCCGCATAACATACACAATATTATGGACTTTGAGTCTAGTTATTGCACATAATCCAATGTTCATACTCGAAGTGCCTTTGTGAATTGAATCCGTGCGTTGTGTGTATAACTGCATTCTTTTACTGTCGTACCGTAGATGGTTTAAAATCGTTGTAGTGCGTAACATGGTGAGGGTGTGAACACTTGAAAATAACTTCATAAATGTGTAACATGTTGAAGGAAAGATATATGTGCCGAATTGGTGGTGATGTGTGAAAGATTGTTACATTTTGTTTTCTCTGTAGTACAGGCCGTCGCAAAGTGTGAAAGTGGTCAGGCCATTTTCCTCCCACACGTGAAAAGGGAAGGGGAAAAATTATTGTGTTGAAATGCACAACACAGAATGGTATATTTGGTAAACGTAATGTGCTTTTAGAAGAAAACGGTTCTGTTTTTTAATCATCCGCTACTTGGATTATGTAAACGAAACAAAAAAATTGCCCTCACATTGTAATTGGGGTTGTATGATACCCTGAACAGAGGTCATTATTTCCCTCTTCAGCATCAACTGATTGTTTTTTTTTTTTTAACCAGACGCATTGTATTTAGTGTACATAGACGAATTTCAGGTATCAGAGGGTTAAACGTCATTGCGATTGTTTGGGGGGTTACCTAATTTCATATTTTGAGGTTATTCAGAGCACTGAATGAAAATTCCTGGGTATGCTTTTCTGCGTGAGATCATCGCCGTGTTTCTTGGTGTATTTAGTGACGTGGTTTCAAATTTTTGTGTTGCTTGTAATTTCAAGTCGCTGTCATTATTATTAGGAATCTTGGAAGTAGAGGTCGCATAAGAAACCCCGTGAAGAATGTGGTTGGGATGGCCTGTCTTTCTGTGAATGGTTACATTTCTGGGGTTCGGAAAGGACGAACCCGAATTCTGTGTTAGGTTAAATGAATTATGAGTTCCACAGTGCGGTTGAATGGGGTATGGGGAGGAGGACTCGTGTTGTGGTTCTCGGTAGGCGCAATCACAAGAGATTGTCTAACGGCGCTTGTGTCTTGTCCACACGGAACAGTTTGCTCTGACTGAACGAGTTTTGACGACAGCAGTCCGTATACACAACATTTACAGAATGTTCTATGGTTGTCTGTTATACTGGTGGATTAGTGTTGTCAAGAGATAAAAATAAAAATACTAGTATCATTTGGTTCTGCTAAGTTTTGGCATATTTGGTTATCCGTTATAAAGGATTATCGGACAGCGTCATTAGGAGACGTATGAGTCTGTTATTAATACCGTCAAGTGATGGAAATGAAAATGCCTACCACTATTACCTCTTTTATCTCTAAAATTATCTTTGGTAAAGATAAACGATTAAGCAAAGTAGGTTCAGAATTACATCAGTTTATGAGTGCTTGTCCTTGAGATCATGTAATATTTTTGCGAAAGTGCCTATTTCCATTATACTTTAAAAAGTCGTACGGAATACAGTTAGCATAGCAGATCGTTTGAAGTTTCTTGTAACGGGCTGTATTGTTTTTCAGTATGAATCCATTCACTTCAATATGTGTTCTTCATTACGTTATTCGCAAGGTCCCTAATGAATCCCCAAATGTTGTAAACCCCTTAATTTTGTCATTTTACCTAAGTGCGTTTGTGCTTGAAGAGAGTTTCTTTTTTTATTGGACGAAATAGTTTATTGTTTCGTTTCAGTGTGCTGGATGGTGTTCATGAAAGGCAAATACTTTTACTTCTAAATCAAGCACGAATTAATATATGTGTGGACATATAAATTAATTTTTCAGTTTGATATTGGCGTCAGACAATGGTAGGCAGATTTAGAAAATATTGTAGCCACATCAAAATTCTAGGCACCAGAAGTGTGACATGCAGCAAGTTCCATACTGAGGGCCCACAAATATTAGACACCACGCTGCATAATTCAGTTGCTGGGGCGACTTGGCGCCCAGCAATGGTTCACCCCTTGTGCAAGACGTCTCTTGGTTGTACGAATGACATGAACTGCAAACTAAGTGGTGAGGGAAATGTCTGGACCCAATTCACCTGAATTTCGTTCTGTAAGCAGTAATCGACATGTAATTTTGATTTACTTGGACTTTGAATCACGAATAGAAGCAGAATTCTGGCGAGGAAACTCACTTGGAAGAGAGAAAAATACGGGAGGATAACATGTTGAGCGTACCCAGTATGTAATCCTTTCTTTGGTCAGCCTCCAATCTTTTGCAGCAGCCGGTATATTTCGGTGCTTGTTGTGACGATGCTATGGATTTGACGATTGAGGACCCGGTGTTCGGTTTCTGGTAAGGGCGAGAGGTTTTTATGCGCGTTTGCATGGTCGCTAAGAGCCCCCATTACCTTTATCATGTCCATCTGTTTGTCTCTCTTTCTGCATATATCAGCGCGGCTGACAATGAAAGGATTTCGTTGAAATTTGATACTGGAGCCTCTTAAGAAAATCTGTCGAGAAATTCCGAATTTGCTTGAAATCGGGCACTTCATATGAAGACGTAAGTACGCCGTATTGTTGCCGGCGACATTAAATCGCTATAAAGGCACCCTTTTCTTATGAAATAGTGTGGGACTGTTAGGGTAGCCGAGTAGGTGTAAATATTAGGCGAACGCGCCACACTATTACGTTATACGTAATGGCATATTTTGTTCTCTTCTTCACAGCTCTCAGACCGTCTTTGGGTCCAACATAGCTTCCTGTGCACAGCTACCGGGGACTTTTTCCACTAATGTAAAGCGACCTGTGCGTGACGTATACCTCTTACTTACTTGACTTTAAGTTTTCTCTAAAGTCATACTGCAATTTTTTGCTGGATGGCTGCGAAGGGAGAGCAGCGTGTATGGGTTCAGCATTTTATTTTAATATGTGGGACGGTGAACTTGATAGTCTGGCAGAAATTAGCTGCTAGCAATGCTGATAACTGTATTTAGAATGTATAAATTTTATATTCGTTACGTGTTTCTCCATAGTGTACCTTTAAAGAATGGTTGCACAAATCCTGGGCTAAATTTTTTACGGTGTCGCGTATTGTTCGTGGGCCCTCATTATGGAACGTACTTCATTTCATACCTTTGGTGTCTAGAATTTTGATGTGGCTTCTAGATTTGTGAAAATTTTGTGTATTTCTGGTTTGAAGCGCTGTTTTAACCAAGCTTGCCACATGCTTTAACATGAGAAATCTTAATTTTTTAAAGTGCAGTGTATTTATGTTTTGTTTGATCCTTAAAACAATGCCCATTATTTTTCCAAATAATGGTAACCTGTTGGTTTTTGTAATTTGCAGGTAGTTTGTTTTCTCTGTGGCAAGAGTTGAAATTCTAATTTTGTATGCAACATTTCAGGCTTCAGGGGGTTAAATTAGTTTTGTTTATAGCAGAACAGTCGAATTTAAATCCTGTGCTAATAATTGTGTATTATCACGGTTGAAAACGCGTAGGTTTGATGGGTTGGAAATTTTGTTTCGGGTCTATTCGACAAAATCGTAATTCATAGTGGGTGAAGTAAATAGATTGGGATAATTGTTGTTCCCGAACAGTGTATGGCGGATCTTTTATAGGTTCGCGTGCGGTTTCACTGGATTCGTGAGAGAAACGTGGGTATAAATACAGAGGAGCGTAACAAAATGAAGTACCAAACACTTGGATGTCATGAACTTTATTCTGACATCGCGTACGGGTAGCAGATGGTACACAATTTGACCTACACCCATTCGCCACTGACATTTAAGCATTTGTCCCACCGTGGCACAGTGGTGTTTATACTGACGTAGAAGAAATTTGTGTCACGTGTCTGTAGCCGGAAAGTGACGGCTTGCTTCATATCGGTGTCAGTAGCAAATTGCGGGAATCACTTTTTGCGAGATCGGTACTGTACGGAGAGTGGTTTGTAACATCCCAGCCGTAGCGTCGTGACACGTCACAATTGCTGTTGACATTGTGGAGCCGAGTGATTTTTTTTTTCGGTCCACTTACGAGGCACCTGACTGGTAAGCGATTGGCAACAGATGCCGACGTGAAGTAAGCTGTCACCCATCGGCTACGAACACAAATCTTTGTGCCACGGTCGTGGAAATGCTTCATTGTCAGTGGTGACTGCGTGGTGGTCTGGTGTATACCACTACTATCCTTGTGCCATGTGTTTATCGCAGTAAGAGGTCTTAGCACCAGAGTATTTGCTATCTTATTTTTGGAAACTTCTTGTAGTTTTGTGCCAGTATTATTTTAAAGATAAGTTCACAAAAGCTGTATGTATTCGGGTTCAGTAAACTTACTCGTCCGTTTGTCCGTGACAGATGAAAACTCAAGGCCGACATCAGGAATGTTTTTTTAATTTCTTAGTTAATTTTTTCTCCTGCCCTTTTCTTTCCCTACAGACGCCAAACAGTCGGTTTAGATATTCTGTGTACAGACTTCTTACGTGTTATGTAATTGTAAGTGGACTGGTGCAGAGAAATTATATTAGTATGGTTAGACACGGTGTGTGAGCAAATGTCTCGCGAGTAGAAGTTTTATTCCACTGGTGAACTGAGTCAACATTTGTTGACACCTGATTATATGCGTGTTGCTGACATGTTTACGTGTACTATGGAGTGTTTTTTTTCTCTCTTCCGGTTGCATAGTCCAGATGTTTAGGTATGCCAGCTTCTGCATATTTCATTCTGGCAGGTTTCTTTTCTTTCCTGTTTTTTTCCGCTGCGTTGACTGGTCATTAGTTTCTGAAATTTGGAAGGATAATAGTTAGTGCCTTTATCTTCAGAGCAAAATACTCAAAAGAAACTTTTTAAACTGTACTAACCTTCGAAACGTCGGTAACTACTTACCGAACGCCATGATGTAATATTCCCGGACACCGGCCTCTTCAGCAGCACCGCTCAGAGCACCTCGGGTATTGCCTACAGAAGCTTTCGTTTCTTTCGCGTTTTCTGAATATCGTATAGCAATAAGCGAGGTGTAGTGGGTGTCTGGTACAGTTGTGAGCGAGGTACTTTAGGTTCTGGTACATACGTACAGTGGGCCGGGTAGCTCAGTCGGTATAACGACTGGCTACGGGCTGGACGATCCGGGGATCGAATCTCGGTGGGGGCGAGATTTTCCTCACCTGTCCAGACCGGCCCTGGGGCCCACCCAGCCTCTTGTACAATGGGTACCGGGTCTTTCCCGGGGTAAAGAGCGGCCGGGGCGTGACGCTGGCTCTTCACCCCATTCTAGTGCCGTGGTCAAGAAAAAGTAAAGCTATACCTCTACTCCCCCTATGGGCCGTACGGCTTGTACAGAGCCCCCAGTGCCTGTACAAGGGTGCACTTTACCTTTACCTTACACATGTAGAGTGGGATTTTTAAGGGAATGGATCTGTGAGTGTATGAATGACTGATTCTTGGTTTACTTAACTTTTTTTTTCTTTCTTTCTTTTTCTTTTTTTTCTTTTCTGACAGCATGTATTGTGCAGTGTTGGCTGTTTGATTGCTGAATTTGAAAGAAGGTTGAGTGAAGCGGTCGTGCCATATCTTAAGGTACTATCGCTGCTTGGAACGATAAATTTTCGAAGCTGTAAATTGAACGAAAATCTTAGTCTGTCCCGTTTGTAAATATTTAATAATTGTTCTATAGTGAGCAAAATTTTTGGGAGAGCACTTCTTTATACTGACCTTAATTTTAAAGCAAACGCAGCGGTTTCTGAAACTCAGTAACTTCCCAATTTTTGATTATCATACACGGAACCAAGAAAGGGCCGTAAACGTTGAGGCGCTTTGCGAGGCATTATTGCTGTGGAAAAGAATTATTATTACATATTTTGAGTGTGTATATTTAGCCTTTTGTATCCACGCAATTCGCATGCGCCGTATTACGTTGTAGTCTGTGGCCTGCCCCGCTCTACCATATTTTTCCACGTTATCTCATAAACGGCACGAGTTTTCGAAAACAGCTATTGAACATAGAGTGTGTTTTGATTTTCTCTACAACTTTTGTCTGAAATATTTCACATTCTAAGAGTAATTCAGCTAGATATTGTCCTAAATGTGTATAGGTCGTCGTGTAAAGTACCCGTTATTCCTGTCGGATTTTAATGGAACTAGAATTATCGAGACAGATTTTCGAAAAAATGCTCAAATATCAAATTTCTTGAAAATCCGTCCAGTGGGAGCCGAGTTCAATGCGGGCGGTTAGACAGACACGACGAAACTGATAGTCGCTTTTCGCAAATTTTTCGAACGCGCCTAAAAATCTAGATTTTCCTGGGGGCGAAAATGATGTTTACAGTTTTAATTTATCGTCCCTGCAGTCGGGTGTAGGAAAGCCGAGTGGGGTAAATTCCAGATCCCATTTATCCTTACCTTTAACATTTGTGGACATCATTTGTAGTTCAGGATGTCGTGGCCGATTAAATTATTAACACCATTTTTTTCTGTTTTGGTGTAGAGTGCGGTTTCAATCAATACTAGTACTTGATAACTGTTGTCTTCATGATGGGTACAAGTGCCACAAGGTTCCCTGCATTATTCGGCGTATGTGTACTAGTGATCGTACTCCCTGAACTGTAAAAATCTCCAATTAAGCCCACCCGTTTTGGGGTTCTGTGTGTATCCTGTAAGTCTGTCTACAATTGGGTCCGCGTAAACAAGAGCAACTTGACGTTTTATTTTGCCACAAACCCCTACTTCTCTTCGCTTCCTTCTTAGTCCGCAGTGGTCACAGAAGAGGTCAAGACGGTCTGCGGTATGATAGTAATTGCCGACCTTTGACCTAGATAACGTACTTGAGAATAGTAGACACTGCGTCAGTGTCTTATAATGGCAGAATACACTTAACATAGTAATGAGTCTTCCAGTTCCAGCGACATTTCTTTAAGTTAGAACCACTGCAACATATACAGGACACTTCTCTGTCCAGGCATGTAGATACACCCTTTATTGTGCATTATTGGAACGAAGTGCATCAGGGGTGAACAGATTTTCTACAAATCTGGAAGCAACCCCAAAAATTCTAGGTACCAGCAGGGTGACATTTAGTGAATTTGATACTGAGGACCTACAAATGTTAGTCGCCACCGTACAAAATTTAGTCGCTCGGACGACCTGGCGCCCGAGATTTCTGCGCCTGTGGCATACATTTAATGGATAAAGATAAGACCGTGTCCCTCGCGGTCTTCAGACAGGGGAGTGGATGACCATTCTGTTTCTTCGGATTCAAATCCTGCTCCGAGATCGGTTATCATGACTGGGGATTTTCGCGGGTTTCTTCAGTCGTTCCAGGCAAATCCCGGCATGGTGCCTGATATGAAACCACGGCCTTTACCTTCCGCACTCTTTCCACGTCACTATTCACTAATCCTCCATGTGACGCAATAGGCCATGTATTCTGCGTTGTTCACAGAGAAGTAGGCGTCCCGCCTTATTCGCAGAACTTCTTGAGTAAATGATCGATTGAAACACAGCTATGCTGTAAGAACATGGAATTGACCGATGTTTGTTCGAATCTTGTACTTGCAAATTGGGACCTGATATTTGATATGGCATAAGTAGATTATCAGTTGTCTTTCTACGAATTAGCGACAACATAGCCAACTGTAGACCGAAGAATATCCCAAACCGGAAATCGATTAAAGCAAGGAGTAGCAGTCCTGCCATCTTGCATAAAAACGCGAATACAAGTCCTATGTTTTGTAAATGTGTGTGTGTGTGTGTGTGTGTGCGTGTGGGGGGGGGGCGATGGGTACGAAATTGTAACAAGCCCGAAATGAAAATATCTCGGACTTGGGGGGGGGGGGGGGGATAACAAAAACCTTTTTCTTTTTGGATTAAAAAATTGTTTTTTATTTTTTATTACTAAAATTTTAATTTTTTTTTTTTTTTTCTG
>Ga0123355_10016702_pt1 | contig 11580 bp, 8 predicted proteins | sample TergutEmb28metaG_3_FD_89872 | JGI IMG/M metagenome (GOLD analysis project Ga0123355, IMG submission 89872) | Embiratermes neotenicus P1 segment gut microbial communities from Petit-Saut dam, French Guiana - Emb289 P1 | ecosystem: Host-associated > Arthropoda: Insects > Digestive system > Gut ...
AACATTATGTATTGGACCAGTTATTGTCTTGTAGCTAAAGTTTGTATGTTTCTCAAATTTCATATCCATATTGTTTGTCTCTTATCCAAACTGATAATTGAGTATTATCGATAACTAAATCCTACATAGTCGAGTATATCAAGAAAGAGCAAATAGGTCTCCAGAGAAGGCTTGTCAAGGCTTGAAGCAAGGTTCGTGCTTTGTAGCCACACTCACTAAAGTGAGGTGGACAACAAAGCACCTTGCCGGGGGAAGCCCCGTACTCCTTCAGAGCTTCTAGGGTTTGCTCTGCGTGCATATCAAGCAGTTTCTACGATAGAGTTTTAGCCCTTCGGGACAGCGTTGCTGTCTGACGACAACGCTTGTGGAGGAGACTCCACACCTCTGAAGATGCAATCCAAATTGGGAAAGATTCCAGTAAGCAAGGTCTGATTTGTCCATCTAGACGGTGATGCACTATCTGGTGGCTGCCTTGGGTTGTGTCTTAGAGGTACGGAGCCTCCTCTGTGGACAGATGAAATTTTGCCTCATCTGGCAAGCGATTTCGCCTGCCAGATTCTTGAAGGTAGCGATGTTAGACAGTTAGCCTATAGGGGCACGGGGCTTCCCCCGTCAAGGTGCTTTGGGACTGCCTTGCGAGGCAAGTGTGGCTACAAAGCACGAGCCTTGCTTCTCACAATTTGACCGTATTTCTTTTGTTTGACAGGGATGGAATTTTGGCAATTGAATGTCTTTCCTGAATGTATAATGGGATTGTTGGTAGTTGTTCTAGGAAGTGGAGTAGATGGCGTGAGTCAAAACCAAAAGCGATATTTTGTCGATCTCTTTGCAGGCTGTGGCGGTCTTTCATTGGGACTTGAGCAAGCAGGGTTTGAGCCTATTCTAGTGAATGAACTCAACAGAGATGCGATGGAAACATACTTGATGAATCGCGACAAGGAGTTTCCCTTACTTAGAGAAAAATATAATACATCCAACATTTGGTCTATGATTAACGACAAAGAGCTGATTGAGCGCTTTAAGCAAGATATGAGTAAAGATTTTGGTATTTCTGTAGAGGGTGGTGATCTAGATCTTGTAGTTGGAGGCCCTCCATGCCAAGGTTATTCGGGTATCGGTCACAGAAGGTCATATTCGGTAGAAAAAGAGGAATACCCATCTAATCATTTATATCAGGCGATGATAAAGGTGATAGAGGAGTTTAATCCGAAAATATTTCTTTTTGAAAATGTTAAGGGAATCCTTTCAGGCAAGTGGACGGCATCGGGCGAAAAGGGAGAGATTTGGGAAGATATACGAACATCCTTTGAGACAATTCCAAATTATTCTGTCCGATGGAAATTGGTGAAAGCAAAGGATTATGGCGTCCCCCAGAATAGACCACGGGTACTTCTTGTTGGGGTACGTAACGATATTGCAGATGAAAAAAGTCTTCCAGATGATGCAATTGAAGCAGGCTTTCTCCCGCAGGCCAAGGGTGACTATCCTAACCTTAATGACTTGTTAAGTGACCTTGAACCAGAAAGTGTAAGTTATGGTGATTCCGATGACAAATATTGGACCTCTCCCCAAACGTCAGTTCAAAGAAAACTTAGAACAAAGCCATCAGGAACGCTGCTTAGAAAAGGATCTCGACTGACAGAACAAGAGTACAGTAACCACTCTGAAAGGGTGCGTGAGAAATTTCAGGCGATGCATGATAATGGGGGAAAGATTCCTGAGCAATATCGGACGAAAAAATTTGCACAGAAACTTCTTCCAGAGATATGGGATGAAAGAGGACCGACTATAACAGCAACTTGCTTGGCAGACGATTATGTTCACTATTCTCAAGCAAGGTCACTCACTGTAAGAGAGTGGGCAAGGCTTCAAATGTTTCCTGATTGGTATCGCTTTGCAGGGAAGCGCACAACAGGAGGGATTAGACGTGCAGGTAACCCTAGAGAGGGCATATACGAAAGAGAACTTCCAAAATATACTCAGATAGGCAATGCTGTTCCTGTTGAACTTGCCAGAAGGATTGGCCTAAATTTTCTCAATATCCTTGAGGGTAAGAATGCTTAAGTCAAGTGATATTCCAATTCCAGAAGTCCTACCCTACTTTACCTCGAAAGGGTTTGATGTTGCATTTATTGTTCCCACTGAAACTGGCTTACAAAAAGCAATTTTAGATGCCACCGGCTCAGTTAGGGAGTTCCTAACAAAGAATTCAATTCACGATTACGACGTGCAGGAGCCAGGAAGTGAGAAGATATACGTAACAACTTTCTTCTGCGATGCAAATGGTACATGTGAACGTCAGGCTTCACTATATCGCCCCAAAACAAAGAAGGGTGATCCAAGAATATGGTTTTCGCGACTCAAATCTTTCTGTAGACCCCATAATCTGCTAGGAATGATTGCCCATGAAGGGGAATTATATCTCTTCAATCTCAGCAATTTCCAGACGAGGCAGTCACTTGAAGATGAGAGAGGGTTCCTTAGGAACCTTCTTGCGGATATGGCAAGAAGAGACGACAACGTTGCAGGTGAGTTGCTTACGAAATTGATTGCAGTTTATCGGAAGGGTTTCATCAGGAGTGTTATTGCTGGCGATACTGGTGTTGGGATGACGCTGGAGAAGCAATTAGGAATTGCTCCGAATCCTGACAAGGCGCCAGATTATAGGGGGATAGAATTAAAAACAAAGCGGGGAAAAACTAATCGATCTACTTTGTTTACACAAGTTCCTGATTGGTCAAAAAGCAAAATCGGTTCTGCTACAGATCTAATTGACACTTATGGATATTGGAACGACCAAAAGCAGCGGTATGACATGAATGTTACGGTGAGGGCAAGCGCCCCCAACCCTCAAGGTCTATTTTTATCAGTTGATGATGACACTGATACCTTGCACAACTTGCATATAAATTCAGAGAATAGAGAAGTAACGGAAGTTGTTCTTTGGGAGCTCAAAAAGCTTCGAGATAGGCTCGAGGAAAAACACAAAGAAACGTTTTGGATTGGTGCGCATGCAGAAATGAGGGATGCTGACGAGTATTTCAATTATTTTGAGGTGATACACACGCATAGTCCGATTTCGTCTTTGCTAGGCCTGCTCATAGAGGAAAGCATTATCACGGTTGATTACTTGATGCACCGTAGGGTCGTTGGTGGAAAGAAGCTAGCTGTGCGAAGTCGAGGAGTTCCTTTCAAAATTCATCCACGTAATTTGAAATTACTGATGCCTGAACCTTCGTACTTTAATCTTGCGGACTTTGACTAGATAGGCACTTATTTTGATTTGGTGACGGATGCACGATTTAGGATTGTACGAGCATTGATGTTGGGTTGCACGGAGCCCTTGTAGACATTGGAGGATGCCAAGATATGTTAACTTTCTCTAAGATTGCCAACGGAGATATCTTTACGAGAGACTTCAATCCTTTTTTAAGAAACAATGTGATTGAGTTTTCCAGAGGGGCTCGGATTGCGGTTCTTTATGGGCCGAATGGAACTGGAAAAACCAGTCTGATAAAGGCGCTATCTGAAAACAATGGGTCAGAAATTGAATTCGATTATGAGGGTCAGACTTATACGTCCTGTGCAGATGTATTTCACATCATTAATGATCAAAATGATCGAAATATCATTAAAGGAGAAACCGCAGACTTTTTACTTGGTGACAACATCAGGAAAGAAGTTGAATTGCAAAAATACATTGCTGATGAACGTGAAAAATTAATTGATGCGGCACGAGCAGGATTAAAGGCGCATAAAATAACGGCAGCAAGTAGTCTCCTCCTTACCCTTATTGTAAATCCTGATATCGCGGCGCTGATTAAGGATCTTGCAAATAGTCGATCAAAGGGACAGAGATATACAGCCGAAGAACTCGTGACACATTTAGATGCTATTGCTGTGGTTGAAATCCCCGATTATGATGAACCTAGACTACAATTTCTTCAGGAGGATATGCTTAATAAGGATGGTTTAATTTCAAAGATTGAAACTATCGCTACTGCGCAACTCAAATCATACCCTCGCGTTCGTGAAATTGAAGAAAATACTGAAGCTATAGACATCCTGAAGCGCTTTTGCAAAGATGACTGTATTGTGTGCGATGCAGAAAACATTGACCGTGAGGGTCTGCTTGAATCCAAAATAGCCAATCGAAAAACGGTTGTTGATGAACTGAGCGAAGAAGTGCGATCCCTCATCAAGAAAGCTATTGATATTGTTCCCTCAGAGGATCCGTTTGGCATGAAGAGTCGTCTTGTCGAGGCCATAAGTCAGGGGAATAATGCAGAAATTTTGAAACTCCTTGAAGAGATTGGTGCGTACAAAGCGCTTTACAATCATGTTGTTCTTAATGAGCTTGCAGTCTTGATAAAGGGTAGTGATTTGCCAGACAAAATAAAAGAGTATCAAGTTTTGGTGGAGTCGAAGCCAGATATCAGCGATGAAGACTATTTGTATATTCGAGAGATTATCAGCAGCGGCATGGACAAGAAGCTTACTGTAGAAAGAGATAGCGAAAAGAATCTTAAAATACTTTTGTCTGACCAAGTATTTCTTGGAGAATCTCGTGAAGATTTGCCTCTAAGTGCAGGGGAGCAGAATTTTCTGTCTTTGACATTCGAGTTGCTGAAAGCTAAAAATTCTCCTTGTCCAATTGTGATTATCGATGATCCAATTTCCAGCTTTGACTCCATTTACAAGAATAAGGTAGCTTATGCCATTGTCAGGATTCTCCAGCACAAGAAGCGAATTGTATTAACACACAATACAGATTTATTGCGTCTGCTTGAAGGGCAATTCTCCTATTGCTACAAGCTCTTTTTGTTAAATAATACAGATGGAGAAAGCAATGGCTTTATCGCTCTAAATCGCAATGAGCAAGGGATGTTGATTAGTCTTGAAAGGCTACTGTTGACTTTTCGAGACACCATTTTCCCACATATAGTAAGAGCAGACCTGTTTCTGATTTCGATGATTCCGTTTATGCGCGGATATGCCAACATCATCGGTGATAGAAACACCTATGACTGTTTAACTCAGCTCATGCATGGATACATGACTGAAAAAGTCGATATTGCACATGTATACAAAACTTTGTTTGGAAAATGGAGTATTCTGCCAGAGACTTATGAGGTGTGCGTAGCTGATATTCTCAACAGTACAGTAGATGGTGATTCGATACTTGATACAGAACATTATCCTTTACTAAATAAAACACTGCGTCACTCTTTCACGTATCTGTATTTGCGCTTGTTGGTCGAAAAGGCTCTCATTGAGAAATTTGGAATTGACACAACGGCAAACAGAGAGCTGGGTGCGATCATAGCAGCAGCTTTCCCTGACGAAGAAGATGCCACTCAAATTCGAAATAGAATCAGATTAACCTCCAAGAAAACGCTGATAAACGAATTCAATCACTTTGAGGGGAACTTAAGCATCTTCCAGCCAGCGATTGACATAACTGATCAGGCTCTTGGTAGAGAGCGCACAGAAATAGTTACCTTTGTTAGTAATTTGTAGGAGAGCAATCAGATGGTATTCTGATAGATTATTTTATGAAATGAGGCATAATGGCAAGATTGGCTACGGTAAAGTTTTCTGGAAACTCTGGAGGGCGCTACGAATTCGACGTTTATGAATATCCCTTTTCTGGAGGAAAAGATTATTCCTGCGTTTACTTCGTTACACATAGGCACAGAGACAATCAAGGCAAATTTACACATGATCATATCTATGTGGGCGAGACAGAAGATTTGGAACAAAGACATTCAAACCATCATAGAAAGTTATGTTTCAGCAGGAATAATGCTAATGCGATTTGCTTGCTGCGAGAGAATTCGGGAGAGAAAAGACGATCTATTGAAAAGGACCTAAGGCTCAAATATGATCCCCTATGCAATAGAGAGTGAGGAGCGGGCAAGTAAAACAGCAAAATTCTGAGGAGCCTTTGGTCGCGGAGGGTAGATTTGAAACTACGACCTTTGGGTTATGAGACTTCGATAATTGATTCGAAGATTAATGGTGCTTGGAAATGCGAGAAGCTTGGGTAGTAGTGTTGAGCTAATAGCGATGGGTAGCATGGATCATCTCCGCTGACTCTTCAAGATACTTCAGCAGCCATTGTTTGCGGATGAGGTAGTGGCGACCGTTGCGGGCTGCGCGGATGCGACCGTGTTGGATGTACTCACGTACAGTTTTGACGTGGATGCCCAGGTAGGCTGCTGCTTCTGTAGGTGTTAATAGATCTGGCAATTCTTCGTATTTGGTGCTCCTCGTCACCCGCATGGACTTTCCTTTCATATTGCATTGTTATGATATTTATAATACAATAAAAATGTCTAAACTGCAATGGGAATATGACTTGAGGATAGAATCTATGAATTATAAGACAACAGGATTGAGAAGTTGGATGGTGCTGCCTGCAGACTTTTCTCCAGCACACAGGTGGTCGGGATACGACCTTGAGCGTCGCATTGCTCTGGATAGTGACGGAAACGAATTTGCCTATTATGCAGAGCTTGAAGAGTCCAATTCTTTAAGTAGTGCTGACTTGAAAAATGAACTTTTCAACAATGATCTTCAAAAGGTGAATGTTGAAAATAGTGATAGTATTTTTCGATTTTCTCAGAGGTATGGACTGTCTCCCTCTTCTGTTTACGCAGGGAAGCAGCGATTGCTTTGGTTTAGGCATCGAGGTTTGATCCCGTATAGATTTGCGAAGGACAAGTATGCGTTGGGTTATGACGAGGACATTGCTGCATCTATTAGAAGTTACTCGGTTGGGAAAACTAATCCGATGACAAGTGGATATATGGAATCTGCTTTTACTCCACTACTTTTGTCTGAGCATGCTCGCAAGATCGAAAATGATAATGGGGATGTGCGAGGAATTATCTCTGAGCTAGAGATTGCTCAAACAATTCGTTTGCTGCAAATTGCGACACAGCTTTGCATGGCTTTTCAGGCAAATGTTAATGGAGATTTATCTGGTGCTGAATATGGCACTGCTGATGCGGTAGCTGCATATCTAGAGAACAAGAAGTTTCTTTCGCAAAGAGGGTTCGACTATTTTCTAATTGCGCCAAATCTTTCACGACTCAATTCGTATGAAACTAAGCTGAAGTCTGATTTGGCATTCCAGCAAAAGATTGCTCAAGCAGGCGAATTTTACTCTGATACTAGGGTTCCAGCTGAGCTTGAATTGGCTGAAGATTTGTATCGTGCTGCAACAGATGCCTACACTTTTCTCTCGCGGTCACTGTTTGCGTACAAAGAAGATGTTTCTGATGAGATCCTTGCCAGTGAAGAAAAGAAATTTTTCGACTTACCTGATGTTCTTGAAAAGAAGAGTGAGCTGATTGCTGAATTTAATGGCATGATGGCAGGAGAGGACTCTTTGCCAGAAGCGATTATCGCGCAATTTTTTGACTCTTTTAATAACCCTGTGCCTTGGCGCGTTTGCGAGAACTGCAATAAATACTTTAAGCGCTATCGAGAGGAAAGTCCTGGCAAAAATATTCGGGAGACGCGCTTTTGTAGACGAAGTTGCAATGTGTCGTTTAATCAGAGGAATAGCTAGAGGGTTCAAATCTGCATCTGCAGATTGAAATAGTAAAGATGGATTCGATGAAGCGAAGGGAGGTGAAAATATGCAATCAGTTGGAAAAGGCACAGTTGAACACCGTGGTGGCAATAGTTGGAGATTGCGCATAAGCGTGACATATAGTGACGGGCAGCAGAAGCGCCTCTCCAAAAATGCTTCATGTCGCAACAAGACTGAAGCGAAGAAGGAATTGGATAGGTGGCGTACTGAGCTATTCAGCAGTAAGGCAGAGATTCGTCGTGATGGACTTACTCTGGGTGAGTACCTAGATGAATATCTTGTCTACTGTCGTGACGAAAAGACATTGTCACCTACAACGATTAGCGGGTATCGCAGCATTATCAACAACTACAAGCGGGATGCTTTAAGCAGAATGAAGTTGACCGAACTCAAACCTTACATGATTGAGGAGTACAATTCTCGCCTGCGGAAAGCGGGTGGTGGGAAAGGTCACCCGCTTTCTGGGGCTACTGTTCGCAAGTCTTATGGCTTCTTGGATGCAGCCTTGAAGCGGGCTGCACTATTGGAGTACATCCAGCACAATCCTTGCGCCAAAGCTAAGAGTCCAGCAATGAGCAAATCAAAAGGTTCTGCTCTTTGTGAGGATGAAGTGCTGCGCATGTCGAATTTGCTTCGCGGACATCCTGACCATCGCTTTGCATCTGCTGTGAGGCTAGCACTTGCAACGGGCATGAGACGTGGGGAAGTGTGTGGACTTAGATGGCAAGACATTGACTTCGGTGTAGGACAAATCTGCATTGCCAATTCGCTTGTCGAGGTCAGCATGATTGACAGCAAAAATGGCGAATCGCTGGAACTCAAGGATGCCAAAACGGACGCATCTGAGAGAAGAGTTGCCGTTGATAAAGAAACGCTTGAGTGGCTGAAAAGACACAAGGAAGAACAGCAATATCAGCTTGCTTATTACGATGGCAAACAAAGCAGCGAAACTCCTGTTATGGCTGGCAAGTTTGGAGAGTGGTACAGACCCTGTACCCTCACGAAAGACTTCGAAGCCTTCAAGCAGGATCATCAATTCGATATTCGCTTTCATGACTTGCGCCATACTCATGCGTCACTGCTCATCAAAAGTGGCGTATCAATAGTCACGGTATCGAAAAGACTAGGGCATGCAAAGGTGTCAATAACGATGGATGTTTATAGCCATTTATTGCCTGGTCAAGACGAAGGTGCTGCTGAAGTTTTCGGTAATATTCTCAGCAGGCAAGTTGTCTGCGACGACACTGCACTTCGCTCGGAATCAGATGCAAGCATCTGCTCCGCTCGCTACGTTGGCGTTGCCTGATTTCCACTGACGCATTTGATGAATTTACTTACGAAAGGTCGTTGAGCTGTCCCAAGATTGTCCCAAAAGCCGATTTTCGCTGTCCCAGAAGCGGGAAAAAGGAAAGAAACTGCAGCGTACGTGGTGGGCGATATTGGATTTGAACCAATGACCTTTGCCTTGTAAGGGCACTGCGCTCCCGCTGCGCCAATCGCCCACGTATCACAAAATAACGAGGAAATATTGTATCATAGACTGCCATGAGGAAACCCTTTTTTACTGTTATCGTTTTTGTGCTGACTGCTGTGCTGCTGGTCGGATTGTTCTTTTTTGCCATTAATCAGGGCAGTATCCAGGTAACTTTTATTGAATTGTTGCGTGGGCTGTTTGTTGACTATGACCCAAATGTTGCGGCTATTGTTGACTTGCGTTTTCCGCGCATCTTGATTGCACTGTTTGGCGGTGCAGCTTTGGCTGTTGCTGGCGCGTTGTTTCAGGCAGTGTTGCGCAATCCTGTAGCTGATCCCTCGATTATTGGTATTTCAAGTGGTGCTGCTTTGGCAGCGGCTTTAGTTGTGGGCTTGTTCCCTATGATGTTCTTTTCTTCTCCCATTTTTGCGATTATTGGTGGACTGATAACGTTTGGCATTGTGTATTCCTTGTCCTATCAAGGTGGGCTTGCTCCCATGCGCGTCATTTTGGTGGGTATCGCAGTTAATGCGGTGCTGGTGGGGCTGGGTGAAGGCATTGGTGTTTTGATGTCTGGTGGTGCATCTATGGGTGGCGGGGTGACTTTTACGGGCAGTCTTGCCATGAAGACTTGGAGTGATGTGCGCTTGCTAGTTTGGTATGTAACGCCTGCTTTGATTATTGCAGGCTTGCTGGCTGGACGCTGTAACTTGCTAAGCCTGGAAGATGACACCGTGCGTTCGCTGGGTGTGAATGTAACTGTCCTGCGCGTGATGGTTTCTTTTGTGGCAGTGACCTTGGTGTCACTTGCAAGTGCGGTGATGGGTGTTATTGCGTTCTTGGGACTGATTGTTCCGCACCTTGCACGCCTGCTAGTGGGAAGTGACAATCGCATACTGCTGCCCTATTGTGCGCTGGGCGGTGCGTTTTTGATGCTACTTGCTGACACGGTGGGGCGCTTGATTGCACATCCCTATGAGATTCATGCGGGCATCCTAATGGCCATTGTTGGTGGCCCGCTGTTTATCATGTTACTGCGTAGCAAGGGTTCGGGTGCGAACTATGGATAAGCAGAGCATGTCCAGCAATGGCACACCTTCTGTCGCTGAGCAATCTGGGGCAGGCGGAAATGTATTTGAGGTGCAAAATTTATCCTTTGCCTATTCGGGTGTATCTGTTTTTGACGGTTTGTCGCTTGACATTAAAGAGGGCAAGATTACGGCACTCATGGGTGCAAACGGCAGTGGCAAGTCAACGCTGTTTAAGCTGCTGACAAAGAACCTGCGTCCTGCTGCAGGATCGCAAATCAAACTGGATGGACGTGATTTGTCTGCGTACCGTCTAAGCGAGCTTGCGCGTAAGGTCGCCGTAGTTTGGCAAAATAATCGAGCTCCTCACGATTTGACAGTGCGTGAACTGGTTGCTTACGGACGTGTTCCACACAAGAAGGCATTCCAATCCATGTCGCAAGAGGATGAGGCTGCGATTGCACAGGCTTTGCAGTTCTGTGACCTGAATGATTTTGCTAATAGGCGCATGCAGGCATTGTCTGGCGGACAGCAACAGCGGGTGTGGATTGCAATGGGCTTGGCTCAGCAGACTCCCGTTATGTTTTTAGATGAACCAACGACGTTTTTGGATGTTCACTATCAGGTCATGGTTTTGCGTCTGATTCGCAAGTTGAATCGCGAGCTAGGTCTGACAGTTGTTATTATTTTGCACGATATTAACCAATCTTTTGAGTTGTGTGACGAACTGATCGCGCTCTGTCCTGACGGGTCTTTGTTGCAGGGTTGTCCGCAATCATTGGCAAACGAGGACTTTTTGCACGAAATCTATCGTGCTGATTTGCGTGTTGGTCGTATTGATGACCAAGTGGTAGTTCACGCTCCTCTGTAACAAATGTAACAATTTCACCTGCATTTCCTATACGTGCTTAAGTTGGCTAGATTGTATAATTATCTAGCTTATAGTGCATGTCAAAATGAGGAGTGTGTACCATGAAAAGGTCTATGGCGAAGTTTCTAGCAATTATTATGTTGCTGATGCCGGTTTTATCTGTTCTTCCACCGACTGCAGGCGCTAATGATATTGCAGCAATAGCAGCAGAAGCAGCACTGGATGGTTACGGTGAGGAAGCGCAGCAAGATGGCGATGATGCACCAGCTGATGAGGAGCCTGTAGTCGAAGAGACGCAGCCAGAAGATACTGTTGAAGAAGTATCGCCAGATGACAATGCAGGTGGTGCAGATTCTATCATTTCTGACGACGGAGATGCTGCAGCTGATGAAGCAGCATTGGGCGAAGTAGAGGCTCTGAACGCAGACCAAATGCTCGATGAACTAGAGGCAGAAGAGATTGAAGCTCTGGATGGCACGCTTCTTGCTCCTGGCATGTATCTTGTCGATGTAGCCTTCATGCAAAACTCTGACATAACTGTCCCTTCAAGTGCAGGAGATAACTTTGATACTACTGCAGCTCTTCAAGTAACGACAACAGGATA
>Ga0123355_10016703_pt1 | contig 11580 bp, 6 predicted proteins | sample TergutEmb28metaG_3_FD_89872 | JGI IMG/M metagenome (GOLD analysis project Ga0123355, IMG submission 89872) | Embiratermes neotenicus P1 segment gut microbial communities from Petit-Saut dam, French Guiana - Emb289 P1 | ecosystem: Host-associated > Arthropoda: Insects > Digestive system > Gut ...
GATAATATTAGGATGGATCTCCAGGAGGTGGGATGTGGGTATATGGACTGGATTGGGCTGGCCCAGGTTAGAGACAGGTGGCGGACGCTTGTGAGTGCGGTAACGAACCTTCGGGTTCCGTGAAATGCGGAGAATTTCTTGACTAGCTGCAAATCAGTTAGCTTCTCAAGGACTCTGCACCATGGAGTAAGTAAGTAAGTAAGTAAATAAGTAAAGTTATTCCGGTCCGCGCCATGAAACCATATAGAAGGTGAGGTTCAGGGCCATTCATTCTTAACCTTCGCTCTACATACATGTGACCTGCCAAATTCACACTTCGGCCGCTTTTGGACTCTGAGTGTGCCCCAGTCTGGACGTATTAAAAATGCATGGTTTGTAAAGAATAAACGAATACCGGCACGTTCAGCAATATCACACAGTACGGGAACTTTTTTGTACCACGTAACGAACTGCTGAAAAACATATTTAGACCTCGGAGGGACAAAATTATTGTTGAATATACGATGGGTTTTATTACATAGCGAAGGCTGTTTTATTTAATAACGCTGAAAATGGTTACAGATATATAATTTCGGTGACAAACGAATGCATGATTATGGAGCATAGATGTAATGCCACTGGTAAGGAAATACCGTAATACTCTGAGATAACTGTCCCAGTAGCACTTCGTCTACCACAAATCACAAACGGACAGACCTGGAACCGAACCAGGACCTATGAGGTGAGAGGCCAGCGACTGAACACTTAGCCATTGCCACTTAAAATTGACAGGATATAAATCACGTAGTGACTTACTGAGATCTCGTAAGTTGACGGGCGCGGTAATTAACTTACACCGGATGTTTATCAAGAGGGCGAAATAAAGATGTAAACAGGGCCCACATGTGCCTGAAGGAACTATTATCAGCATAAGAACTACTTACGACATGAACTGACCAGGTTACCGGAACGGAAGGGGAATACCAATTTAAAACATCGCTGCTTATACAAAGGGATTTAAGCTGAAACAGCAGGATACTACATGGATGTTAATTTGGTGAGGAAATGCATGTTATCTAGTCATCAGCGGCACAGACAACCGGTCGGGAGCCCTGAGGACGCAATAATCTGTATATCCCCTACAATTATCAGTGAAGCTGCTCCCAGATCGCGTAACAGGGTTCCAGAATACAGCCTTCTATCAGAAGAACGCAATGGAGTCCGATAGAATCCAAAACAAATATTATTATCCTGTTAAGTGCTACAGGTGCCCCTGATCTACGTGACCCCCAGAGCCGCGGGGTCTGCGGAGGCATTATGTACACCACTGCTAGAACAAGGACGCAGTAATGTAGTTTCACAAAATTTTCGAATTAGTGCGCAGGAAGAGTCGGCTGGGGGATCCGGATTTTGAATCCCAGCATGGGCAAGATATTTCTTTCTTCTCCAAAATGTCCTGACCGGCTACGGTGGTCATCCACCCTTCTATTCAATGGATGTAGGGGTTCCTTCGTCATAAACGAAATCAATGACGAGCTTGCTGACTACAATAAGCAGACCTTCGCAAAGGTTTTTATGGTATGGTGTTATGGGTGCCTAAAAGTAGAATTCTCAACTTAATTGTTAGGTAAATTCAGTCAAAAACACAACTATAAATATATGGCTATATGATGGTGTTTATTAGCAATGGAAAAAACTACATGTTTCGGCCTATATAATATACCAAACCTGCAATCACATTTTCCTCCTAACCCTACACCTACCCAACCGGAAAGATCCACACCCAGCTACCTACGAATTCACCGATGCAATAAACATCCCACCAAAATTAGCTTAAGAAAAGGACGTAAAATTATGAAGAGATCTCAACATCACCACGCGGTTTAAACATATTATATAAAACTCTTTTAGCAAGAAAGTTGTCAAAACCTGAAGATGGCCGCTATAGGCCAAAACATGTAGTTTTTTCCATTGCTAATAAACACCCTCATTTAGCCATATATTTATAGCTGTGTTTTTGACTGAATTCACCTCACCATACAATTTAAACACAAAACGGGGATGGCACACCTCAGAATTCTCAACTTAATATTTATACTCGATTCACGCTACGTGTGTTTACTTGTTTGTTTGTTGGTTGGTTTGTTTGTTTGTTTTGGCGGGGCAGTCTCCAGTGGGCCAGGACCTCCTCATTCACGAAGTTTCTAGATCACACACAACGACGCACCACAGTCGGTAGGACTCCTCTGGACTACGGATCACGCTGTATGTGTGAAACATAACAAAATCATGCTTAGAAATTAGAATTTGGAAAGACAGGATGGTTAGGCGGTTGGCAAATTGCTTGACCCCCCATTTCCCTTAACAATGTTAACCATTCTTGCCTACATCTCACTCTTCTTGGAATACCCTGCAGATGAAGGCAAAAAGCCGTTCCAAAACGTCGGTCACTATCAATCAATCAGTCAATCAATCAATCAATCAATCAATCAATCGACAGGAAGTCCTATTACATAAGGCTTTAATTTCAAATGAGCTATATTTCCTGTGGTAATTAATTTAGTGATTCACTCTGAAATACGCAATTTATCAATAAAAGGAGCGTAAAATTTAAATGAGTAAAAAGAATGTGGCGGTTGGCGAAATGTTTTGAATGAGGATTCCTCGGACCCAAAAATTTCCGCAATCGCTCTTTCAAAAGCAATACGAAGGAAGTACAGTTAATCCTGGTCTCCGCACCCGTCCATGCCGGCCGTGGGGCATACCCAGCCTCCTTTACGATGAGTACCGGGTCTTTCCCAGGGGTAAAGCGGCCAGGGCGTGGAGCTGACTTCATATGCCCATAGCTCCGATGTTAAAGAAAGAGTAAAGCTATACCTCTATCCCCCCTCTGGATCTTCACGGCAGGTTACAGGATGAAATTAAACTTGTAACTTTACCTCATTCCAGTCTTTTTAACAGCGCGTTACCAGCTATCGATTCGTTGGCAGTGATCTGCTGCTGTCACTCATCTGCACACCAATACAAGCTCTATGCAGTCGGCTGGCGCCATTCCTCTGTTCGTAAATAGTGGTGTGTCGGGTCTTTCGTGGCACTCTCGAATATAATCTGAGGTCTATTTGTAGGTAGGTTTCACCCCTTTTATAGGCCACGAAGTCCCTTAGGGTGAGTAGATGTATAGCTCTACTCTTTCTAGGACCTCAGCACTAGATGGGATGGGGGGCCAGCCCCACGCCCCTGCCGCCTCTACCCCCGGGAAAGACCCGGTACCCATTGTACAGGAGGCTGGGTGGGCGCCAGGGCCGGTCTGGACGGGCGGAAATTCTCGTCCCACCGGGATTCGATCCCTGACCGTCCAGCCCGTAGTCAGTCACTCTATCGACTTAGCTACCCGGCCCACGGTCTATTTGTGTACCGGATTAACTACAGCGGTTTTGTAGTAAAAACTCTTTTTTTACACAGACTGTTCTTTATTCCTTATACAAATGAAGCAAAAGACGAAATTTGACTGATTATATATATATATGTCAATGCATAACGCATTCTGCTATGCTGTCCACAGACTAGGAGATGATCGCAGGTAAAAATGCGAAAGATGCGCATGAGTTCCTATTATCCATCCTGAAACCATTCCCACAGTTCATTTGCTCACCACACGCTACTCGAAATGCTGCATGTTTTCACTCTTCGTGTAGAGGTAGCTGAACAGTCTCTCGCTCCTACAAATAGTAGTCCCCGTAGTCTCTTCCATAGTCAAGAGTCTCCCGCACCGCGCCAGACACGCCTACAACCCTGGGGGAATCACCTCGTGATCTGTGGTCTGTATTGACGCAACGAAAAGAAGTCCAATGAAACGACCGCCTCCACGTCCTCCTTCGCAACCACCGTACTTTTCTCTACTGCTCTCCAGTCGCCAACATATTACGCTGAAGGGAATATTGTAGCGATAATCAATAATCATGCTTTGCTAGTGCTTTGGGCTGGTTGACAGACCACAGACTTCTGTAGGGGAATACAACAGGAGGCATAAGAACGACATCCCACCATCCATGGGGCTTGCTGCTTTGACGGCAGATTATTTGGTGGGGGGTGGGGGGCTAAATGGTACTGGAGTAATAACGACGGTATATTGCTTGTGTGTGTGTGTGTGTGTGTGTGTGTGTGTGTGTGTGTGTGTGTGGTGAATAAATGTGAATGGTCAATTGAACATTGAAAAATGAAGCAGTGAACTAATTTAAGAAAATTCTGGGGTGGAAAGAACAATACCTTCAATTACAGGGTCCTGGTATTTCGAATTGTAATGTACACTTTTCATTTTTATATTTGTTTGCTGCCGTGTTCTTATGATTACGACGACAACAAATGGGGCAACAGCGCAAATCTATATTACATTTCCAGTGTCACAAGGCTAAGTAATTTAATAACAATTTTATTGTACGGAACACAAACTTAAATATATCTACAAAGCATACTGTGCTAACCACTTTATATGTTAGAAATTGAAAGTGAACGGTTCCGCGGTATGTTTTATGTTGCTTCCGACAAATGTAGTCGTAATAAAAAAAAAATTAAATTGTCCTCCGAAGAAAGTCGTAACATTTTACAACTAATATATTTTTAACTCATACTTCTCTCCAATTTCACTATACAAAATCTCGATTTATTTCCAGGCTTCTTGAGAAATTCAGCTGAGATTTGATTGAGATGATTATAAACACTTACCCTGTTCTCTAAGCCTACTGACCAAACAGAAAATTTTTTACCATCATATTACAGTACCAATATTTTCTTTCCAAAATGTGCACACCGCTAATCCATCACATTTGAGCTTTAACTGTCAGAAAATCCGTGCAATATAGTGGCAGTATGTCACTGGACCGATCGGATTAGCAAAGCGGTTACTCGTCTGTTAATTATTCTGGAGTTACTAGCTTCGTATCCCGGCCGGCGCAATCTGTATCACTTGGTGTTAAGTTATAGCCCCAAATGCTTGCAATATGACAAATACTCTATCAAAAGTTCACAGTTATCCGACTGTGCCATGCTGTAGAAGTTGCATGTCGGTTCTGAAACGTCATTCTCAGTGCATCTAGAACCACACGATTTACGTACAGCATGCTGGAGAAGGGTGGAGATCAGTTGGACCAATTGTGTGAAAAACTAAGAAGTACCGATCAGAGTCAAGAAAGAAAGGAATATACTAAGTACAATAAAAAGAAGGAAGGCTAACTGGATTGGCCACATATTGGGTAGAAACTGCTTTCTATAAAAAAAAAAAGTTATTGAAGGAAAAATTGAAGGAAGATGAAAGTGACGGGAAGACGAGAAAGAAGATGTAAGCAGCTACTGGATGACCTTAAGGAAAAGACAGGGTACTGGAAGTTGAAAGAGGAAGCACTGAATCGCACTGCGTTGAGGACTCACTTTGGAAGAGGCTATGGACGTGTCGTAAGACAGACCACGAAATTATTAAAATCCTTACGTCCTCTATGCGATTGTTCCCAACAATTTAATTACCGTGCAATTATCGTTTATAAAACCTTACTTAAATATCTTTCAACGCCTCCGAACCTCAGCAGTTCATACCGATCATCAGTTACCGAAGATACGAGAAACAACAGGCCTCGCGTTGTAGTTCTGGCAGATAACAAATCAACAACAGAGTTAAAATACGAAATACGGCGTAGCGTCAACTTTGTCCTACAGTGTAGCCAGAAGATGCTTGTTCAGTCCTGTAATTGCCATCTTTTTCCTCCCTTGTTCAAAAATCTCAGACAACTTGTGTGAGTGAATTAGTGTGTGTGGGATAGTGTGAGACACAAGCACTATATTGCCCATTTATAAGAAGTAACGCAATCAGACACAGGGCCTACAAATAACCAAAATTAATTTCCCGCTATTTTTTGTTCGATTTTCCAAACTGTGGATTATATTGTTCCAAAAGTTACTCGAATGGCTTGGGAGGGGGTAGGGGTGTGGGTTAAATCACGGACACAGCGCATATCGGAACTTGTGATGAGTCGCGTAATAAAGGAATTCTGAAGGCGCGTGACTATCTTTAGCCTGTCTTTTCTACGTGCTATGACAAAATTTCCAAACAGCGACTACTAGCTTCGTCATATCGGTCTGTCTGTCCGTCCGTCCGCCGCCCGCATGGAACAACTCGGTTCCCACTACACGGATTTTCATTTGGTTCGAAGTTTTGAGTAAATTTCGGAAATCTGTCGAGAAAATTCGTGTTCATTAAAATCTGACAAAAATAACGGATAGTTTACATAAAGACTTATGATAAAAGACATTTCGCTGGATTCTTCTTAGAATGAAAAATGATTCAGACAAAAGTTGTAGAGAAAATCAAAACACACATTTTATATTCAATATATTTTCTTCCGAAAGCCGTGCCGTTTATGAGATAAAGTGGAAAAATCTGGCACGGTCTGACAGGCCACAAATGACAATATAATCTGGTGCATGCGCGTACTGGATGACTAAGGCTACAGACACACAATCAGAATATGTAATACGTATTGCTTTCCACTGCAACACGATTGCGCAAACGCGCCTAAGTATTACGATATATGTATGTTCCAGTCTTGTTGTGTTTAGCGTCGTAATGTGAACAGCTGTAGTTACATCTACACAGCATTGAATAAGAAATTACGAAATTGGTATTACTGATACGTGACAAGAATGCAGAAGAAAGTTTCCATGGCCTTTTCAAAAGACCCAGAGTCACAGCCGCCTGCAGAGATTGAGGAAACCCATGCGAAATAGGCATAGGTGGTCTCCTCATCCGGTTATTCATTTATTATTTCATTGCCGGGTTTTAAAGGTATGAATTACTGAATATCGAATGAACAAAAAGCATTAATAATAAATTAAGATCGGTGCCGAATGAATCCGTCACGTCCTATTGTAATGTCACATCTTAGCATTTTCCTACAGGCACTGAATGAAACCAGAAGACACCTGTCTGGATAGCATGAATCTGCGCGGAGGTACAGTACCTCGGACAGTAATCAAGAGTCTAATGGAAGAAACATTAGGTGAATATGAACTCTCTAAAGCCTATTGGTTACTATATATACCACATCATTTAACAGTAACAAATTCTACATCCCGTCCACACAGTGTGTTCGTGCGTTATGTACGGTTCTCAGAAGAGAGTGCGATCACTCTCCTGTACATCACAAACCGACTGCGTTTTATAATCGAGATGAAGTGTGTTTAATGCGCGGTACGAAAGGGACCTTAAATTAATTTAGGTTAATGGGAACCTTTCACAAAGAATGATCTTTAGGAAGTCTGGGAGCAGTAGGCAGCAAATAACTTTCCCTTTCTCCTGTCGTCTTGTCGGTAGAGGGTTAAACAAATTTATACCTGACAGAATCGGATAAAATTTTAACAACGAACCCTTTCAGAATTTCTGAAGGCGCGCGCACTGAATACGAAGTGTGTTGCCAGCAACAGGCCAAAAATATGCACGAACGGGAATGAATTCCCCATACCATAACACCATATCGACAAATGGTCCATGCAGTTGGTATGCAACCTCGAATCTCTCGGTATTGGGTTCTCATTCTCTTCGACGTATTTTCATTCCCTTCTACAATTTACGAACGCGGTTCGCTACGGCAACTGGAAGTTGTCACCGAGCAAATACACAAGCAGTCGAAATAATAGAGGCAAATAATGTGGTCCTATTTTTTTTCTGATTTCATTTATTTCACAATTTTCGTCGTTATTTCCTGGATTTAAAGACATCCATGACTAACGAATGTAGATTGGAAACTCAACTTATTTATGAGGCAAACCAAACTGTGTCACGACCTGTTTCCACAGTGTATAATCTACAATATACTTGCCATGCACTCTAACATTAACACCATCACCAGCGACCTACTTCTTAAGAACATATGGTTACGTGATAGGTCAATTAATTTACGGCTTTTGTGGGAGCAGGATATTCATTGCCATATTCACAAAAGCTCATCCCTAAACCCGTTCCTGAGCCACTTCGCACATTCAGCTAATACCCTGAACCCCATTTCTCTAACAGCCGTTTTAATATTATCCTCCAATCTACGAGCACATCATCGAAGTCGTCTTTTCCCTTTGAATGCTTTCTTCGGGTAGCTCAGACAGTACAGTGACTATACTACGCACTGGAAAGTCCAGAATTGTGATTCGACTGCAGGAAGGACAAAATACATTTACACTGCCCTTTTGTGCAAAGCGTCCAGATTCTGAGACCCACCCACCCTCCTATTATTTGGGCACCGGGAACCATTCCCCGTAGTTAAAACGTCCGGTGTGTACAGCTACACAATCACCTACACTCGTGCCAAGGTTAAGAATACATGGAGCAATACCTCCACTCTCCAACATGATGTCACAACAGGGCGCTTAAACAAATACCGGTACAAATTTATCTGTAACTATCTCATCTTGTGTGAATAAAAATCCAACCAGACGCAACAGTATGCAGATATTTATTTACTGCAAAGCTACTCTACATGTTTCGAGTGTCACAGCACCCATCATCAGGAGTACTAAAAACTGTAACCGCAGCCTCCGGTATAGGTCATAATACTGGTATACTCACCTCCAACGTGGCCTGATCGGGACTGGTTTGTCCAGTACTCCAGATAATGGGTGCTGTGACACCCGAAACATGTAGAGTAGCTTTGCAGTAAATAAATATCTGCATACTGTTGCATCTGGTTGGATTTTTATTCACACTGAATTAAGATGCACGGAACCACGAGCTTAAAAAATCTCATCTTGTATTTACATACTTCTGCATGTGTCGAGTGACAGTCATGCATTTCCCTCTCATTTCGTCCTGTTTGATTGAATCGTCTTAACGATGCGCCTATTAGAGGAAAATTTGAATTCACGACTGTGCTTCAGTATGACTGCCCTTAATAACAGACCAGTAAGGCTTCAGTTCGGCAGTTCTCAGGTCCATTCATCGCCCACACATTCAGGCCCATATTTCGTTTCTGCTACTGCCATGGATTTAAAATGAATCTTTTAGTTAGGAAGAACCTCCAATTCTAAGCATAAGGTACAGCGCACTGTACTGCATCAGCCGAAGCACTCTTTTCTGTTCCCCACGTAGTTTACTCTCCGCTATTCCTATGCTAAGTCATCGAGATATACGATATGACACCAACGAGGTCAGGCCACTTGGCCACCCACACTATAGTGTATCAACGTAGGTGAAAACTGAGAAGAAAGAAAGCTCTGTTCACATGAACACGAGGAGTGCCAATGACCGCGAGCAGACGGTCGTCGCAGTGATTTACAAGTGGGCTTATTCAGTGTCACGACCTGCAAACACCCGGCTTTTCCTTTACTTTAATAGAATTAACATTTTACGGTCAGACATCAGACAGAAATATATTCTGTACACAGAAAGTAATTAATCTTTTATACCCTAGTAGTCACCTTATTTACCACCGTGTTTAACGTTAAAAAACTGTACAGTCTACCCGTAGCGTGTATTTGAGTGTCCTGTACGTAGCTCTGAATAAACAACTATTAGTTCGGAATCTTCGCCCTTCTAGGATTTTATGCAGCGTAGATTGGTGAACTGTTACCGACGTTTCGAAACACCCAACCTTCAAAGGTCAAGGTCAATAACCTGTTCTTCCGAAACGTCGATACAAACCGCCAATCTACGCTGCTTAAAATCCCAGAAGAACGAACATCTCATATGCACGACGACGGAAGCCTGGAAACACGCATAGATATAATTTCCCTACACAGGACTAACTGGTTTCATAAATGAAGCGTAGTGTGTTTACTGCGCGGTACGGACTGAATCTTGAAATATATTTCAGGTTAGTATTCGTCCTGGGGTTAAAATTAGCAGACAGTTCATAAACACGCCTTCGGTGTTTATGAAGCAACTTACAAGCCTGGATACTATGTTCACCAGCATTAACAAGAAGATGAGTGTTAAGAGGGGCAGGATCTATCCTGAAGATGGAGGTAACAGGTTAATACGAAACAATGGCATGTGTCTATAAAATTACACGGTGTCACATCACGACTGTGAGAAATTCAAGGTTTACTTGAAAACTCTCTTTGACATGTCAAGATTCTACCATGTGCGTGTACATTCATGAAGGTGCTGTCTTCTGTAGGGACATTCTGCGGTATTTTGGGAAATAATACGTGGCCGACTAATTAGCTCCATGATGTGTGCAGAACACGTGAATAAAACAGACTGTTCAACAGATATTCAGATATCTCATTGTCTCAATTTGCATTGTGCGTGGCTTCCATGCCTACATTCCTTTAGTGTCACTGCATGTTGGGAAAATGAAGATAATGCCTTAGGAACAACTTAAAGTGTTGGAATCTGTAGCAGCCTAAGTGGTTAAAATGTTACGTAAGGTGCGCAATTCGGGGACACTTTCGTGAATTTACCGTTAGGCCTACAATTCTGTAGTACAGCAAACGTTTCAAAACATCTAAGGATCGAGGGATAATTCGAGATATACCAGCAGGAACCCTGGGCCAGAGAATCAAAAATTGTCTTTGGACTAAGAACAACACTAAAGTAACTGACTTCAACAGAATTCTTCTTGAGCGGTTATCACTGATACAGTCCAGAAATTCCTTGCTATATATGTTTCTGACCTTGCATACTCCTGAGGAAGCCGATATAGCACAGTCGAGGATACGGATTGGAAACCGAGAAATCGTGGACTATTTTCCGACTGTGGCTAGAAATTTACGTCCTTCCCAATGGCTCAGACCGGCGCTGGAGCAAATTCAGTTCTCTATTCAAAGGTACAGAAGTTGCTTTCTGTGGGTTAAAGCGGCTGTGTTGGGGCCACTCAGCATCATCTAGTGCCGAGATGAAGACTAAGTGGAGTTATATCTGTACTTCCCATACGCTTTCCCGGCGTACAAAGTGACAACCTCGCCTCACACAGTCCTGAAGATCACTCTCGTCCACAAAGTGCCAACACCAGTCTTTACCCTCAAAAACAATAATGGAATTTTAATAACAAACTGGAGACCTTAGATCTTCTGCGATGTTACGCAGTGTTGAATGGTGGTTGTTTAACGGCGTTTCGGAACAACGTATCGCTCCCACGTTCAAGCGTCAAGCATTCCAAGAAGATGAAATATCGTATAATGGACACACTTTCAAGTTTTATTTTCAAGAAGAGAGTCACATAAATACTGACATTTTGGGGTGTAACACGTGTTTTACGTACATTCAGCACATGGCTGTTTCTGTGAGCTGGGATGACTTGTTACTACTACTACTACTACTACTACTACCACCACTACTACTACTACTAGCACCAGCACCACCACCACTACCACCACAACCACAACCACCACTACTACTACTACCACCACCAACACCACTACTACCACCACCACCACCACTACCACCACCACCATCACCGCCACCACCACCACCACTACTACCACTACTACTACTACTACTACTACTACCACCACCACCACCACTACTACTACTACCACCACCACTACTACTACTACTACCACCACCACTACTACTACTACTACTACTACCACTACCACCACCACCACCACCACCACCACCAC
>Ga0123355_10016704_pt1 | contig 11579 bp, 9 predicted proteins | sample TergutEmb28metaG_3_FD_89872 | JGI IMG/M metagenome (GOLD analysis project Ga0123355, IMG submission 89872) | Embiratermes neotenicus P1 segment gut microbial communities from Petit-Saut dam, French Guiana - Emb289 P1 | ecosystem: Host-associated > Arthropoda: Insects > Digestive system > Gut ...
CCAGATTTGGTCTTCCAGCGAAACGGACGAGTCCATTTATATCGGCGGGGGTGTCAGTTCAGTTGGCTGCTGGCAGCCGAGGTGTGCGCATCAGCGGTAGTAATGCTGGATAGACCGTGTTCCGATACAGTGCATGAGTGCTGGCAACCCACTCCAGTCGCCTCTTTCCCCTTCACTTCTCCTCCCGTGCTTCGCCGTGTGCCATCAGATTCCGTTTTCACTCTAACACGTGGTCTTTTTTCTCCTGATGATGGGCATAAAGATGCCCGGAACATGTCGAGACAGTAGTCAATATTAAACATCTGAATTGACAATAAACATCTATATTGTTGCATCTTGTAGGTATTCTTTCTCCATGCTTTACTCACGATGCACGGTCACAGGAACATAAATGATGGGATGAGTGACTGTACCTAAATTAAAGCTTTGAACATTGTTTTGTAATACTCTGAAGACTGTTCGGAAGTTTTTGTTGGGATATATTGTTTGTGTCATGTGTTACAATGGCAGATATCTTGTAAACTGATTTTGTTGTGCTGCTTATTTCAGATACGTGTGTGAGTTCACATACTTCACATCTCTCAACATTGACAACTCTCGCACTGCCTTCATCCATGTGCCAGTGCTAAACAAACCGTACAGTGCAGCTGATTTGGCCAAGGGAATTAAGGCTATACTGCGTGTTTTAATTCAAAAGCTTCGTGCCCAGCAGCAAGATAAGTGTCTGAATAATGAACTGTGTTCTGTGAAGTCTGTATGATTTTGACATCCTTTGTTCCTTAGAATTAAAATTATTAAGGATTTTTATACATTGTTGTTATTTAATTTTGGCAAAGTATGAATAATGTGAATTTGTAATAGAAGTTATCTCTCATTATTTGCAGTAAATTCTGCACATGTCAGATGAAAATAGCAACATCCTGGAAAGTGTAAATCAGTGGGTGTTAATGTGCGCGCACATCAGATTTATTCAACTGTGTATCTTAATTGAAAGATGAAATTAAAAACACATAACATTTTGTGTTGGGCATCACTACTAAAGGTGACAATGATGATTAATTTGGGCAATTACTAACAAATATTAACCGCATCACGGCACTGCTCATGGCCAGGTGCTGTACGGTTTGACTGCTGTCACAGCCGGTCTGACAGAATGCCACTCATGTTAAAAGTAGTTGTACTGTGATGTACAGTATATAAATGTCTGTGAACCTCCTGCTGCTGTACTGCTGTGCTGTGACTTCTAACTTGAAGAGTGTGAGAACATTCTTTTCATATTTTGCATATATATGTATATTTAGATATAAGTCCTGTAGCATTGTTCTGTTTTCAATATATGTTACTGGACTCAAAACTCATGTTTGACTTTAGCAAGAAAACACTTGAACACACCCCATCCCACCCCACCCCATTCTGAGTGCGATAAACTACATCACCTCTTCTTTGGTTCCTTCTTCAACTAAATTTCAGGTTGGGTAACTGTCCAAGGACACACCTCACATCCCAGAATACTGGAATCCTCAACAGCACTGTTGTCTTCTCTTCATGTGCCATTCCGCAATGAACGAAACAGACAGACAAGCACACAAGCAAATACACATGCATGTCCCTCCCCCACACACACTACAAGATCAAGACATATTTGTACAGGTGAATAAGGTCCTCAACAATTGATGGGTGTTTGACATCAAAACCACTTTACCACTCAGATATGAGATATTGTGACACATTGTTGAGAAGGTGCTTGAGCTGTTGTGGGCTACTGTGTACTGCATATACTGAGATATTTTGGGCTCCTGTACAATACACCTACTCTCATAATCTTGATGTTCAGAATTTTTGCATTTTGGGATAAGAGCATTTAACTGGGAAGTTGGCATCCCCCACTGTACTGCCCTTGCGCAGATCAGTCTCAGCCCAGTCATGCTCTGTCTTTCACAAAGTGATGTTGGTTGCTTTTGTGCCTTATGGAATGAGACTGTCCTGCCATCATTTAAAGTATTTGATGTTTCCAAAAAGTGTATGATATTAAAAATAAACATTCAGTCTCTGTACGCCTTTTCAGGTTTTTTGTATTTTTATTACTGGAAGTTTTGTTTGTTTTTGAAGCAAATAGGCATTTTACATTGAAAATGGATTCTGATCTTTGTGCAAACACAGGATTGAAGAATTTTACGTATGTGTTTCTTATTATGCACACATCACTCCACTATGCAACAAACTTAATATCCTGTACATTGTAATCACAGCACATCTCTACAGTGTTCTGCATATCTGTGCTACAAACTTTCAACTTCCACATTTCATGAACCCTTTGTTGGCAGTGTTAGTGCACAAGAGACTTGTACCTTGTGAGGTTTGAGTTCTCACAGCCGTGCTGTTGAGGATTCAGGTCTTCTGAGATGTGACGTTTCATTGGGCGAGTGTTTCCTGATGTTTCAAAGGGATGTAGTGCCTTCATTGTCAAGGTTTCAGCATCCAAGAAGAGGAATTCTACTTAACACAGTCAGGAGACACCCAGTGACAACACAGCAACGTATCCCAGAAGACACACGTCACGGTTGGATGTCACTTGAACATCCCAGAAGACACACGTCACTCTTGGATGTCACTTGAACAAGTGACAGTCATCACAATGTAACATAGTGGCAGCAATTTGTTGACATGTTCCTCTGACACAATTTTGATGTGGAATGCTCAACATTAGACAAAATGTATCAACTTTCTTCTATAGTCTATGAGTCTGTGTACTCAACAAATGTTTTTCATTGATATGTTGCAGTAAAATGGAAGAGACAGTCAATTCATTGATGGAACTAAGTTGATGTATGGAAGCTTTTCTTTATAATGTGTTTGTGTTTAAATATTTTGACAAAAGTGTATTCATGAATTTGTTTTAAGAAGTAAAAAATTGTACTTTTAGAGTTGTGTAGAGTTTTAAACATGATATTCCAACCTTAATTCTGGTCTCCTGATTCCTCTCACTTTCAAAATAAGTACACTCTTACTCTATCTTCATTATCAGATTTGACTCCTGATTGCGACATGTTTTGTGTGTGTGCCTACACTGTGGTAATCGTTAGCAGAATTACAATGCACAGACTATTGATCCAGGAATCCTCCACATATGTGTAGAACAACTAGTCTCTGGGAATTTGTTCTGCAAAAGAAAAACAATTTTGTGCTTTTTGTGGGCTTACTAACAAGGGGTATACTTTTATGGTATAATTTTGCAATTGACTGTCATGATAAAATCACATTTCCTTATTTTGTCTCCCATATACGAGTGAACTGGAAATGGTGAAAAATGACAAACAAAATTGAGACTGTATTGTGTGTGGTAGATATTGCAACACAGGCTTCAGGTCAGTACAGCATGCCACGATGGCTGCATGAAGAAAGGGACTCTGCAAAGTTTGCATCTGACACATCTGTACGAATGACAGGTTTAAAATATCTGTAAACTACAAAATTATTTATGTTATGAAACTAATTTAAATCATTATTAAAACATATACACAACACACATCACAACACACACACATAACAAGACATATAACACAACACAACACACACACATAACATAACATGCACATAACACAACATAACACAACACAACACAACACACACATAACATACACACACACATATAACACAACACACACACATATAACATAACACAACACACACACAATATACACATATAACACAACACACACACATATAACACAACACACACATAGCACAACACATACACATATAACACATACACATATAACACAACACACACACAACACAATACACACACAATATACACACAACACAACACAACACACATATATAACACAACACACAAATAACACAACACAATTTCTGCCTGCAACTCACTTATTTTGTCATTTATTAAAACATCCCTTCTTATTACAACTGTTCATTTAGTTTCACAATTCTCACCCCTTTTGTTATAAGCACTGTTCATTCCTGCACACATTTACAGGTTCTGCCGTACCTCTATGTATGTCGCTGCATTTTGTGGTGCAGTGCGGTGCGCTGCGGTGTGACATACAAATAGCCATTAAAAACAATGTAACAGAAAATTCTTACCAAAATAAGCTTTAGTGTTTTGAATTATGTAATAAAAATCTGCCCAAACTGACACATTCATTTCTTTACAATTTTGTGGTCTTACAATTTATACCCCTCTGTAAAAGACTTTAAATTGCTAAGAAGTACTAAGAAACTTGAACAGTCTAGTTGACAAATCTGTTTACAATAAATATTACTTTACCTCAAAATTAAACTTCATTTCTAAGACATACGAAAGGTACCAACTGTGTACCAGAACTTATTAAAACTTACCTTTCAATTATAATATTTGAAGTTCTCACAGTTGCGTTAACATTACAGTCTTTGGGGATGTGGTGCCATGTGGTTTTGTGGAGAAGTATGAAAATTTGAAGGTAGCATACTCCCTTGCCACGTTGGTGTCTATTTGCTGACTGTGGGCAGGCATCACATTCCAGAACACCATAATGTCAAGTTCATTTTTTTCATAAATATGTCATACACTAAAAGACTTGCATAACCACAAACTTCAAACATTTGTCTAGGGAACATTTAATTTTGCAAGCTTCTTGATGTGTTCTTTATCTAAAGTTGCTAGTATTACCAGAAATATTTCTTTATCCTTTTTTTGGTTACACTTCATAAACCTGTTTGTTGATCATATGAGAATCAAACTGACATTGATATGTGAACACCAAAAGATAAGAGCCCAAAAACACTTTGAAGCAATGGCAAGTTGTGTACAAAAATGTTCCTGACTTATTTTCAATACTTTTTATTTATGTAAAATTTTGTATATTAAGCTTATTTTTATTTCCTCTTAGCAGTGGGTGGGGCTTGAGTGTGATGCATACAGCCCTCTACATTTTCTGGCCAATCACACACATTTTCATTGGGGTTGAATACCAGATTGGATGGACAAGGCATGTGGTGCTTTCGTTCCCCCTCACACATGTAGTACATTGTGCAGTCCGCCTTGTCCGGGTGGTACGAAATGTGTCCATCTTCCTCTTCACAAACCACTGAATTAGCTGTAACATGAGTTAACTGCACTTGATTTCTTGTAACAACACCAAAATACATTTATTCTTGGAACCCTCAGGCCCTGAAAATGTTAGCGCTATGTTCCTTTGAAATGCTGGAACACACTAACGCAGTGTCATATCCCAGAACACCAGACTGCTCAACAAATCTCCTCTAGAAATGTCAGCTATCACAAAATAATAGCCTTAGTTTTGCCATCATTGGATCACACAGTTCCACAGTGAAATATTAAACTACGTGAACATGTGAGACTTAAGGTTATCACAGCTGTCTTGCTGAGGATTAGAGCCTTCTGGGATGTGATGTACTGTGGGTCAGTACCTCCTGAACTTCTGATGAATCAGAGTGCCCTCATCTTCAGGGTTAGTCAGTTCTTTGGGTATGGTTGACCCAGAAGATTAGGGCACTATGGTCTTTAAAAAATCCGGAACTGCTTCCCCAAGAACACTTCACAACCCAGACAAATTGAATCTCCAAGTTCAAAGAGTTTTAAAACATTAATTAGTATATCTTAATATTTTGTTAAGAAAGATGTCAGGCTAAAAATCTAGTTATAATGTCTATGTAGGTGCCACACAGTTATAATGTCTATATAGGTGCCATACAGTTATAATGTCTATGTAGGTGCCACACAGTTATGTCTATGTAGGTGCCACACAGTCATGTCTATGTAGGTGCCACACAGTTATAATGTCTATGTAGGTGCCACACAGTTATAATGTCTATATAGGTGCCACACAGTTATAATGTCTGTAGGTGCCACACAGTTATAATGTCTATGTAGGTGCCACACCCTCCCCCCAGTGACTTTCCAACAGCTTTTCCTGAACCCTGATGAGCCACAAAATGCACTCTGTTTGTTCATTTTAATTTCCTGCTGTGAGTTGTAACAGTATGATGGTGAGGGTGGGGAGTGTGGACTGGTGAGGTCAGTGACTGTCATCAGCGCCTGTGAGTGTGGGGTCATTAAGTCATGTGATAGTACAATTTTGAAGGAATCTACCAGAACAGAAGTTTTACATCTTTGTCGGGACCACCTAAAATGATATAAATCTGGGGAATGAAAATTGTACACTCTAGAAAAATGTTCTGTGCCACACAGCAAATGTTTTGTGCCATATAACAAATGTTTTGTGCCACACAACAAATGTTTTGTGCCACATAACAAATGACCTCGGCAAGCCATTTATTATACAGACATCTGAACATTTTACAAAGTACAACATGGCACATGTACGGCATTTGGAAACAGCTTCCTCACAGTATTGCCAGTCAGTGATGTCACTCATGATGCTATGACAATTGAATAGCCACATCAGACATCCTTGTGCATTTTGTGCAGATATGCAGTATTTATTCGTTTAACCAGTCAGTAAGTGTCATCTGCTGCCAAATAAGCAGCAGCAATTTACACAGCCCTGTCCCTTATGGCCAGCAGCAATTTACACAGCCCTGTCCCTTATAACATTAGCTTCTATGGAAGCAATGCTTGCTGCACTGGCTTGATATATACAGCTAGAGCAGATTCCAGTTCTGTCATGTTATTCCAGTGGTTTACGTTGCTTGGAGGAAATCCCTTATTGGATGTAACTTCTTTCTATACAAGAATGCTGTAACTACTTCAATCTTAAGTTCTGAGAGATTTTACCGCGAAGTCGCTAGCTACGCCTTTCTGGAAACTATGAAATGTAAGATCAGTTAAATTCCATAGTCAGGATCAGGAAAGTTAAGCGTAAATTCTGGGAAGAAGTAAAGTCAAGGAACATAAAATCTGGGAAAATATAACATTGTTCTAATGGACATATGACTGAGACCATACAAAGAGTGCATTAAATCCATGCAGTGATGTCATATCAGGACTTTACTGTTTACGACAGACATAGGAATTATATGTTTTGCTGTCGGTCTGATAGTGACGACTAATGAACAACTGGAACAAGGAGAGTGACATTTTGTATGAACGTACGTCATACGTATAGAACATCTGTAAGGTTTTACAGTACACTTGTGTCTGTTAATAATCACATGGTCTTTCTATGGATGTAATGCAGTTTGTGTCTGTACCAATGGAAATATGTACAAAAGTGGATTTCTATATGGCATAATTATTATTTTATGTGTCATGTAATGCCTCCCAATGTGGATTGAAGCATTTGTAGTAAAGTAGGCATCATAATTTCTCCCTAGAAGTTTATAATTCAGGTAGTTTGCCTATAGCTGCTTAGCATTAAACTGCAGTGTAACAACTTTCTGCCCAGTTGCTTCCCTGCCTACACGTTACTTACGATCTTTAGTGGTGTAGGCACCGCCTCCCGCAGTTCCCTCGTATGGTCCGTCATACTCCAGTTTCACAGTGTATCCTTCCAGTTCTTGCCTCATTGCGTTAATCAGTGGGTACGTCCCAGTTCCACACTGTCCTCGGAAGTCATCCATATCCACAGACCAGATCATGATACCTCCAAAACCTTGCTCTTTGAGCCAGGCCATCTGTTGTGTTAACAGAAATACATTTACTGTGTTCAATGAGAATCCATCTTATCAACCAATCTGAGTCATATAAAGTCCGTACTATGACGAGAGGTGAGTGAGTCATCTGTCTCATGATTGGGACAAGCGATGGGCTCTTGTGATCATGGTAATGAACATTTGGGTTACATAGAATGAGAAGAATTTTTGACTAACTGAGAGAACTGATAGCTTTCGAAGAAGGCTGTGCTCCGTGGACCTTGTTATTTAGAGACAAGCGACTCTGCCATCTGACCGTAATATATTTACATAAGAAGCCTGGGTTGCTGATCATCTGAAGGGAATGTCCAAACTGACCTCTACATCTCTTCCAGACTTGATCTCTATTTTCAGCAATGTATGGAGTGCTAAATTAAATAACAGTGAAACAGGCCATGGAGAGTGAAAATGTAACCCTTGTTTACATACAGTCGTCAGGTATAGTTTGCATTTAACCCAGCAGCTACCATGTATTATTCACGCAGTATTATTCATTGTTGTGTGTACATCTGAATATCCTGTTCACGACTCACATTTTCTGGTGCTGTGCTCATGTAAAAACAGCTACATATAACACAAAAAACCCAACTTTACAAACTCTGTTAACAAGAGTGAAAATGATGTGCTGTCTTGTAACTGCAGCAACCAACAAATGCACATAAAACATGCCAACTATGATTTTTAGGTGTTTGGTGTGCAACTGTTGCTTACTGTAATTATGTGTAAGAATAATGCACAGACCACTCTATAGCACACCGCACAGCCCATTCTGCGGCATTTCCTTCTCAGGTTCACCGTACAGACTCTATAGTATTTCAGAATACACATAGGCACCATTGCTGTAGCACTAGTTTGGCATTATAACACTACTGTTATGACCATAGTTGTTTATGGTGACTTCAAAGAAATTGTATGGCAACTTACATTAGAAGGCAGTAACCCACACACACACATTTCAAAGATAAGGATGTCCCACTGGTCTCAAACCTCAGTACCACATAGCATCAGAACAATCACCCTCACATTTGGGTCTCAAATGTGCATACACGTGACTGAAGGTCAGTAAGCTGTCCAGTTGCAAGTTCCAAATTGCCCTTCTACTGCTAACTGTGACCCATGACATGTGACATAAATTCTTGACTTTCCTTTGTGGGCAGCAAATGCTGCCTGCCCTGATGTGTGACTATACTTGGTATGAGCCTGGAGTTAAATGCAATGCTCTCGAGCCAAAACCTTCAATCTGCAGTATTTCTCACTATAACGAAAATTTAACAAAAGCCAAGTAAATGTAATGTTTAATTCTGGACAGCAGTGAGCTGCATTGCATTATGTACATAACAATCAGTTTTACCTGTAGTAAATGAACATCATGTCTGATCAGAGGAGAACCTCCAATCTCACACAAAGAACATATTTCAAAAGCTCCATCGACATAAGCCTTTACACTCTCTTGCTTACAATTAAATACCTTTGTCCTGAGACTCCTCTCATCATCAAAGCCAACCCACTGGTCCTTGCGATAAGCAAATGGTACTTGCTGTTCATTGTCCCAAACCAAGGTTGTATTGTCACCGTGCAGAAAATCACAGACCTGCAAAAGAACATGGCAACTGGAAAGAAAATAGGGGAATTTAAGAGAAAATGGCTTACCTGTTTATTCATGTGCTGCCCATATTAATTTAATGCCTTAACATGTTGCCTAGAATGTATCTGAAATATGTATTTCTGGCACAAATTGGATAGAATGAAGCCTGTCAACAATGTATATGTAGAATATTTTATTAGAATGCGGGAAAAATAAAAATAAATAGGAAATGAACACTGAAAATACATATTTTTTTTATCAATGTAATGTACAGAAACTTACATAATTATTGACTTTTGAATGGACAATTATGGATCATGGTGTGTATTCATTTCCCACCTTCACATACAGGTGTGGTGAACATGCAAAGTTCTGTTTTAGCAATGAATATGAGTACAAATGAACAAGTACAAACAAACAAATACAAACGAACAAGTACAAGCGGACAAGTACAAGCAAACAAGTACCCAAGTTGGAAATGTTATAGGTCAAGATTTTAAAACAAACTCTTGTACTAACAAAATAAGAGTATGGGATTGCGACACTGGGTTCTGGGTTACTTGGAACAAACATAAAGGCAATGTCTGCCCAATTGGTAGGTTGCTGTAAAAGTTGGTAAGCCAGCAGGGAGGTGTGAGAGGAGTCTAGATGTACAGAGAGATCAGGCCTTTCAAATGGCAACAATCATATTAATGTACTTACTTCAAATTTACAAAAGACCTGGCAGAAAGCAGTGCAAGCACTTTGTCGCTAGGTGTGAGGAGAACAGACCGGGCCAACAGTAACTAACACAAATTACCTCATAGTAGGACATGAAGCCTGCTTCGCCAGTGTACTTGCCAGGAGCACCACCTCCTGAAGCAGGAGCTCCAATATCAAACTTGGTAGGGTCAACTAGGGTGAACGAGCGACCATAGGTTGGCATACCAATCATCAGCTTCTCCTTTGGGGCTCCTTGCTTCATCCACTCACGTGCACTGAAGTCCTGCAAATTACCTCACTGGTAGTGCATACTCTAAAATAACAACCTCACTGGTAGTGCATACTCTAAAATAACAACCTCACTGGTAGTGGATACTCTCTAACACAGGTGTTTCTTCTATCAACACACAAAGCATGGACAAATTATATGGCAGAAAGCCTGCAGCCACTCAGACATTCTGTGACATCTGCTGTGACCAGGTGCAGATAATGGAAGTGAATTCTACTTTTCACATTTTTTGAGCATTTACATAGACTTTATTCTTTCTTAAGCTAAAGTTGAGAGCAAAATGGTGGTCACAGTTCTGTACTCTATGTAGCTACTGGGACAGTACAAGAAATAACCCTGGATTAAAAGCAAAGGGGCTAAACTGTTTTGAGTTTTACAGTCAATTACACTGAACACATTTTAATACCTTAGCAATGCACACAGTACTTACAGCTACATGTACAGTTCTGTACACAAATGATTCATTCATGCATGAATGAAGTGTGTATGTCTGAATTTTGTTAGACACTGATTATTATGTAGATGATTTAGTTTATCTGTATATGAGGATTCTATTTTATCTGTATATGAAGGTTCCAGTTTATCTGTATATGAAGGTTCCAGTTTTCTTGGGTGTGCTGCTGTTTATTCCTACAATAACACGTCAGAGACTTGGAATACTGCAACGTTTTATATGGGTTTTGGCATTGTATTAACCTGTTAAAGCCTACTTGTTACTGGATTCACCAGTAGGTTCAGCATTCACCAATTCTACATTCTACCCACACTGTATTTATGTGTAATGTACTTATCTGAGAAAGAACGGTGACTTTTGCCCTGTGTAACATAAACTCATTGGTTTTCACAACCGAGATGAAAAGTGTTTACTGCGCGGTGCGGACTGGGCCTTTAAATAAAACATTTATGTTACACGTTTAAAGGGTTACTCTACAGTTATACACCGTAAGACAATTTCAATACAACACATAAGAAATTTTGAATTTGCATTCTACATTTTCTCTCCAGTGATGGCTTAGTGTGGACAAAATATATAAGAAGAATACTAAACTTTCCTTTGTTCTCCAAAATATTTTGTGTACTCTGTTGGTATTTATCAAAGAATTCCTTTCTTTAACAGAAATATGCAGTAGTAATTAATACTGTGTATGGAGGCCTTACAGTGTGCAGTTGTAGGCACAGCAAGTCATCAGCATGGGTTAGAAGAGCTTGTACTGTGTGTGGAGATTGTACTGTGTGCAGCTGTAGGCACAGCAATTGTGAGCATGGGTTAGAAGAGCTTGTACTGTGTATGGAGATTGTACTGTGTGCAGCTGTAGGCACAGCAAGTCATCAGCATGAGTTAGAAGAGCTTGTACTGTGTATGGAGATTGTACTGTGTGCAGCTGTAGG
>Ga0123355_10016705_pt1 | contig 11578 bp, 8 predicted proteins | sample TergutEmb28metaG_3_FD_89872 | JGI IMG/M metagenome (GOLD analysis project Ga0123355, IMG submission 89872) | Embiratermes neotenicus P1 segment gut microbial communities from Petit-Saut dam, French Guiana - Emb289 P1 | ecosystem: Host-associated > Arthropoda: Insects > Digestive system > Gut ...
ATAAAAGTAAAACCCTTTGCCATTTATCCGTCAACCATGCGGGACTTTCCCGGGGGGATTGGGGCGTTGGCATAATTCTTACCAATATGGATAAGTATAGCGAAATAATTATGGACAAAGGGTTGCAAGACATCATTTGGAACGGCACAAGTTATTGTCTTTATGGTGAGAGAAGCCCCTATTTCGGCATGGCTAAGGCTCCGGGTTGTAACCCTAAAAAGCTTTGTATACCCGGAAAAACCATAAATGTACTTGGGAATGATATTAAATATTGTTGTGTTGGTGCTAATGGCAAACTTGTAAGATTTACAAACCCCGATGAAATAACACTTTTCGGAATAAAAACACTATTAACATTAGAACAAGAGGCAAGAAATAATACGGCAGTATAAGCATTTTCTTCAGGAACCCGAACCGTAACACGAAACCTATGCAATCGTGTAAGGGTTCTGGTTTCGTGTTCAAGTGTCGCACAAGGGGTGCGAACGAAAGTGAGATATTTTTACAGGTGTGTCGTTTAAGATATATATTTATGCGAAAGTCATACACCGGCACCCCAAAAAGTGCAGAATACAGGCGGTTCGGACACTTCCAGTGATTGTATCGAAGTTACTGTCAATACGGGGCTGTCTCGATAACATTGCAAGCGAATAAATATGCAAAGTGCTCAGCTAGGCAGCCCGTATTGACGGCAACATTGATACAATAGTGTGAGAATTATAGCAAGCGCACTCCAAAACCATGAACGATAACTTGCAATTTTTCCACACTGCTGCATCAACTCCTCCTTGCGTGCCTTTAGGCACGCCGCGACGTGGTTTCTTTGCATCGTGTCAAATTGCTGCGTTCCCGCTCACGGTTTTGAAGTACGCTAGCTATAAAAACGCCTGGTTTGTCGTGTTGTAGCGGTACATAAGTGCGTCATTGTTAAAGATGTTTTCCATTCACAAATAAGATTATGCAATGTATCTGACGGTTTAAAAACAGCCCGCTATAACGACGGAATTTGACGTGCCCTGGCTTTCTTTTGATTGATTTTTTTTAAGAAAAAATGTAAGATACTAAACATAACAACCCGCATCTACGTATTTGTATATATGAGCGGCTCCGACGCTCTCCGCAGCGAAGCGGAGGAATGCAGCAGGGATTCATTATGAAGACAGTAAGCGTGGCGAACGTTCTCCGTCCTGAAAAATGACAGTGAGCGTAGCGAACGCTCCCCGTCCTGCCCTGCACAGCGGCGGGGTCTTGCAGACCCCAGCGAAGCTTGTGAGAGGGGGCGGCGCCCCATTAAAATAAAGGAGGCATCACATGGGCACATTAGGATTAGACATGGAACGCGGCCTGTTCCTGGGTATCGACTTTGGTACAACAAACTCGGTTGTTAGCATCTACAATTTTACGGAAGGGGAAGCGCAAACCATTCCCATAGACGGGTCAAACATCTTCCCCACGGCAATTCAATTCGAGTCCGACCCGGACGACGAAACTAAACTTTCACGCATATTTGGCATACAGGCCAAAGAGGCGGCAATTATTTATCCGCTGTCAACGATACTTTCTATCAAACGCTACCTGGGCAGCGACCAAAAGCTTACCGTAATGGTAGACGACAAAGAATTCCAGTTCACCCCCGAACAAATTGCAGGTGAAATTTTGGGATACCTAAAACTAAAAGCCGACGAGTACGCCCAAGAAGAGATGGGAATAAGCGGCGAGTTTTCTGGCTGTGTAATAACCGTGCCCGCAAACTCTACCGATAAGCAAAAGAAGATGACAAAAGACGCCGCTATTCTGGCAGGCTTCGACCCGGAGAATGTTTACCTGCGCCTAGAACCGGCCGCATCAGCAATTTCCTATGCCGTAAACGAAGACAGCAACAAAAAAGTATTAGTATACGACTTTGGCGGCGGCACATTTGACGCTTGCGTGCTGGAAATTAAAACGGAGGAAGCGGGCGAGCCTACAATTTCCATCGTTAGCACCTACGGCGATAACAACCTTGGCGGCAATGATATCGATAAAATTATCATAGACATGGTTTATGAAGAATTCAAAAAACTAACCAACGAAGAGATAGACCTTTTTGACGAAGATGCCGATGACGGTGTTTCTAAACGCCAGAAAAAAGTTGCACTGGTGCGCTTGCAACAAGCCGCAACCCAAGCAAAAGAAAGGCTATCCCAAACAAAGTCAACAAAAATTACGCTGGCACCGCTCATTCAAGAGCCACGCATTGTAAATATCAATATGGAAATAACACGCGAGCAATTTTTAGAGCATAAACGCCAAAACGCCCTGGGTGACAGCGTGGATGCATTCGAAAAATTCCGCGACAAATCCGTTACCGACCTTATAGACGAGACGCTAACATGCGTCACCCACTGCCTGGAAGCAGGCGGCCTAACCGAAGGCGACATAGACGAAATCTTTTTGGTTGGCGGCAGTTCTTCTATATTATATGTAGGCGAAAAAATTGCCGAACGTTTCAAAAAAGAGCCATTTAAATCCCGCATAAGTCCAGCACTAAGTATTTCCCAGGGCGCGGCGCACTACTGCAACATGATAATGATGCCAACCGTACGCGGCCCTGTTGTGCAGGAGCGCACAATCCACCCGCTGGGTTTGGAAATTGCCGGCCGCCGTTTTATGGAAATTGTGCCCGCCGGGCAGGATATCCCAAAAGAAGGCCTCACAATAGATGCATCAGACCCGCTTGTAACCAACTTCGACAATGTGTCAAGCATGGCAATTGTTGTGTTCGAAAACACAATGCCGAAAAAGACCGACAAGCAGCAGCAAGTTAACCAAGAAGGTATGAAACGCCTTGCGGGAACGTCACTAAGAGGTATCCCACAGGGCCCCAAAGGGCAAGAAAAAGTTAAAGTTGTGTTCCATGTTGGGCAGGACAATATGCTGCGCGTATCCGCAAGAAGCATGTCTACCGATGGCGTGGTAACAGAGCTTGCGGTGGATGAGTTGTATGAATCATGACAAGCGCGTCGTTGACAAAAAAGATAAACACCGGCGCATAAAATTATGGGATGCCTGGCAAGCCCAGTGCGAAGCCAAAATAGCAAAACAGTTTGAAACTTTACGGACAGCCGCCTGCCAGCAGTTTAGAAGCAGTGCGGCTCGCTTTGCGCGTTTGGGCAAAAAAGACGAGGAAAGTTACGACAGTCTTGTGGCACTTATGGATGTTTACCGCGCAATAGTGCGAAGCTCACATCATCCTGCCGCACTTGAGCCTGCCACGCACTTGATGCGGGGAGAGCCTGTGCTTGACGCATGCGCCCCAAAGAACTATGGCCAGGATAAAGGGCTTGTTCAACCCCGGAATGATATAGCAATTGAGAATCCCCTCTTTGCCGGCGTTTGCGAAGTTTTAGCGTCTCGCCTTAGAGAATTTGAAGACATGCAAACGGTTGACGGCAATCCTGTAACAGCAGAAAAAAACACCATCATAGAGCGTAACCTCATGACGTTTTGCGAAAAAATTTCCGCGAAACATATGGCCGACGTGGACAATCATTTCCGCGACTGTCTAAAGTCCTGCCTTGCAGAACTTGACGATTTGCATTCCCGCAAAGTAGCCAGGCTTTATACAGACTTTATTACCCGCGAATGGGAAGAGCTCGGCAACATCATAAAAGTACAAGTAGCCGCTATTGAAGCGGAAGCAGGTGAAGTGCCCATAGATGCATTGAATATGTTGCGTGAAGCCTACCAGCAAACGGGCCCCGTAATTGGCGAACTCCACAGGCTAATGAAACAGACGGGGAGCGTTCGTTCACGCTCACTACCTCTCTGCGGGCAAGTTCTGCCCTTACAACTTGCCCCACCTTCACCGCTGAATGAGCCGACTGCGTCATGGAAGTTCCCAACGGATGGGGAAAACCTGCACGTTTTTTGTGGGGACGGGGCATTTCCGTCCGATAATCTTTTCCACACACTGCTTTCTGCTGAAGCTGCCGCGCTTTTTTCTAATACCGAGCACATGAAAACCGCCTACCAAGTGCAGCGGTTACTTAGCGATGATAAATTTTTGGCTGAGGGAATCAACAGTACCTTTGTAAGCGTAAAAGATGCACTGCCAACTCGAGAGGAAATAAAGGAAACCCTGGATCAAGTCCTGGGGGATTTAACATCCGCCCCACCATGTCATCCTGAACCTGAAAAAGGACAGTGTACGCAAGTACACGTTTCCCGTCCTGAAAAAGGACAGTGTGCGCATGCACACGTTTCCCGTCCTGAAAAAGGACAGTGTGCGCAAGCACACGTTTCCTGTCCTGACCCGACTCTCCCCCAAGATACTCACCTGGAAATTTTGTACGGAATAACCGAAACCCTAGAAATAAAAATCGAAAGTATCGCAGAGAGCATCATCATCTTCGACGAAGAAGGCCAGGACTTGCTGCGCAATTTCGCAGGCGAAAAAATTACCCCGACTGAAAAAGAACTTCAGCTTGCGATCAAAACCGCACTGGATATGTGGTATAACAGCCCGCCCGAGTGCGAATCATGGGAGTCCGCGAACACCACACCGGAAAAAGCACTCCTCGAACCCTTGCAAGACTTCTTCGCCACCCTATCCACCGCCGACGTATACACGGCCCATATGTCCCGCATTAAAAAACAAACCACTAGTTTTTTAGAAAAAGCTGAAAAACTCGCCTTCCGTTTCAAAAAGGAAGTTCTACTATACGAGGTTTGCACCTATGAAGAAATCCTAATCCACAGCGTATCCCGCCTGCGGGAATCCGACTGGCCCGCAATTGGGACCGCCGTAAAACTCCTGGACAACGCATACGCAAGCCTGGAAATCCTCTTGAAAAAAAGCAACATTGAAGCAATCCGCCCCGCCCCCCACGATACCTTTAACGCCTTCGAGCACGACATTCTAGTGGCCGAAAAACAAGATGGCTTTAGCAAGGGCGAAATCATAAAAATGATAAACACCGGCTACAAGCAAAAGGACAAAACCATACTGCGCGCAAATGTAATAGCGGCAAAATAAGCCCTGCTCGTTAGGCAGGCGCCTCCCCGCAATGGCAAGCTCATACATGCACGAAAATTTGCTACATCAACGAGGTAGTTATGAATTGGAAGCATTACAAAGCATTATCCCCTACGCAAAAGCGGGACGAAATTTACTATATCATAGGCCTTGACCTTGGTAACGATTCCACGGGCATGGCCTTTTATAGCATACCGCACAACCACCCAGAGTTCATCGACTTAAGCGGTGGATACGGCAAGCCGTCTGTTCCCACGGTAATGCAGTACATTAGCGAGACTAAGGAATGGGTCTTTGGGGAATACGCCGTGCTAAACCGTGGTGCAGGTACGGAAATTACCCTGTCCTCCCTTATGGAGCGGCTTGGCCATGCCGATTATGTAGATGTGGATCGCCGCAGTTTAAGTGTGGCAAGCGTGCTGGCACTTTTCATAAAAGAAATTCTTGGCAATGTACGCAGCATCAACCCCAAGGCGGAGATTGTGGGCATTATAGCCACCGTTCCCGCCTATTTTAGCGACCAGGCCTATGAAGAACTGCGCCGCGCATTTGCCATTGCCGGTTACGAAAAAGAGCTGATTGACCTTATACCCGACCGGGAATGTGTGCTTTCCCATTATTATAAGACCGCGCCGGATCGGCCACAGCGGGTTATGCTTCTTGACTTTGGCGCACGGGAAATTAGAGGCGGCCTTTATAATGTAATCGCACAAGACGGCGGAATACTTGCCACAAGCCTATCGTCGCTGTTTAGCGATGCAATTAGCATGTCAAAAATAAACCAAGACATTACAGAATTTTTCGAGAGCTTTGTTTTTGCCGAAGTTAAACAAACCCGTCAGCTAAAGGAGCACGTTTTAGCATTTTCCCATCAACACCGGGACATGTTGTTTCAAAAAAACATTCGCACAAAACCGATAAAAGCATATTTCAATTTCACATACCCGCCCTTTCAACAGACAATAACCCACCAACAAGTGCAAAATTTAATGGCTCCATACACACGCCGCTTCGACATTTTTATCAAGGATGTTCTGGAGAAAAGCATAGGCCCTTCCGGCGAAGTAGATGCAGTTTTGTGCGTAGGTGGCGGCTTTGAGATGCTGTGGGCGCGGGAGGCTATTGGCGGTCTGTTTCCCCATACTGAGTTTTATAAAAACCCCAAAATGATAACTTGCGAAGGTGCCGCAGTAGTTGCAGCCCGTGCCCTTGGCGTAGACACAGGCGACTGGCTTGTACTTGAGGATAGGCATCAGCTAACCAATGATATTTGCCTGACCGACGGTGTAAATTTTTTGCCACTGGTAGAGCGCAATGTTTTTTGGTGGCAAAACCACCCGCCTAGGCTGGTTATAGTAAACCAGGAAATAACGGGCGACCTTGACCTGACCCTATGTACACGCACACAAAATGACGAGCTAAAAAATATTGGATGCGTGAAACTGACAGAACTTCCCTCGCGGCCAAAAGGGGTTACTCGGTTCGAGATATCGTTAAAATTTGCATCTAATACAGACGTTGTAATTACCGTGCGGGATGTGGGTTTTGGGGAATTGTTCCCACGGGCGGATTATGTGCGGGAAGTGCGGGTAAGTATGGTTATTTAAAGCCGGGTTTTGCAATGCTCCTCCTTAGCCGTTTATCAAGAGTTATTTCACCGCTTGAACACAAAAATACCCCAGAGCGTTTTGATTGCTTTGGGGTATTTGTATTTTGCTGTGCATAATCCCTATCTTATTGGTTTTTAACTATAGACTGGCTACAATACGTTTGCAGACTTCCTTAAACCCTAACTTGGTATAAACACTAACACCATCAGCTTCGGCACGTAGAGAAATACTCTTTATGCCTTTGCCCTTCAAATCCATCAGAGCCTTATTGATTAGTGTCGTGGCATAACCTTTCTTACGATATTCATTTAGGGTAACAACCATTTCTAAACAAGAGGTTTCACCATCATCAATAATTATGCAAGAAACAACAGGTTTACCATCTACCAAGCCAAGATAAAATACTGTATCATCCAAACCGAGAAGGTCGCCCAATTGGTCTGTTGTAACAATCTCGCCCTCAAAAAAACCCTTATTTACAATATCTAACCACTCGGCAAGCTGTTTTTTGTCCGTTACAACACACGTTTCAAAATTATCTGGCTTACAATGATTATTTTGATATTCGTCCAAGTACGTTAGCATACAAGGGTCTTTATCGTTTATGTGATAGCCTTTCCCCTTTAGTATTTCAGCCAAGTTACTCGGTGTTGTGTTCGGCATAATCAGCATAGATTCAGGCATAACCCCAGACTTCATCAAGTCAGCCATTTCTGCGATGCGGCTATCTTGGCTGGCTTCATCTATGTTGACAGAAAAAATACGTTCAAAACCATTTTTCTCTGCTTTAACATAACTAATGTCACCCAAAATCAGATTATGTCCACGCATTTTTCCCCATGAAAACCATGACAATTCTATGCCTTTGGTTATTAAGTTCATTTCTTGTGTACTAATCATTGTCTACCTCCGCTTTGTCAATTCTAATTGCCAAATTAATCACTTTCCTCCAAGCTTTATGCCAATAACACACTCATCATCACCAGAAAGCACAGTTTTGAAAGGATAACACTCAATTTCTTTGCCGAACATAGGCTCAAACATTGGGCGATAATATTCTGCACTGCACTGACAGTAATATTTCGGGTAAAACTCTTTTAGGTGATTAAAAAAATTACAATGACAAGCTTTGCCGATAAGGTTGTCATTTTCGGGGTAACCACCACCACATTCATTAGCAAAAGTTTTAATAATAAATATTGTATTGAGGTTTTCGTCATACCATATTTTCTTGCCTTTAATTCGCCGCTGTTCTAATTCCATAACAAAGGATTTAACCTCTTTAGTATGCCCCCAAATCTCTAAGGTTTCTGCTAAAACATCTTCCTCAACATCGCATGGGCAAATCTTCGTTTTTGTGAATGGATGGTTCTCATATAGAGTACAAGGCTTTTCGCCAAACTCGCCGACTACTACCTGTGCATAATTGCAATCACTTGCATTTTGCTCGATTGGTGGAATCAAGATATCATCAATCAAGCAATTTAATAGTTTTGCTAACAATGGGAGTGAAGTTGTTTCCGGTAAAGAGTGTCCATTTTCCCATTTACTAATCGACTGTACAGATACCCCTAACTTCTCTGCTAATTCATCTTGTGTCAATTTATTTTGTTTACGTAGGCAAGTGATTTGATTACCAATTCTGATATTGTCTAACATTATTGCCTCCTATTTTTCTGAGTTATAAATCAATATTAACAGGGGACATGCCACTTTACCATATAATAAACTGTATACTTTCTTATCAAAACTTAAACTCAGCTTTAAGTTTTGTGTTGCTCATAATATAAATTCGTAACCTCGCTCACACAGTTTATCTTTTTCTGCGGTGAGTTCTGCGGATTCTTTTCATCAGTAAATATCGGCTTTTTAGCTTTGCCAACTTGTAGGATGTATTATTTAAGTAATATAGAGCCCCCCCCCCATAAATACAGTACGGTCACCTGCTGCTCCGGATGGGTTGTACATTCCTGTATCAATTTGTGATGGGTTATAACATTTCGCAGAATGAAATTGGAGATTTTGCACTAGTTGTGCCGGGTGACGGGGCATGTTATACTCTCACCAAATATGCACGAGGAGAATACCCATGAAAAAACTACTGATGTGCGCACTTTTGCTAGTTTTTACGTTGGCACCTAGTACGGCCCTGGCAAGCGGCAATGCGCTGGTTATTAGAGACAGTGCCGGGAACATATTGCTAACCTGTGAAGATGTTGAGCGGGCTTATGCGACTGCAATGCAGTCCTTTAGCGGCGGCCCTATGGTGCCCATTGTTGCTATCTACTTCACGCCGGAAGGAACTGTGCGCTTTGCTTATGCCACAGCTGAAAATCTTCACAGAATGCTCCACATTTACGTAAATGACGAACGAGTAGCTTCCCCTATAGTCCAATCGGTAATATCTGATGGCACGTCAGTAATTAGCGGCGGTTTTACCATTGAAACCGCTCGCGACCTTGCCAACGCAATAAACGGCACCCCACCGCAGGAACCACGGCCACAGCCATGGTTTAACCGATTCATAGCATTTCTTTTGCACCTGTTTAGATAGCCATGCCCATTCTCCCACCCCAAAAAAAATCAGACAAGCCACAAAGCTCTCTTTGGCAAATGAATGTAACTGACATCCTCTTCCACGGCCGTAAGCCAAGGCCATCCAGCACAGAGCTTGCTTTGTTTTGCCGTAAATTATCATACTTGCTTGGGGCTGGACTATCTTTAAAGGCGTCCTTTCCTATTTTGCAGGGGCAATCCCTGGGGCCTGTACTTGGTCGCTTGCTTCCCCAAATACATAAACGCGTTTTAGAGGGCGATAATTTTTCTGAAGCTCTGGCGCAAACCGCAAACTTCCCGGAGTTTATACTTGGCTATATCGCCATTGGCGAAAAAACTGCCCAGCTTGCAAAGGTATGCGAACGCCTTGCCGATTATTACGAAGAGAAAGCCCGGGCAAAAAAGGAACTAACCGCCGCATTCATGTACCCCGGCATGGTGCTTTTGATGATGCTTGGGGTAATTATACTTTCTATGGTAACGGTTTTGCCCGGATACGCTCGTATTTTTGACGCATCGGACGTATCATTGCCCGCAATAACGCAAATGCTAATTAATATTTCCGAATTTGCGGCAAACAATGTAATTTGGCTTGCACTAGGCCTTATCGCACTGGTTACACTGTCCATTTTTCTGGCAAAAAATAAAAAGCTAATCTCATGTTTACAATTAAAAATACCCCTAGTCCGGCTGGGCGTTAACCTTAACTTGGCGCAAGCGTTGTCTATTTTGCTGTCGTCCGGCATTAAAATTGAAGCGGCGGTAGCTTTGGCTACAGATGTTATAGATAATATATATGTAAAAAAGGATTTGCAAAACCTATCTGCAAAATTGGCGGAAGGTATGGAATTTGGCGAAGCTTTAGACGCCATAAGCTACATTGAGCCCTTGCTAAAAGATCTAGCTCGCATAGGCGAAAAAACCGCCGGGCTAGAGTCTGCAATGTCAAAATGCCATACCTGTTTTGCGGCAGACTACAAACACAGCCTTAACCGTATGAACAAATTAATAGAGCCCATTGTCACATTAACAATGGGCATTTTGCTTGCATTTATTATGTTGGCCGTTGTGCTGCCTACCTTTGAACTTGCTACTGCTTTTTAGGTTTTTTGTCGTCGGCGTCGGGGTTCGGTTCCGGTAAGCCTTCCAAAAGGCGGTCAATCTGCTTTTTAGATGTTTTACTGCCTATTGCAGAGTCCGTCTCCATTAAATGATCTATAAGGCGGTCTATTTCGTTTAACCTGGAATGAAGCCCAGATATCTCGTTACTATCTAGCCTTGTTAAGTATCTGCGCACTAGGTCAGAATATATGTCGTGAAATTCTTGCACTTTGGCGCGCTCGCGCTCTACTTCACGGCGTACATTTTCAAGCTCACGAACTATTTGTAATTTGTATTCATCTGCTTGCATTTTTGCATTTTTTACAACATTGTCTGCCGCCACCTGCGCGCTAATTATCGCATTTTTTATGGCGTTGTCTTTTTCTTTGTAGCTTTTAATTACATTTTCTAGGGTTTGTATGTCGGCATCTACCGCTGCAGGGTCATAGCCTTTTTTTACAAGTGGGTAACGTTCCAAGTCAGACACTCCTTTATTCATGCCGCCTTCGCGAGCAACACAAGCAGTTGATGCAAAAATTATTCCACAATTTTTACACTTTCCAAAGTTCACCCTCGAAAGCACTTTTCCGGTATATGCACAAGCATCTTACACCGCTTAGCGTAACCGCATTAACGGACGAAACATCGGATTTCCACCGACAGCGCATAATCTAATGATATTCTGCAATGAGGTGAAAATTCGGCAAGTTGGAAGATTTGTCAGGCATATATCGTAATGGTGTTTTCGAAAGTTGCCGTAGGATTACCTCCAAATAATATCACACGATGTATGATTGCGCAAGTAATAAACCTGGTTTCCACGGAAAACTAATATAGTCACGTAAACTAAAAACCACCCCATGTTACATTGGACGGTTTTCGGCTCATATGACTATAATGCTCGCTTTTGAACAATTTTGAGAAATTTAGGATACTCCTTTTTGCACGGAAATCAACTTTCGGAGTTTAACCCCGAACCCCACTCACTTTTTGTAAAAAGTGAGATAAAAACTTTAATGCTAAACCCAAAATCGTGCGAATGCACGATTTTAAGATAAAGTTGTGGTCAAACTTTTTCAAAAGTTTGCAGGGTTTGGGACGGAGTCCCATAGATTCATTTGAAAATTGATTTACGTGTCCTTTTTGAAACAGGCGTTTTGTTGCAGCTCCGTTTAGGAGTGTCCAAATAGCGTCGAATAAGATATAATACCCGCATGAGAAAACCAAAAGAACAAGAAGGTCGCATATGCCCAAAGTGCGGTCAAAGCATAAATCAAGTAAATGACGGTAAAAA
>Ga0123355_10016706_pt1 | contig 11578 bp, 5 predicted proteins | sample TergutEmb28metaG_3_FD_89872 | JGI IMG/M metagenome (GOLD analysis project Ga0123355, IMG submission 89872) | Embiratermes neotenicus P1 segment gut microbial communities from Petit-Saut dam, French Guiana - Emb289 P1 | ecosystem: Host-associated > Arthropoda: Insects > Digestive system > Gut ...
AAAAAAATAGACCGAGTAGATATTTCGACTTCTTTCTTTTAAAAAAGAGAGTCAGCTTCTAATAAAGGATATATATATATATATATATATATATATATATATATATATATATCAACTTCAGACATCGGAAAATGTTCAGGGAACGTCCTTATCAGACCACCGCTACAACCTTTAGAATTACATACGCACATTAACTTGGGTCGCATGCACAGTTTTCCGTTGTTAAGTACGTGCTTGCCCGTGACAAGCGACTACAAGAAAATGCACAACAGTGCGTATGTAACTTTACTGTGCATAATTAATATCTTATAGTAAACAACGCTAGGTGGATAACAACTTAAGTGAACACGCTCGTCGACATATTTTCTTACGGCATTGCTACAGCATTGCATGTCATTTCCTGTGTGGTGTCCAACATTACATGGAGCACAGACTCAAGGTCTAATGGAAGAGTAGTGCACGAAATTGACCCGTTACGGTATATAAGCGGATATAAATTTGCGCCGTGAAATAGTCGTCAATAAAATTACCGAAACATCGGTAAGAGTCCATACCTTAATGATTCATCCATAAACGGGTTAAACAGTAAGATACGTAACACCGAGGAATTTAAACGTTATAAAGTTACACTACATATTTCGGTAATAGAGCGGTGGGGCGACAGGAAAAATTGTATCAGGCACTACACTTAAAAACAAATTTAGACACAGCAAAAATCAATATTTTCACATTCACTCGATCTCTCTCGCAGGGACAAAATGGGCAAAATTTATCACAGACGGAACGCTTCAGAATCCCGACACTTATGATAAGCTGTGTCGAGCACAGGATATTCAGATTTCTGATGCATCATCTTATAGTTTGTAAAGTGTTAAAACATGTCGCAAATAAATATTTTGTGCGAGAGGTATTTCGCTTCTCGCTCAAGGTTCAAAATTAAAACGCAATTTTCCCAACAAGTGCATTTCGTTCCCTTGGAATTTAATTTCATTTCCAAGCTTAACTCTCATAGAAGTTGCTTATATTCTCACCCACTCGACACATTGACTTAGTCATGGATTCACAAACATAGTAAGGACAACTTGCAGGTTGTTTTGCACACGGTAATGAACCATGGGATTCCATACAATGTGGGAAATTTCTTGGATAGCAAAGAAACTACCAGCTTAGCAAGAAGGACTCTGCGTCTTGGAGTCAGTCTATGTGGTATGTCACGTCGCTCACTAAATGCAGTAATGGCACAAACCAACAATTGCAATTTCGGGTTAATGCTAAGATTGAGCTAAAATACGTAGCAACTAAATCCGACAATTCTTATAATAAAACCAACTAGATGCACTAATTTTTCAAATTTATTTTTGAAATAAAAATCTACATGTTTCGGACAGTTCCTCTGTCCATCATCAGCAGTTTTTCACTGTGAACACAACATTGGTAATGTCAGCAAATCTGCATGACATATACCATTGCTGTGTTCACAGTGAAAAACTGCTGATGTTGGACAGAGGAACTGTCCGAAATATTTAGAATTTTATTCCAAAAATAAATTTGAGAAATTAGTATAGGTAGTTGGTTTTATTATAAGAATTTATCGCGATGCACGGTCAGCTGAACGTCAAATAAATCCGACAACATAGGCACACTTGTTATTTGAAACATAACCCACTGGATGCCATTATTGTCTGATGTAGCTGTTACACTAATTTTTGTGCTCAGTTGCAATCTTAACTCCAAACAGGCAGTTTTTTCTTCTACCAAAATTGCAATCAGCGAGCTATACGTGATGACACATTCGTTTTTTATTACGTGTTATGTATTGTTTGTATGTTTTTACGCATACGTTTAGAGATAATGAGCACTTATTATAACGCTACTGCTATGCACATGTCTAAGACCTATTTTTCTTGTGTCTACATCTACCAGCAGTGTAAAATTAAGAACACCGCGTGTTACTCTGTTTCAATACTAGAGTGGTGTAAACAGAATTGAATACATAATCATTTTAGGCGCGTTCGCAAAATTGCGAAAAAAGACTGTTAGCTTCGTCATGTCTATCTGTCCGTCCGTCTGTTCGCACTGAACAATTCGCCTCCCACTGTAAGGATTTTCATAAAATTTGATATTTTAATATTTTTCGAAAATCTGTCAAGAAAATAGAAGTTTCATTAATATCTGACAAGAATAACGGGTACTTTACATGAATACCAATATACATTTTAGATATATCTCGCTTAATTCTTCTTAGAATAAGAAATGTCTCAACGAAAGTTTTAGAGGCAATCGAAACAAAATTTTATGTTCACAAATTTTTTTCGAAAATTGAGCCGTTTTTAGATAATGCGAAAAAAATACTTTAGTGCCGGGCAGACCGTAGCACTGAATCCTGGTTACCTGAGACTAAAAACTCACACTCAGAATATGTACTAATTGTTGTTTTCCACTGCAACAATGGTTACACGAAAGCACCTTCTTGAAACGTTATACGTACATTCCCTGTCTTATTGTGTTTCTTTACGTTTACATTTCAAGACGCTACTAATTAGAAATATTCTGTAAATATTTTTACGTTGCGCTACTAAAACCCGTATTTTATTCACTAGTTTGTACCGAATTCCAGATGAATTTTAGCCACTCCAAAATATTAAACATGTTACAATATCAATTAATACTTACATACATTTTCGTAACTTGACATGTAAGATAAAGGAAGCCTTTTTCACCTATGGCCTTATGACATTGGCTTACGAAAACTAGCGGTTTCGCAAGACGTCCATAATAAAAGTGTCCGCATTTCTTTGAAGTGCTCTAATACCGCAATTCCGTCGAATGATGCGTATAATATTTCTTGCAGAAGTCCGCCCTCAGTATCGCCAAATAATGGAATTCCCTTATATTAAGATCCCTGTTCTCTGCTCAAGAAACAAGAAATTTCGATCGTGAGCACAGTTAACTCTACACGCGATTAACTTTAGAAAGTTACATACGTATTGTTCATTGAAAGATAGGGCTGAATAGAAAGTAGCGTGGCAGTGTGCACTCTAATGTCTCAATAAGTGACATAGATTATACAAGGTATGAAATTGGCATGGATTTGTTGCTGAAAATTCCAACCTGCTCGTATTTTACAACGTGCAAACGGGTAAATAGATACCATCGTTTCGAAGGATCACAGTGCCTTCAATTTCAGGGTAAGATGGTCCAAGAAGAGTAAATACAACGGCACTACGGTGGTTCGAAACGTCGGTAACTATCAATCGACAAAGCCTAATATCGCGGAAGATCTGAAGCTTCAACAGAGATTAATGTGAATCGGTTTCAATAAAAGACGCAGCTCTACGCAGTCGGTAAACTTTTTTCTGACGAGGGCGGTTTGAGAAAGTATTGATTCACAACCAAAGAATACGAACTTCATTCAATTGCAACGGATGGCCTGACAAGGCTAGCACATGTTCATGGGAAACCGGAGATACCTCTAGAAAGGGACTGCCAATACTTAAAGGAGAAGGATTCTTATACTCACGCAAATTCGTTCGTTATTCATAGGGGGATTTCTTTTAAACATACACTGCGCAGAAACAACGAAACTTTATTTTTACATCACATATCTCTAGCAAATCCTTTGTTAATGCTAGTACCCACGTTTTGCCTGCCTGCCTGCCTGTCTGCCTGCTGCCTGAGTTCTGTGAGAGGTTTGAGAGGTTGATGGATTCCCCTAACTACCAACGTCGTGTACTGTACCAGACACTTATTTCCACCATCCGCCTTTAAGACTCGGTAGACCAGCACGTTATTCATTACACAGGCCTTCACAAATAATGAAGCTAATTTCTTACCTGACATCAAAATTTGCTGACCACAACATAAACACTAACTTCTCTTTAAGTTATTATTTGTAGTAAAACGAAATAATGTGTCATGAAATAACACAGTTTCATATGTAAGAGTTAAATCCAAAAAAAGCGTGTAATGTCTGTATTGGATCCAAGCATAGTCTGTTTAACAGCACGGCAAGTTACCACCCATCCTATTACCAATTCTTGACACTGGCTATCACGGCTGATCCAGTGTTCTTCTCCTAAATACTACAGTGGATCCACAAGAATGGATTAAAAGAATGACAACAATATACGTTATCCGCTTTACTGAATTTCGCGGGCTTACCACAATTTTTAGCGTGAGGCTTTCAATTTTTGCGTTAAACTATTAACTCCCCACTGTAGTACAACACAGCACGAAACTACACAACAGGAAGGAAAGATTCCGTAACTTGGTACTGTCAGGAGAGTAACATCGAAAGAACTAGGAAGGAAGAGGCAGTGGTTTGGATAGCAGAGTATTGGAGATTGAACCCGAAGGAAAAAGTCTAGACCTAGATGTAGATATGGTAAAGGTAAAGGTAAAGTGATCCCGTTACAGGCCTGGTGTGGCCCAGAGGGTGGGTAGAGGTATAGCTCTACTCTTCCATGACCGCGGTACTAGAAGGGGTGAGTGGTCAGCAGTACGCTCCGGCCGCACTTTACCCCCAAGAAAGACCCGGTACCCATTTTACAGGAGGTTGGGTGGGCCCCAGGACCGGTCTGGACGGGCGGAAAATCTTGTCCCCATCGGGATTCGATCCCGGACCGTCCAGCCCGTAGTCAGTCGGTATACCGACTGAGCTACCGGGCCCACAGAAGTACTTATGAGGATAATATATTTACGAGGTGATTGTGAATATTTATAAATAACGTAGTTGTTACACCAAAGGGGATGTTTCATATAAAATTTATATGTGCAAATTAAACGCTTTTCCACCGATACAAGAATCTGGAAAAAAACTATATAACTATAACGTCATTACATTTTTCAATCAAGAATATCTAGTGTGAGTTTATTGCGGTTGTGAATATTTATAGAAATTTTATTGGCAATAACTCTTGTATTGATCTTGGTACTGACTGGCGCATTACAATATTGTCAGGTATCATTTAAACCCACGTTACTTCAGAAACCCTTAATGTTACACACAAAATAACATGTTGTAAAGTGTTTTCATACTTCTGTTAATTAGTATTCTTTACTCTGAAGTTGCCAAATGTGAAAGAAAAGCTCTTAAAATGTAAGTTTTCTTAAAAGACTTCTTTAAATCCGAAAGTTACGAATTTATACTGAGAAATTCGTTATTTGTCAAAAGTGTGTTTGTCTTGACCTACTGGACCTTCTTAACTTCATGGAAGAGAAACTTTCAGAAATTCCCAATTGGTTTACTTACTTACTTACTCCATGGTGCAGAGTCCTTCTTGAGAAACTAACTGGTTTGCAGCTAGTCAAGAAATTCCCCGCATTTCACGGAACCACAAGGTTCATTACCGCACTCGCAAGCGTCTGCCACCTGTCTCTATCCTGGGCCAGTCCAATCCAGTCCATATAACCACATTCCACTTTCTGGAGATACATCCTAATATTATCCACCCATCTACGCCTAGGTCTCCCATTGGTCTCCTTCCCTCCGGTTTCCCCTGCAAGACCCTATACACCCCCTCTCCTCACCCATACGTGCCACATGCCCAGCCCTTCTCATTCTTCTCCAATTTATTACCCGCACAATATTGTGTGACGAGTACAAATCATTTAGCTCCTCGTTATGCAATCTCCTCCATTCCCCCGTCACCTCATCCCGCCTAGGTCCAAATATTCTCCTCAACACCATGTTCTCAAACACCCTCAACTTCCTTCCCTCCCACAATGTCAACGACCAAGTTTCACACCCATACAAAACAATAGGCAAAATTATAATTCTATATATTTTGATTTTTAAAGTTTTGGATAGCAACCTGGAAGACAAAAGATTCTTCACCGAATGATAGCAAGCATTTCCTGACCTCAATCTGCTCTTAATTTCTTCCGCAATAGAATTTTGATTTGTCAAATTTGTTCCCAAATAATTGGTTTACGTAAACAAATGGGAATTTCTTAAGTTTACTTAACCCTGTCAAGAGTGAAAATAGGTACGTCGCTTAAAGTAAGAGGAATACAACTCACTTACTTAATTATTTACTTCCTTACTTACTTATTTACTTCCTTACTTACTCCATGGAGCAGTGTCGTTCTCGAGAAGCTAACCGGTTCTTAGATATTCAAGAAATTCCCCGAATTTTATGGAATCCGAAGGTTCATTACCGCGTTATCAAGTGTCCGCCACCTGTCCCTATCCTGAGCCATATCAATCCAGTCCATGCCCCCACACCCCACTTCCTGAAGATCCATCATATTATCATCCTCTATCAAGAGAAAAACAACTCATAGCATAAACTTATTTTCTGTGATTAAACTATGAATGTGAAGTTCTGTACGCCTTGAAAGTTATTACGTTGGGAGCAGTAATGCGATAGGATACATGTGAGTGTGTGCGATCGTGTGGGTGTGTGTGTGTGTGTACGTGTTCGTGCGCGCGCGACCGCGTGGTTCTTGTGAAAATAGCCACACCAACAACAGTGAAATCTTTACTAAGTTAAGCCACACTCCTTTCTTTATAACGCCTTTTCTGCAGGCTCTAATATTCGAGAAATCCCTAGTCGGGTTCGCTGCGATTACATAGCGTAAATTCTGTGGTGAGAGGCTGAAATGGGGGTTTTTTTTTTTTTTTTGCAACCAATGAGGAAAGTTCGATATACCATACAAAATTCATGGGTCTTGTTACTAATTTAAGACCCTGGCTTGTAGAATACCCGAAAATGTTTCTTGCTAAGTTTGTTATAGTCGCACAAGGCTTGATTTTCGTCGCAACCATCAGCACTTTTTTTCAGAGTAGTTCATGCGTGAACTTTAAATCGCGTCTGTGACCAAGCACTTACCATATCTCGGACACAAAATGTTTACATTATCTTCGCAACTAGCCTCAGTAAGCTCACAAAACGACTTCGCTTATTTATCGCTCCATTCATAAGACCAAGCGTATTATATTTTATACTTTGTACAAAATCTATGGTTTACGTGATTTACAGTACATATGTGCATGGGCCCACAAACAAATTATACACACATAAAAAGATGCACATGTATATACATAGCTTCCTATGTATTTACACAGTTTGATCCTTGACAACTTCCTTCCTTGCGTCTATATTGAAACATCAGGTTCAGTTTTCACAACTGAGGTATTTTTTCCAAATGTTCTGTCCCCTCCCCCTCTCCCACACTGTTTATTTTTATGTTGAAATGTTTTTAAGGACATAACATTTTCTGACGCCATTTAGTCGGTTAGGGAATAACCGCGAGAAGGAGAAGTGAAGAGGTTAAAAGCAAGAATGCAGTGACCAAGAACGTCAGTAGAAACAATAACGTGGACTTTGTCCTGGACTGTCTCCAGATTACTTCCTTATGTTATAAATCCACGATTTACAGTTATCTGCACTCGCAGAAAACTACATAAAACTACCTTCAAGCAACATGGTTAGCGGTTGCGTAGCGGCGGAGCACAATGGATTTAGGATTAGCTTTAAGGAAAACAAAAGTTCCTGAGTGAGGTGCCAATATGGAAACTGTGCTTTCTTCCTGTATTATCCGTTCAGCTTATGTACCTAACAATACAACACTATTGCCTGCTGTTGATTTTTTAAACGAACATCGTTTTTTAAACCACAACAGATGTCTTGATTGAACAGCCACCTGTCCTATCCCATTGTTATTCACTGTTGTCTGTAATGTACCATGACTGCATCTACACGAGACACAACATCGGGAAAGCCTAACGTTTTCAATTAATGTCTAGAGGAGTACGTCAATGACACAATAAATACACTATTGGAAATGTGTGTTGAAATGCCGTATGGGCTAAGAACAAGCCTTAAAAAAGTAAACAGTAGGTTCTTCATTCAATAAGGGAACAGCAGGCTAAAGTTTCTGGGTAGTATAACAGCAGGTTAGACTGTCTAGGGAGTAGTACAGTAGACTATACTGCACACGGAGTAGAACAGTAGACTTTACTCTTTAGGGAATAGAATAGTAGGCTATGCTGTCTAGGGAGTAGAAGATTAGGCTATACTCTCTAGGGAGTAGAACAGTAGGCTATATTTCCTAGGGAGCAGAAGAGTAGGCTATACTGTCTGGAGAGTAGAACAATAGGCTATACTCTCTAGGGATTAGAACAGTAGGCTATACTTTCTAGGGAGTAGAGCAGTGCGCTACACTGTCTACGGAGTACAACACTTTAACGCTTTAATATTCCAAAGCTCAGGTGCTGATGTCCATCAGGTGACCGCTATCTTCACTGACCTTTCCGTGTTACAGTCTGTTCCTCTACGTCAACTTTTCCAATTTAATTTAACAATGAAATATTTTCACAGCGAAAAGTTTTGCGGAACATCTAAAAAACACTTGCGATGTGTGTAAATAACAAACAAGATGGGAGTGAAGTACGGATGACAAATATTAAACATGGCCATGAGTTGTACATATTAAATTAAGCCAATTTAGGAACAAAAGTCACATTGCATGTAGACATTTACGATAAAGAAATGCAATGTAAATTGTATAAAGTGAAAATTGAGCCTTGTTCGTGTGTAACCACAGTTGCAGTGGAAAATTAATAATTATTTCATATTCTGAGGGTGTTTAACCTTAGTTATCCAGTACGTAATGCGCCTGCCGCCCATTGTCATTTGTGGTCTGTCCGGCTGTACAAAATTCTCTCACATTGTCACATAAACGGCAAGATTGTCGAAAAAATGTTACTGAACATAAAATGTGTGTTTTTATGTTCTCTCCAACTTTGTCCGAACCATTTCTTAGTCTAAGAAGAAATGAGGGAGATATAATAATAAATTTACATTGGTCTTCATGTAACGTACCCGTAAGTCTTGTCAAATTTTAATGACCCTTGAATTTATTCCATACATTTTCGAAAAATATCAAATATCTCATTACATGAAAATCCCTTTACTGGGAGCAGAGTTGTACCATGCGGGCGGACGGACGGATGGACGGACAGACATTAAGCTAATATTCGCTTTTCGCAATTTTACGGAGGCGCATAAAAATCAACCTACAGAAATACTATGTAATTCCATAACAAAGAAGAATTCATTTTTAAAATACTACAACAATATTTACTACAGAAATACAGAAATTCATAAGAACTGTTACGAATGAATCATTGGTAAAAGCTACCTAAATTATCTTTACTGCTGATCCCTTACTTTCACTTGCAGTACCCCAGTTGTTTCACCAAACACCAAATGGGAAGACTATTTCTCTTTATAGACTGCTCAACATGTTTCGGGCAATTCCATGCCCCTCATCAGGAGCTGACGACGACTGAGTGGTATGATCGTCGTGTGTGGTATAGTGCTGTAACAATAGGCTTCACTGAATTAAGATGCACGGTCAACCTACACGTCAAACCAAATGGGAAATTTTGTTTTAGGCACATGCCGAGATGGAGCCATGAAACAAGCCTCGAACACTTCGTTCTACAGTCTCTCCAGTTCACACTCGGTCCGCCATTAAATAATGGTCTATTCGTTGTAATAAGTCTCAGTATCACCCGACCCATTACAACAGGATGCAGTATATTATAAAGTGCTGTCGGAATAAAAGGACTACGGTTCCTGTCATCATATACTGAAATATCTAAATTAAAAATTTATACACTGCTTAATAAGGAAACACCTTATGATCAAATTCTTAGTACATCCTATCTAAAACTAATGGTAAAAAAGGTAAAGTGATCCCGTTACAGGCCCGGTTTGGCCCAGAGTGTGGGTAGAGTTATAGCTCTACTCTTCCATGACCACGGCACTAGAAGGGGGTTAGTGGTCAGCAGTACGCCCTGGCCGTATTTTACACCCGGAAAAGACCTGATACCCATTTTACAGGAGGTTGGGTGGGCCCCAGGGCCGGTCTGGAGGAGCGGAAAGTTTCGTCCCCACCGGGATTCGATCCCGGACCGTCCAGCCCGTAGTCAGTCGCTATACCGACTGAGCTAACCGGCCCACTAATGGTACAGAATACAAAATCTATTTTTATAACCACTGTTTATCGCAAATTTTGTTACTTCTTCTACTTTCCCCTAACATCCATATGCTAGGCGATTGGGCGATGCATTCCCATTCATAGGTTATAGAGTGATGAAGCTGTGCGCTCCATGACGGACTTAACGATAAATTCAGCCACCCTGAATCAATTTGCTACCTAAACCTAGAAGTACGCAATTTAGTAAGTGATGTTATATATTCCAATATATCCTTGTGCATATTCTTCGCAAAACGCAATCTTTTTAAAAGATTAGGGCCTTTTCGGAGATCTTAAGTGCACGTTTCTTTTTTTACTTTTTCTTGAAACGGAATTCTCTTTCAAATGGTATTCTGCAGCCTTAAAGTAGACAGCAGTGGCCAGTGGAGTGGGTAGACGGACTCGACCTCACTTTTAACACTAAAAATATTGCCTCTCAGGAACTTCCGTTTCCCCTAAGTTCTCCTACACAGCGGGGAGGCGCCAGCCAAAGTAGTGAGACAGCAAACGTGGGAAGGGGACGGGAAAAGGATAGGAGTGGAGGGATTTCCGACGCCAATTATGCATTTTGTGGATCAAAAACTTTTTTAATTTACGTAAAAGAGTAATATTTTCAATTATTCCCGTCGCTCTCTCAGTTTCAATACGTTGGCGCATAAATTTAAATTCCAGTCTGAGCAAAAGCTGAAGTCCCGATTAGTAACGCGATATGATGCTACCAGGAGCTGGAGAAGGGAAGGACGACAGGAAATATATCTCGTTCGGGGTGCTTTAATTTCGCCAGCAGGTCCATAAACTTCTTGGTCACAATTAACCTTGGCAATATCTTGGAATTATTACTAACCGCAGACGACCAGAGTATGGGAATCTCAATACTGTCTCCAGCTGAGGACAGAAATGAACTTCACGGACATGTGCTGCTGAAGGCACGATTGGCCACGTGCAGCTGAAAAGTGCCACTTAACACGCCCAGTTTTTATCACTGTCTTATGGCTTGTTTATAACAGCTACGTAAATATAAATAACATAAGAATTGTGTGAATAATTATATAAACTCACTTCTAGTCATATGACCAGCCTCGTGGTCTAGTGGTCAGAGTCTCTGACTATTAATCATGAGGTCCCGGGTTCGATTCCCGGTTCTACCGTGGGAATTTTCCCTGATGGGGAGGATTCCCGCGGTGACCATAGTCTAGGTAGGTTAGTAAAAATTAGGTTTAAAGGCCCTCCTGGCACTACATCCTTCTATATCACCACTCACATCATCGGGACAACGTAACCGCGCCTCATGGGCGTCCCAACCTCAGAAGTCGGTTACACTTCTGCCATGCCCAGGAGGGAAAGACCACGAAATCCGTAAAGGACATGTGGGGCATTGGATAAAAAAATAAAACTTCTAGTCTTATTACGTACCTTAGATCACTTATATGAGAATTTTGGATTTCTAGATGTGTCAGCAGGAAACAAAACATAAACACGGAAAGACTAATATGACCTATATGGAATAAGAAACCAACTAGATGTCACTTAGTATATTTTATTTCTACTTATCAGTTGCTCAACATGTTTCGGGCTACCATGTGCCCAT
>Ga0123355_10016707_pt1 | contig 11578 bp, 7 predicted proteins | sample TergutEmb28metaG_3_FD_89872 | JGI IMG/M metagenome (GOLD analysis project Ga0123355, IMG submission 89872) | Embiratermes neotenicus P1 segment gut microbial communities from Petit-Saut dam, French Guiana - Emb289 P1 | ecosystem: Host-associated > Arthropoda: Insects > Digestive system > Gut ...
ATGCCAAGTGTTTTGTAGTCTTCTTTGAATAGCTCAAAAACACGGTCGAAATCTTCGTGTTCTTCGTCAACCATTTCAAAAATTGTGTCTTCTTCGTCACCCTCGTCAATCAGTTTGAAGTGTAATACTTCCGAATCCTCGTCATCTTCTTCCACAACCATTACATAGGTGGTATCGCCGTCTATGCGGCTTGCTAAAATTTGCATTTCAACTTCATTGCCGTCCTCGTCGTAGAGTGTGATTGTAGCGTCGTTGCTGTCAATGTCCAGCAGTTTTGGGTCTTGTTGCATTTGGGAATTCTCCTTCATATTTATTTTATTGTCTAAAAATCCTTGCAGAATATATACTGCCGCCATTTCATCTACATGCTGTTTATATTGGCTACGTTTGCCCTCAAATGTACGTGACACTGCACGGGTACTAAGACGTTCATCCCATAGCTCGACAGGAATAGACTTGAAATAGCGGTTAAGTTTTTCTTTAAAAGCGAGGGTTTCCACACAGCGTGGCGATTCCCTGCCGTCCAAATGTTTTGGATAACCCAGCACTATATTGGTTATGCTGTGCTCTCGAATAATATTCTTAATGGACTGCAAACTAGGCCGCAGGGTTGCCGAGTCCACTCTCATGAGAGTAGTGATACCAATGGCTACCTTGCCGCTTGGGCTGCTAATGCTTACGCCAATTGTTTTTTCGCCATAATCCAGGCCAATATAACGCTCTTGTGAAATTCCTTCGCTACAATACATCCCTTAAAAATTCCCTAACCATTGCCTCCAACAGTTCGTCCCGCTCTAATTTGCCAATGAGGGCACGGGCGTTTGCATGGCTGGTGATGTATGTAGGGTCACCAGAAAGGATATAGCCACTAATTTGTGTGAACGGGTTGTAGCCTTTTTCTTGTAACGCCACATACACATCTTCTAAAATTTCTTTAACTTCGTCCTGCGTGTCACGTTGGTAAGCATCTACCTTTTGTGTTTCATTGAAATTTTGCATTTGAATTGCTCCTTTTTAATGGGGCGCCCACTATTTATTATATAGTTCCTATCAAACCATTATTGTCATATCCTGTAATTGCTACTTTGTGAATGGAGTTTGTTAGGTTTGCGTCACTTGAAATTGCCACGGGGCAATAATTACTGGTGTGGCCGTGCCATTTGCCAAGCTTTTGCGTCTCAAAAAGCACATGCTGGGTAGTGCCAATTTGCTTGAGAAAAAATTCTTGCTGCATAACTATAGAAAGGTCGCGCATTTTTTTGCTGCGCTCGGTTTTTATTCTATCGTGTATCTGATTCTCAAAATTAGCGGCAGGCGTACCTTGCCGGGGTGAATATTCGAAAACATGTATGCGTGAAAAACCCATTTTGCGCACAAAATCCAAACTTCGGTTAAATTCATCATCTGTTTCGCCTGGGAAGCCAACAATAATATCGGTAGTAAAGGCGGCATTGGGACGAATGTTGCGTAACTGCTCTATAGCGGTAGTGTATTCTGCGGTGGTATAGCGGCGGTTCATTCTGTCAAGCGTGGCGTCACACCCGCTTTGCAATGATAGATGAAAATGGTCGCATAAAGTAGCAGAATTGGCGACGGTATTTACAAAATCGCTGTTGATGGCATGTGGCTCGATACTACTAAGGCGCATCCGGCGTAAGCTACTAATCTTCGAAATTTTATCAATCAAACTTGGCAAATTTTCATTCATATCATTATCCAAAGGCAAGGTCTGGTGGTTTGTACTGTTAAAATCTTCCCCATAGGAAGCTACCTGTATACCGGTTAAGACAATTTCCTGCACGCCGTTTTCGATATGGGATTCGATTTCTGTAACGATATCGGTTATTGGGCGGCTTATAGGGTTACCACGCACATATGGAACGATGCAGTAGGAGCAAAAACGGTTGCATCCGTCTTGGATTTTTACAAAAGCACGGGTGCGGTTTTTGATGATAATGCGTTGCGATATGGGCACTTTATTTGTGCGACGCTTGACGATTTCGTCAATAAAATCATTTGGGTTGCGGGCATCGAAAATAAAATCCACGCCCAGCTCATGTGCGACATGAGGGTCGTTTTTTGCCATGCATCCACAAATGGCTACAAAGGAATTTGGATTTTGCTTTTTTGCACGGCGAACAATTTGCCTGCTTTTTTTGTCGCTGGCATGGGTTACGGTGCAAGTGTTTATAATATACACATCTGCAGATTCGTTAAAATTTCCGATATTGCAACCAATGCCTGCAAGGCGTGCAAGCACTGCATCAGTGTCGCATTGGTTTACCTTACAACCCAAAGTATGGGCGGCTACTGTTAAATGGCTCATTCTAATTCCAAAATTTCACGTAATTGCTCAACCAAAACATCGCTATCGGGCATAATTTTGTCGGATGTGGCAAAAAGATACACTTCACCGGGTATGCAACCAATTTTAGCCAGATATTCTTCAGCTGTTTTTTTGTATTTCATAGTTGGGACGCCGGCGGTAAGCAGCAAGTTTACCTTGATATTTTGCAGGTTGGTATTTTCCAGAAAATATTTACATGGTGCTGCGGGTTTGCCGCCCCAGATAGGGCTGCAAACGTAAATTTCGTCGGGTAGAGTAGGGGGAATATTGCTTACGGGATAGGTTTTTTGTGTGAAAGTTAATTGTAGGGCATTGAAAAGAAACCCAATGCCGGATTTTTTGTTAAGTTCACATTCCAGCGGAGAGATAGGCATTTGCAAAACTTTGCCCAGCGATTCTGCAAAAATTTTTGTTTTCTGCTTATATGTGTAATACAGTATCATTTTGCACCAGCCGTTGTGGATTTTCTAAGAAGACTATACCACTGTAACAAAAAAAAGGCAACCTTCATTTTGCGAAGGCCGCCTCAGGTAAACCAGGTGGTTCACTTTTTGAACCACCTGGTTTTTATGATAACGGTTTTTAGTTATGCACTTGTTCTATAAAGCGGATGTGTGTATGGTCGACAAATTCCAAATCATAACCAAATATATGAGCCGCAGCACGGAAGGGGATGAAAAGATTGCCGCCTTCAAGCCTTGTGAGCAGCTGATATCTTGCCCTGCCGGTTAGTGGGCCGGCCCAAGTTGCAAGATCGAACTCCGGATGCTGTGTGCCATTGTGGGTAACAACCGCACGCAGGTCGTTGGCAGTTACGGATAGCGTTATTAGGCTACCGTTTGTATGCATACCTGTAATGGTTGCCCAGTATGGCTCCGGCCAGTGGAACTGGATTTGCGTATCCGGGTCTGACCCGATTAACAACGCAAATGCACGAATGGAGATATACCCCACGTCGCCAACTTGGCCGGGGCGATTGCGGAAGATTAGCGGAGGGCCTGTTACACCCGGGAATGCGTCCGTTGTACGGACAGACAGAACCCTAGGGCCTACATTCGGCCCTTGTGGAGGAAGTTGTCCGGTGCCCGCCGGGGCAGCAGGGAAGCCACGCCATGTTGGCGTACTAAATCCGGTTGATGCTGCAGGATATACAATACGGAAAGTAGCGGCTGTGTTGGTAAATGTGTTTTCTCCAATAGTAATGTTTGTAGCGTTAGTGTGATAGAAATATGCACGTTGCAGACTGGTTGCTCCCATAAACGCACTTGTACCAATGGTAGTAACACCGGCAGGTATGGTAATAGATGTTAGAGCTGTTGCACCTGCAAAAGTGTTGTTGCCAATAGTGCGCATAGATGCCGGTAAATGCACTTGCGTGACAAGGGCATTCTGGAAGAATGCAGTGTCGCCAAGGCCGGCTACAGGCAGGCCTGCAATGGATGGCGGAACAGTGATGATTGTAGTAGTTCCAACATATCTAACGATAACAACTTCGTCACGAGAGATGTTGCCTGTGCCCGGCAGTGTCACACGGCGGATGGTGTATTCGAAATTGCCGTAGCGAAGGATAGTGTCACCTGTTTGAGGCTCTGCAACATAGCCACGCCATGCGGGTGTGGTAAACCCTGTTGCATTGTATGGGAACAGGATTCTAAAGTTGTTTGCAACGCCTACGAATGCATATGCAGCAAAGTGTGTGATGTATGCGGCGTTCATGTGTTCTAGTACCACAGTGGTTAGGTTGCGGCAATTGAATACAGCGTTGTGCTGTATGCTGGTTACGGATTGCGGTATTACTATAGAAGTAATGTTTGGGTTATTGGCAAATGTTTGGCTTGCAATGGTGCGAACAGGGAAGCCAAGAATGGTGCTTGGTACTATAACCTCGGTTTCTGTACCGCTAAAGCCTGTTAGTGTAACTTCTCCGGCAGTAATGGTGTGCGACCAGCGTTGCGGATATGCACGGAAACCTTCCCAAAGTGGGGTAGTGAAGCCCGTCGCACCACGGGGGAAATATACACGCAAGTCCGGATGTGAGCCTGCAAATGCAGTGTTTGGAAAATAAGTGAATACATTTGCATTTGTATGCTGCAGATAAATAATTTCCAAGTTTGGTGTGTTGTTTGCGGCGTTGTCGGCTATAAATATAACGCTTGACGGTATGATTAGCTCTCTAATATAGCTGTTGTTGTTGAAAACGTTGGGGCCAACGTGGGTTACAGGCCTGCCTCCGATACTTGCCGGTATGCGGACGGACGGTGCCGTACCTGTAAATCCGGTGATAATTAGGCCGATATCTGCCCATTCCGAGAATGTCCAGTAACCGCCGAGGTCTGCTTGGGTGGGGAAACCACGCCATGTAGGCTCTGTGAAGCCAACAGACGTTGCGGGGAACAATATACGGAAGTTAGCATGGCGGTTTTCTGCCGGGCCAAAGGTGTTAGCCGGGATATTTGTTATTGTTGCGCCGTCGTGGTGAAGAACACGCACTGTAGCAAGGTTAGGGCCAACAATTGCGTTGTTTGCAAAAGTGGTTACGCTTGCAGGAATTACAACCTCTTGCAATAGAGGAGAGTTGGCCGCAGTCAGCACATTGGTGCTGATAGCGGTTACTTGGCGTCCGCCAACGGTGGATGGAATTGTAACGGTGGTAAGGTTGTTTGGACCGGTGAAGCCTGTAATAGTAACGGGGCCTGTACCGGTTGGGGGTGTAATCGTCCACCATGCAATATTGCCGTCGCTAACATACCAGTTACGGGCAACGCTTGCAGGAGAGTTGAAAGATACATAGGTTGCAGCATCGCTGCCTGACGGCCTCGTTAGTCGTAAACCTGCAGGAACGCCGGCAAAAACAGAAGCATCTGCAAAAACCTGGCCAACACGCAATGTGTGGCCGTTTGCATGTTCGAAGTGGACTTCTTGCAAGGATGTGTTACTTGCAAATGCGGAAGAACCAATGCTGGTTACAGACGCAGGAATTGTGGCAGAGCGTAAATTTGCCATGCCAAGGAATGCCGCTGATGCAATTGTGTTTACGGAGCTTGGTGTTTGGAAAGATATAGATGTTATGCTATTGCGCACGGACGCAGGTGTACCCTGGAACACTGTTCCGCCGATAGCGATAACTTGCGCACCGCTTGGACCTGTGGCAGGGAACACGATTGCACCATTTGCAGGTGCTGCGCCGGTATAATGGGTGATTGTATAGCCGCCCGTAGCAAGGGTGAAATTAAAATCGCCTAATGTGGTGCCTGCGCCGCCGCCGGTTATATTCCATGTACGGCCGTGGTATGCAGGGGTGTTAAAGTTGCCTGCAAGGCGGTATAAACGTAGGTTTGCATGTGTGCCGGAAAAAATATCCTGATTGCCCAGCATGCCGCCTGCATTCACCGTACGCAGCAATGACGTGTCGGTGTGGAGGAAGCGTGCGGTAGTAAGGTTCGAGTTGTTCGAAAAGGCGTTGTCGCCAATAGAAATTACTCTGGCGGGTATTTCTACGGTAGTAAGATTATTTCCTCTAAAAGCATTTGCGCCGATAGTAAGATTTGCTGAACCGCCGGCAGCTATTGTTAGACTGGAGATATTGTTGTCCCTGAAAGCATTTGCGCCGATATTTACTACCGAACTTGGGATGGTTATATTGGTAATGTTGTGGCTGGAAAATGCATTTTGATATATATGCGTTAGGGTATTTGGCAAAGTTACCCGTCCCGACAGCATTACATTGTCGAATGCAGTCTCGCTAATGCGTGTTACGGTGGTATTGCCAATTTGGCTTGGTATTTCCAAGTCATGGGTTATTAGCGCACCTGTGAAAGCAATAATTGTGCCGCTGGCATTGACTGTAAAATTCCCTGCAGTTTGCTCGGTTGGTGCAACCCATGTGCCATTAGGACGCAAAATTTGCGTAGGGACAAGGCTGTTTGTTGTTGTGCCGTTGCCAAGCTGGCCGTGCGCATTGCTACCCCATGCATACAATGCGCCACTTGCCGTAATAGCGGCACTGTGGTTGCCACCGCCTGCAACACGTCCTGCAAAATTGCCTGTTGTGGCAGTTGTTATGCCGGAGACATGTGAAAGGGTAAAGCTATTAGGGTCTGTTGATGTTTGGCTGTTATTGCCGAGTTGCCCGGAAGCGTTGTTGCCCCATGTAAAAATATTACCTGTGGTGTCTATAGCGAGGGCGTGGTTATGGCCTGCAGAAACATAGGCCATTGACCTGTTGCCAAGTACTGTCTGAGCGTTAAGTGCCGTACCCCAATTGGCTCTGCGGTCGGTATTTACGGTGGTTGGTGTTGCGGTTTGTCCAACACGGCCATTGGCGTTGTTAGAGCCGTATGCAAAAATATTGCTGCCTGCCAATATAAGGGTAAAGTCATTACCGGCGGTGGCAAGCGTTACATTGTCTGTAATAGCAACATACGATGGCGACGCACTCCAGTGCCTGTATATAGTGTTAACGGTTGTAGATGTAAATCGTGCAATTTGGAAAGATGAATTGTCGCCTGCACCCCACAAGCCATTGTTGTGTCCTATGGTTAACGAATGGTGTGCCCCTGCTGCTATTGAAGTGCTGAAGTTGCCTTCGCCACCGGTGGTGGTAGGCTGGGTGACTGTGCTTGCGGTGCTGTTTGTGGCAGTTTGTCCCATGTCGTTTCTGCCAAATGCATTTACTTGGTTGCCGGAACGCACAAGCACATGAGCATAGCCCGCCGCAACTTGTTCGGCTCCGGATATGCCGGGTACTGCGGCCGGTGCATAGCGGCGGTTGCCGGTAACATAGGCTACGCCAAGCTGACCATGCAAATTGCAGCCCCACGCAAACACCTGTCCGCTAACTATAGCGTAGCTGCTGTTATGGCCTGCCGCAATATATGTGGCATTTCCTGTCAGAGGTACACGCACCGGTGCGCTGTTGATTCCTGCGAAATTATTATTAACCCCCAGTTGTCCTCTGTTATTGCTGCCCCACGCCCAAACTTCGCCATTGGATAGACGAACCAGCGTGTGGTTTGCGCCTGCTACAACTTGCACTGCAGTTGCGCCGGACGCTTCTACTAAAGTTGGCACAAAACCAATGCACGAAATGGCCATGATAACGGCCAGTGCAAAGCTTAGCACCTTTTTTACTGTTCGTTTTGTTGAATTTTGTTTCATTTTATAGCCTCCTCAAGCTAATTACTTGCATTCTGTAATGGCAACTAAGCGCAAGTTAGTTCCAATTCTACTGGAGTTTCGACAAAAACACAACAAATGTAAGCATAATGACATATGCTTTTACAAATCTTTGAAATTGGGGAAGCGTTAATTCTATTGATCGAATTTTTCGATCAATAGAAAATTAGATTGGCATTTGTTTGCACTAACATGGTAAGGAGTGATAAGTATAATGCGATTTTTTCCTTTTGAGTTGTGGACTTTTACCAAGTGTATTTAGTTAGGGTAAAAAATGTTTAATAAATCCATGTATAATTTCGTGGAAAAGTTATAAAATTTCTTCACTGTAGTTACATGACTGGCAGAAGGGCTTGGTGAAAATATGGTTTCAGCAAGAAAAGCTTCGGTGAAAAGAAAGAAGAGCAACTTTGGGTCGTATATGCAGCGTCATTGGGCTCTATATGCAATGCTGGCGTTGCCAATTTTGTTTTTTGCAATTTTCAGCTATTGGCCAATGATAAACTTACTTATTGCTTTCATGACAAACAACATTATCATCCCTGTCACAACCAACACAATGAGCCGTTGGGTGGGTTTAGCTAACTTTAGATGGGCAATTGATAATCCAATGTTTAGGCAGGCCGTGCGCAATACCGTAATGTTTAGCTTCTTGGACATTATTATTGGCTTCCCAATGCCAATAATACTTGCCCTGCTGCTAAACGAGCTGAAATTCAAACGCTTTAAGCGTATCACTCAAACAATTACTTACATGCCTTTCTTCCTTTCTTGGATAATTATTGGCGGTCTGATGCTAAGGCTTTTTAGGACACAAACCGGTACGGTAAACATCATGCTAATGAATTTTGGGTTTGAGCCTGTCCCGTTTATGACCAATAACACGCACTGGGTTTTCACCAATGTTTTCACGGCCATATGGCGTGGGCTTGGGTGGAACACAATTATATATCTTGCGGCCATTACCGCCGTAAACCCCGAGCTTTACGAAGCGGCAGACTTAGACGGTGCAAGCCGTCTTCGCAAGATGTGGCATGTTACCCTGCCGGGTATACGCCCCGTAATAATGACACTGCTAATCCTTACCCTTGGCGGCATCATGAGTGCGGACATGGCTCGTTTCCTGGCGACGGAAAGCCATCTTGTGCGGGATGTATCCACTGTATTGCCAATATTCGTTTTTCGCTGGGGTTTGGAGGGCGCACAGTACCATCGTGCGGCGGCCGTTGGGCTAATTGCCTCGATTCTGAACTTGATAATCTTGTTTTCTGCCAACTTTATTTCACGCAAAGCAACCGGCAGCGGTTTGTGGTAGGAGGGGATAGCTATGGACGAAAATAAAAAAGTGAACAGCCAAACTGAAAAAGCTGCAGAAGATGCTCAAATGGTCATCCCGAGCGAAAGCAGAAAAATTACCAGCACAGGTAAGTTAAAGCGTGCTACCATTGGCGACTGGGTTATTGTAGTCATCCTGTCACTTCTGATCATATCTTGTATTTTGCCTATTATGACAGTTGTGGCAACATCCTTGTCGGATCCGACTGCCATAATGCGCAGGGATGTTACATTCCTGCCCGTTGGCTTCCAAACACAGGCATATTCCGATGTACTTAACGATAGCAGGTTTATGCGCTCTTTAATTTGGACGGCCATAGTTACATTGATTGCAGTGGTGGCCAACCTTACTATGACCGTGCTGTGCGCATATCCGTTGACATACGACTCGTTAAAAGGGCGTAAGATAATAACGACCCTTGTCATTTTTACTATGTACTTTGGTGCAGGTCTTATCCCAACCTTTATTTTGTTCAGAAGGTTGCAGCTCTTGAACCACCCTGCTGTACTGGTTTTGCCCGGTATGATAAGTGTGTTTTTTATGATAATAATGCGTAACTTCTTCCTTGGCATTCCCGATAGTTTGAAGGAATCTGCCGAGATGGATGGTGCGGGGCCACTGCGTTGTTTGATAAAAATTATCCTACCCCTAAGTAAGCCGGTGCTTGCCACTGTTGGATTGTTCTATGCTGTTGGGCGTTGGAATGGCTTTATGGACGCTTTGTTCTTCCTTCCTTCGGCACGTGAATGGCATCCAATTCAGTTGCTTCTCTACAATATAATACAGGGTTTGACGGCTGTAGATGCCCTTGACCCGGGTGATGTTACTGCTCCGGGAATGGGGGCGGCAACGGAGTCTGCCGCAATTGTAATTGCAACATTCCCAATACTGTGCGTGTACCCGTTTGCACAGAAATATTTTGTGCAAGGCGCAACCTTGGGAGCTGTAAAGGGTTAAATGTTAACGGTGCAACCTTGGGAGCCGTAAAAGGCTAACCCAAGTTGACATAACTTCAATTAAAATCTGTAGGAGGTATTTAAAATGAAAAAATTATCAAAAGCGTTATTGTTGCTGGCGGTAGTTGCGACAATGATGGCACTGGCTGCATGTACCAACGACAATGACGGCGGGGAAGGCGGCGCAGGCGCTCTTGACGCTAACGGCCGTTTCTACGAAACTCAAACAATTTCCGTTGTAATTTGGGACAGAAACCACGAGCGTATGCCGGACATGACCAACAACGGCTGGACAGACTGGCTGCAAGAAAGAGCACTTGCCGACCTTAACATTAACGTGGAATTTGAAGTAGTACCACGTTGGGACCAAGGCCCCTTTACCACAACCCTTATGGGTGCATCTGCCGCACCGGATGTAACTTTCCACTTTGGTGCAACGGCAATGACCAACACCTTTGCGGAAATGGGTGCACTTTTGGACCTTACCCCGCTTCTTGAAAGATATGGTCACTTGTTGCCAAACATGTACGACTGGCTTGGCGACCTTGTGTACTATAATGTGCGTCCGGACTCCGGCGAAAACTTTGCAATGAGCAGCCGCCGCACAGAAATTATGCGCCAGAGCACCTTCATTCGTGAAGACTGGCTAAACACACTTGGTATTGCACCTCCAACCACTCTTCAAGAATTTGAAGGCGCACTTATTGCATTCCGTGACAATGCAGAACTTCTGCTTGGCGACGACGCCGACATGATAGTTCCGCTTGCGATGGATGGCGACGTGGGATGGGCTATCGGCACACTAATCGAGTCTTTTATCCCCGACAATGTTACAGAGCGTGAGTGGTATCGTTACGGCTTTGACGGCCGCCACATCATGCGCCCATCGACAAAGGAAGCTGTACGTGTTGCCAACAGATGGTTTAACGAAGGTTTGATTTTCCAAGAATTTGCCTATGGCGAAGCCGGTACACTTATGGCTGACCTTATTCGCCTTGGCGTGGTTGGCGCACAAATCGGTAACTGGGATATGCCTTTCCGTGGCGGTGGCGACCAGCAAATTGTTACAATGCGTGAGCATCGTGGCCCGGAAGCAAACTTTATCGCAGTTACACCGTTCCCGAACGATGCCGGCAACAATGTAATGTTCGCATTTTCTTCTTCCGACCGTCATATTGTATTGCCTCATACAAACAGCAACCCGCTTGCATCTTTACTATGGATTGACTTTATGAGCCGCCAAGACGTGCGTGATTTCATGGCATTCGGTTTGCCGGGCGTACACCATGTGGTAGAGGCTGACGGCGCAATCCGTATCCTTCCCGGCGACCAACAACCCGATAACTTTATTTTTGCCGCTGTAAACAACTTTGATATTAACTTTGTGGCCAATGGTTTCGACCTGGGCGACCCTGTTCGCACCGCAAACACACTTGCTCTTGCATATCCGGGTATTGACCCTGCTCAAATTAGGGCTACACGTGATATGGCTCTAAGTGCTGCCCGTGTATGGCGTACGGTGGTTATCCGCCCAATAGCCGCACAAGAAGGTATGACAACTCCGCTTGAAGAATTCCGTGACACTCTTTTGCACAACTCCGTAATTGCGCCTGTAGACCAGTTTGACCAAGTATGGGATAACCTGTTTGCCCAATACCTTGCACTGGGCGGCCAAGCAATTATCAACGAGCGTGACGCCGCTTGGGTAGAAACATTCGGTGATGTAGACTTTATGCCAGGCTGGACCGGTTGGTAAGAAATAGA
>Ga0123355_10016708_pt1 | contig 11578 bp, 6 predicted proteins | sample TergutEmb28metaG_3_FD_89872 | JGI IMG/M metagenome (GOLD analysis project Ga0123355, IMG submission 89872) | Embiratermes neotenicus P1 segment gut microbial communities from Petit-Saut dam, French Guiana - Emb289 P1 | ecosystem: Host-associated > Arthropoda: Insects > Digestive system > Gut ...
GGGGGGGGGGGGGAGATGAAGAACGAAATAACTATTTTTGGAGTAAAAACCCATTTTATGTTAGGGAATAGGAGTCCTGAGACCCTTTAAGACCAAGATATTTGGCTCGTCAACAAAGAATCAAGACCGGTTCTGAGGCCCACTTACTATCTGGTTGCGTTTTTCGACGGAAAAACCGGCCGGAGCATTGAGTTAGGACGTTCCCCCAACTAGCACCAAGAGTAAGAATTGCTGAAGTTTTAACTCCACATCTACATACTCCGTCATGGCACGTAGACGCACAACTTTACATTTAAATGTATTGTACATTTAATGACGTCTTCAGTAGCTCGGACTGTATAACGTAGAATTGTTGGATGATCAGTGAATAGAAAATCGCTGAGTTTGGCTCGTTTTTGGGCCGCAATATGAGCCGGAGCCTGGTGAATACGAAGCAGTGTTGTTACTCGCACGAACATATAGCTTCCTTACCAGTGGCATTATCGCCACCTGTGCATGTATAAATAAAAAACGAAGAACATGCAAGTGTATACGTACTTAAATAATCAACTAACACATATATTCCTGGCAGAAGGAAAGAACGTGAACTGTTAATTTGGCAGAAAAATGTCAGTTGGTAAAGGAAATTTCGAACTTTTAAAATGGTCTTATTTGCAATTCATGGTCGTGAAGTTTTTAGAATATTCTTGTTACATACATGCCTAGAACTGCAGTGTGACTTCAGCACGTTTGGATAGGGATTTATAGAAACCCATAAATAGTCCAGACATCGAAAGTGCGTTTTATAATTAGGTAACTGTTGGAAATATTTTCTGTTTCTTTGTCTTGTATGTGATTTTACATGGGCCTATATGAGCAGTATTTATTTGGCCAACATTACTGATACTGTGTGTTAAAAAACGTCTGTCAGCCAGTTACATATACATACATACGTACGTACATACATGCACACATACATACATACACACACACGTACATACATAATACCTACATACATACACACATACATTCATTCATTCGTACACACATATGCACGTTATTTACATAACCCCTTCGATTAGTTCATGAAGCGGCTAGAATATATTTAAAAGGCAAAAAATTAATTGACTACATGAACTTTCGAAAATATTATAGGACTGGCGAAGGAATGAACACAGGACTTTAAATTGGAGGTTTGTGTAATTCCTACTAGACACCTGGCCATATTATTGAAAGATACACAGCGCATTCGTACTTTCATCCGACATAAAATCAAACACCTTCAGTGCGGCTAACCTTTATTTAACTTTGTGGTAACACAATAATTTAAATATAGATCATGCTGTGAGTGTGTATACACAGGACAGTGAATGAATTCACATTTACCGTATCTGTTATTGGCTGGTTTCTCCTTACAAAACAATATAGAGGGCTTCTATAGACAGCACGTGACCAGCCTTTCATTGTTTGAGGCATCACTGTGTAATATCAGGACAGTTTTCACAAACCAGTTTACCACTCAGGGAACAAAGCATTAATTTCATATACGTATTGGTTATCGGCTAGCCAGCAGAAACGAGAGTACAACACAATATTATTCTAAAGGACAAATGGCTTTCATTCCTATTACAAGGAATTTAACTAGAGGCATAACAATATTTCCAGTACACACGCTCGCCGAAAGAGCAATATTGCTTATACTACTGAAGCTTTGGCTTGATTGTAAAAACTTTAATATGTTGAAAAGAAAATAAATATGCACATTCTGAACTGTTCCATCCCCGTTGTGTGTATAAATAAATAGGTACAGGTATTCTGTCAATAACACAACAAATATTTCTAATGATGTTTATCTGTGATGATGAGATCTCACCATCGTTACATAACCGCATAAGTCTTAAACACTAATACTCTTTCGAATGAAAAATTTATGATGGCCGGAATAGGCCGAAATGTGTAGTTATTATCATCCTCTAATAAACATCATTAGAAATATTTGCTGTGTTGTAGACAAAATACCCGTACCTGTTTAACTGTGTATTACCTTAACGTCGTCGTGTATATAATTTTTTTCGGAGAAACTGTACTAACAAAATAGTTTGTATTTCTTATATTTCATCAGTACATGTCAGTCTCATTACTCTGCCAATTATTTGTTTAACAACTTCTAAAGAAAATTTGAAAGTGTATGAATTATTTAAAACGAAAGCTTTCACTAAAATGTGTACAGTGAAATAACTCATTTTTATTGTGAGAATCACACTAATATAAATACTAATTTGACGTTTTTGAAACATAAATACGATACATGGACAAAATAGTTTCCAGTATGAAGACTGGCGCAAAGTATCATAATCTGTAGGCTTTAAAGTCTTTGACTTAAGTACTGACTGAAAACTAAAAGAAAGAACGGTTAAACGACTGGTAGTGTTAACCGAAAGCAGGCGTAATGTAATTCAGATTCTATTAAGAAAATTATGTGATAGTAAACATGTTTAGTCATTATTATCGCCTTGTATCTGTCTCTTTACAGAGATCTGAAAAGTGAAATAATATGCTTAATGTGTTAAACAGGACGTTGCCACCATTAAGTTTAAAGTTCAAGTATCACGGTTCTATGACTACATTCACTTTTAACCGCAGGTTTCCTTGGAACTATTGAATCAGTTCATAGAGAAAGCAGTATTTTTGTCTGTCTGGGGTGATATACGTTGATGTCTGGACAAGGAAACTTTCGTCTCAGTTTGTCAGGCTGTCAGAACTGGGACACCAGCCAGCCACGTGATTGTGGTTTTATAAACCTGCGGCTTGGTGAGAAAGGAAACTCAGAAACCAAGTGCTGGCCGACACCACGTTGGGTGGTTTGTTAATCATGCTACAGCTGGGAGGCTTGTGCGCCTGCCTCGTGACGCCCGTTAGTCTGCACAGGCTAGTTTGTGTGCTGATCCTCAGAGGAAAATTATTTTCTAGACAGTATTCTGGTTTGAAAAGAAACTGACAACATCTGTTTTTCATCGGAAATTAGTAATAGGTTGAGAGGGGAGCTCAAGTAGAATCTATGGGGAAATGAGAAATACGTAACAAATTTTGGCGTAGAACTTACAAGAGTAGGGATAAACGTAGGTGGAAAGATCATCTTAATACGAATCTTTGAGAAAGAAATGATGCAGCTGAGACCTTTTTTGTCTGGTTTATGTTACCTTTATATTGCTTTTGTTCGTCACAAAGATCTTGTTTTTTATTAATTATTAGGTGTCTGTATATCTGAACGCTTTATAAATGAGATAACTTTTTATCTTGTTTATATTTAGGCAACCAGTCATTCTACAATTACGTAACACATATAAATTTTTAGGAAAAATCTCAAAATTGATATGTGATTAATTTTCAGTTGGTATATGTCACGTCATTGTATGCTCACTGATTGTTTCAATGTAATATATGAAACTGTTTCCTTGCCTAAACAACATACACGAATATAGAAAATGTGTGTGTAAATTTAGCCTTAACCGTATGGCAGGACACATATCCATCACTGCTGATTCATATTAATGACCATAGTTATACATCATATTAGTCATCATTGTATTTGGATAGCATGCTTCACAGTCATACAGACAAATGGCTATAGTTGATTATAGCCTAGAGAGTTGTCACTGTAGTAACGGATAGAGCACAACAATGCATCAGAGATCGGCATGAAGACGTTAACTGTTTAGCTACAACTAGAGCGGGTTGGTATCCGACATCAGGAAGTCAAAGAAGCATATAAAATGTGGGTGGAGATGTTTCACCTGAGAAGTCAATTTTTTTTTTAAATTAATATGAATCTCTGTGACCAATTCAAAGAACCCGAAGATTTTCATGTTCTATATTGTTGGTAAGAAGTTTCTGTGAACCGTTCCTTGCATCATTCTGCTTGCAAACAGGTAGATAAGTCCGTTAAGTGATTATAATCATGGAGGAAAGGGGAGATTATGGTCAGGCCAGGCCAGCCGGTCTCCTGCCCCGACCGCCAAATAAGAGACACAAAGTCGTCACAGGAATATTCGGTAATACGATACAAGTAAAGTCAAGTTCCCTCATGAGATAGAATTTCTCCGAAAATTATCCGCAGTTTTGGCACGTACCCCATTACGTTGGCCAGTCCTGTCCTAGGCCGAAAAAGTTTAGAGAATGTCATTTCCAAGAGGCCCCAAATTGTTAGCTTGTCCGGGGTGCCAAATATTTAACCATGTGTCTGGGCGGTCCTGGTTGTGGGATATGTCTATGCGGATTTTGGGTCAAGGCACTGGGTGCAATACAAAGGCACTTGCTGTAATATATGAAGATACGGTGGAGTAAATTAAACTGACGTGGAGTTGTGCGCATGGCATTGAGGCATCATGTTGTAAATTTGAGAGTTCCAGGCTAACATAGCTGTTGTATTTCTTGCCCGTACACATCGGTATTATAACATTTGCTGTGGACAGTTTTATTTTTGGAGGTTTTCACTGCTAGAGTCTTATGGCTTTATAAGATATATAATTAAGTGTAAGCCGTAAATATTCTTATATGACAAGGCCATTTAGGAGAGAAATCGGTACGCCATAAAGTCTCCGTGTGCACTGAAGTGTGTCACATGAAAAAAAAGTCAACATATTCACACCTGAACCTGGATTGTAACCTCTTATTTCAGTATTCCACTGATAATAGACTGCATCTCCTTAGAGGGTGTAACTGATTTAATCGGCTATACAATACGTTTAAGTGGCAAATTACTTCCTTAAGTTGCGACCTCAGTAAATGAGTATGCTTAAATGTATGCAGAATATAATGTAAGTGCCGAAGGTACTGCAACAGATTACCTACTAAGCACGTATTATCTGCAGAAATTTTGCCTATTTCCCATGTCAAACAAAGACCGACAGTTGGGCGCGACAGAAAATTCTGTCGTTGTCGGCTGCATTAAGTCGTAATAGTTGGACGAACAAGCTGGTGTCTAATTCTGAGACATCTTGCTTTACTTTACAAAAATAGAGATGATTTTTAATGCTAGTGCAAATCGATGGAATTTGTAGATTCCTCCGATATTCGGCTTCTCGTTTCGAATGCCTATAGCACGCATATCCTACAATTTAGGGAATCCCGTCACATACAGCCTCGCTGTACGTGTCGGTACCTCACACCATGCCAATCGGTTTCGAACGTGGCGTCATCGCAGAATCTCCGCACGCTTAAAGCTGCACGTACTAGTTTTTGACACTTGTCGTGAAAAGCACTAATGCATGACACACTCGAAATTGTCAAGTGGGAAAACCTGTACAAATGACGATGAACTACTGAAGCTTCGTATGGCGTTGCGTTCTGAAAAATAACGACAGATGTGATACCCACTTCTTCCGCGTCCAGAGCTATCAAACCTTTCCTTCGGTATACGGTAACTAACAACATAAACCAGTTACGGTACGTGGTATAACCATTGTATTACACCAGCTTGCTGCATGCCATGTTTGAACAAAATGTGTAATGGGAGTAGAACGCACCGTCCACTTGCCCCTGGCTTGATATCCAGAATTACGACACGGATTTTAATGAAATATGGTGTCATACATCTAGAGTATTAGCTGCGAGGTGAGTCTAGTCGGTATATCAGATATATTGTCTGATTTACATGGATGTCATATTGAGCGACTACTGAAAGTGCTTACCCTATTAAACATTGTGTATGGGAACTTAGTCTTCTTTGTATAATTCTGTTTATTCGTCGAATACTTAGCTGAGTACAAACGAACTAATGACTCCTGACTAAATAGAGGAATTCGGTTTTCTAAATTATGCCTAAGAGTTCGGAAACTAATGCCTCAATATTTTTATCGTTACTTGCGCAAAAGACATCGAAATGTAAAAAAATGCAAAACTTATATATTTGAAACCAGCGAAAGCATCCTTGCATCTCCTCACAATATCTTCAAATGGACTGTACAACGACATTATTATATCTCGCTTATATACCGGTTGCAGTGTTGTGTGTATATTCTGACTTTTAAACTTGCGTTATGATTATGCCAATTTTTGCAAGCCTAATACAGATACAGGGAGTGCTCGTGCACACTGCTGAAATAACTGGATAAATTTCTATCCTCCAAACTGTCTACACTGTCTGTGGGACCGACCAGTACCTTGTTCGGGGGGTATCGAATTTCTTAATGCAGGGATAACGCAGCCGAGTTGTGAAAGTGACCCTTTCATCTCAGTCTAATATCGATCTTAAAAAGGAATAGGGCTGTGCCTCCATTCCCCTTATGTCATTATGGCCGGTTCTTCTATTAGAAACAGAGGAAAATTTATACTTTTACTATTCCCATTATAGATTAATTTGTTCTATATTAATAACGCTCATAAATTGTTTCTTATGCATGGTAGTAAGTGAGCATTGGTACGTTGTACAACATGTTCCGCGTTAAGATGTGGGATATTCGGAACGTTATTACGTGAGTAATTTGAAGGAAAATGCTGTCAGCATTAGTTCGGCCATGGACCGTTAAATCACTACGGTACTGTGTGATACGGTACAGCATCAGGTCTTTTAAATAACCTTCACTCTTACTCCCACCTCTGGCAGACACTAATCTCTCTTAATTCCCTTTTGAGATGTGCAGACTGGCGCTTACGTAAGGATGGATGTCATTTTGAACAGTAGTCAGTATCACATACCTGAAAACTGAAATTCTTTAATATTGTCAAATCATTACTGATTTTTCTCCTGTGTTTTGACGTAAATACCTACACATATGTAACTATCTTGGTAATACAAAGTTCATGTATTTCTCTTTTATTGTCATTTGATAAATGATTTTCTTTTAACGTTTAATTAAGATTGATATAGGATTTCGTACTCAAAATCATTCATAAAATAATACCCGGATGTCTGTCATGCCTTATGCGGAACATGCTTTGTACCACCAAGTCGTGGAAAGGTAACTGATTAATGCTTTATAACTTTCCAAGCAATGAAACAGAGGTGGAAACTGTGAATGTATTGTGAAGACCGTTAGTATGGTCAGGTACACAGACTGACAGGAATGGAAAGGGCAGACACATATCGAGTAATCCTGTAGATGATATTACTGACTTGTTATAAATAGTGGCTCTATTGTTATGCTATATATATATATATATATGCTAAGTTTGAATTTTGAATTTTTTGAGTTATGGAATACCCCCTTTACATTACATTGTATGTAGTTTTGAAACCCCATACTCTGAATCCCCCGATTCTTTGGAGCCTCCAATTCGCTCTACACCTAATCCCAGTTGCGCGCCCAGAATTTTTCTTTGGAGAGGGGAGGCTGAACCTGCGGCAATATGTAATTTATTTTTTATTTTTAAAATTATGTTACATAAGTCGTGTCGTAAATAAAACAACATAATATTATTTGCAACTGTGTGTTTATATGTATGTATATATAAACACATACATACATACATACATACATACGTATTTCATGACATATTAAATTTGAATCACAAGGCCATATATTTTTATTTTTTGGGTTTATCCGAATCTTTATATATTTATTTTATTTTTAAATTTCCCATGTTCTAGTCACCAATCAATCTTTTGTAAAAACAAATTTCGGTTTGGGGCTGCCGTGCTTCAGCCCCTGCCACTTTGGGTGCGTCCCTGGGTAATATATTCATGCTAATTAACTTATTGAACTGATCGGTGGTGTTATAGTAGAGAACCTTTCACGAACTGCGGATTATACTTGTAAAGACTTGCACCAAGCTCTCGTCTCATACATTGGTAATACGCTCTCCCAGTATATTAGCTACAGCCTAGCGCTAAACTGGTGAAGACCGTGCACTGCTCGTGGCAGTTTATGCAGGAGTCATGTTACCTAAATGTGTGTTTGTTATGACACGTAAACGTGTCAGGAAACGATCTTGCTTTGTACTAAACTAACAGATCAAAGTTATGTTTATTTGTGAGAAATTCTTTCTGTTCGTTGTTACGAACACACATTGAAAAAAGGGAGATAATAAGGATATCTCTTTCCGTCTATCTTTGTTTCTCAATGAAAAAATTAGGTATGTTGGAATAGGTGTGTATTTATCTGTGTTTTTCCACTTCCAGATATCAAAACATTAAAGGAAGTGAGGTAGAATTTTATAGGAACAAAGAAGGCCAAAACGCTGTAATTCCGTGTTGTATGAAATCAGTAATAACAAGATGGATGACTCATGAATTTGGGAGGTGGAAGCCACAGTGATGAAATCTCATTTGGAACCGTAACAAGAGGCAGTGGTTTCATTTCATTTCCTATAGGTTTGACTTTGATAACAAATGGAGCAGTGGAGATAGGAATGTCAAAGTGTAGGGGACAGATCATAAACTTACTTAAATATTATGAACCCATATTTTGTTGATCTGGCTGTGAAAATTTATCAGTCGTACTCCCTGATGATGGCTCTTGGAGAGCTGAAACATGTTGGAGTAATACAGTGCTAATGAAGTGATGTGATTAATATAAATGTGCATTAGTCAGGTTTTAATAGGAAATAGTGATATCAGTGCACGGAAATAAACAAAATAAAGTTTACAAAACTTTTCTTTATTTTTTCCCTTATTTTCTCTTATTTTCTTCTCTCCCACAGTTTACTGCCTTCATCTGTCTAAGTTCTTATTTACTTTCCTCTTCCTTTATCTTTCATTCAGTAAGAGAAAATGTTGAGTAACTTGTTCATCATGTCTTTTACCTTCTTCATCCCTCTTTAGATGACAGCTCATTACAAGTCATGGAAAGTTTTCCTCTGCCATAAGAACATAGTTCTGTTCTGATGATGGAGCTAGAAAGCCATTTGGTAGTCAAATTCTCTTTCTAGTAGAGTTCGCCCTTTTCTGCACACACACACACACACACACACACAAACACACACACATATACACATGTATTCAAGGGACACTCTTCACTTACTGTCACATAGTGTCTTTCACACTGAGCTAGACCAGTTAGCAAGCTAGTTTCAGACCCCGTTTTTAGACCCATTATGTAACTTCGCAATCCATGAAATTTCACAAATTTACTGCTTTGAGCATCACCTCATACTGTCCAAACCGCTGTCGCAATATATCTCGTAAGACCTGCCATACCCGTAATCCCTAAAATACCCATTATATGCGGTGTTTATATAAACATAATCTCTCTGCTGTACAGGAAGTTTTCCCATGAGGAAATATGTAAATGAGTGTAAGATACACTGAACTAAATGCTAACGGTCAGCGTAAAACGCCTATGTGTATGAGACTTATATATAATTAAAACATATCACAAAGCTTTGTAGAATACAGGAACACATGCTTTAAATGGGTAAAATGGAACGATATAATAATTCTGCGACAGTAAACAAATGTTAAGAGCTGCCGGAAGAACTTGTTCACCTGCCGTATATTAATTATACATTTTGCAGCGAAAATTAGCATCTTGAAAAGATGATTATATACTTGTGTTTCTTACGCTTGCTGCTCAGAAGGCAGATATGCGAATAAAAGAAACATGCATTGTCCGACACAGACAGGGAAAGACAGGAATGCAGGTTCGTTATTAATTTCCTGGCGATCATAAGGATTGGTATTGCCACTAAATTATAAGAAGATCAGTACGACGGAAACGCAAGTGTTAAATATTGACGCTGTCGGCTGTAGACGTGGTGGGAGCGGGGGGGCGGACGGTGGTGATTGAGGTAGCTGAGAGTCGTCGATGATGGGCAGTCGCCAGGGTCATGCTTCTATCCGTAACCGTCGCGTGTGAAATAGTAGCTTGGCGTTCACCAATATATTGATTCTGTTAACACAATATTTCAGCTTTGTTGCTGGACGTTAAAACTGACCTGCCAGCCGACACTGAGTTTGGTGTCCGTACGTCATATATTTTAAGATAAACAATTGTTTTGAAAAGCGAGGGGTTCTGAACATAACTAACAGCTATTACAGTTTAATAAATGAAAATTCGAGTGTGTAGGCACAATGCATATTTCGAAGTCCAACTGTCTGTATTAACTAATTTAATATGTTGAACAAAATTTGTTTGTGAAAGTCCAATGAGTTCCATTGTAAGTACGGTTCAATACGTGCGCAGACATCTTGAGATCATCGTACGCGAACTAATTATAAACCAAGAAGTTTTTATGTCAACTGGAACTTATACAAAATGCAGTCGATAAATAATAAAAATTGTTTTTTGGTTAAGAATTTCCGTTGACTCCCTGTCTTTCCTTCCGAAGCTCGTCGATCCATGAATACATGGAAATATCCGCATGTTACTCCACACTTAAGGTGACTGACAAAATGGTCCAACTACTTATTATAAATTTAATTTTATAAAATTATGAATCTAGATATCTAACATCTGTAGGCCCGCTAAGTTCTGTGATATAGACATGGCAGTTGATTTCTGTAATGACAGACTGGTGACTAGGACTGACTTTATATTCACAAATAATGATTGGTGATCTTTTGGGTTTTAAGTAACCTGGAATCTGCTGTGATTGTGCTTCACATTATTTAAAGAAATTTCCTGTATAGGATGTCGGATATCCAGTAAAATGACAATACTACAGCGTTATTTACATAGAGTACATAAAATTAGCATGCCTGGCTGTCCGATCCCATGTTTCGTATTCGAAACAACTGAACTCATTCATATCATATTTGCTATTGGAAATCGATGCAACATTCCATTTCCGTTTGAATCTCTTCTATAAGAATCATGCTTCAAAGTAAACTCAAATTGAAAAGTCTTAATCGATTTGTATGCACGACATAATAGGCTACATATCTTAAGTGTATCTGCTTTTGATGCTAGACATTTCACACAAGTGTTTGATGAATTAATGTGCCCTGTTCACAAAAGTGATGGTCTGAGTTTGTCTGTAGTTTATCACTTATTAACGGCACATTCTCTTTAACGTTGTGAAAATTAGGACACTATAGAGTTCTTCACGTTGCATTTACAAAGCTTTGTCCTTGTGTAGACTTGTAAGTAATGAAGAGAGGATCTTTCTTGTTTCCTTCCCACGATTAATGATATAAGATTAAAATCTACGAAATTAATTGGACTTGTTTTTAAGTGAGTGTCATGATCTGTTGCACTGTATGTGTGGACACAAGTTGAGAGATTTTGAGGTCAAAGTGATGAGAGTATTTTAGGGTAGGAAAGGAAGTACGAAGGACAGAGGGCCTTCAAAATGTGAATTTTCTCCGAATATTTTCACAAAAAACCCCAGTGTTTGGTACTGACGTAGGTGGATGTCATTCTAAGCCATGTCCATCCAGCTCCCATCTTCACAAACGTTTCCTGTAAGTCTTATTGTAGCACCGTACAATTTTTGTAGAATCACTTCAACTTATCAACCAACGAACGCACATATAATTTCACATAAAACACATTTAAAACACTTTAACCCTTTGGCGCCGGAATTATTTTTTTAAGTCTTAGCGCACACTGTATATAAAATGTGAATAAAACAGGAACCAAGTACGTTAGAATTATGAAACAAACTGCATTTTGAAGAGAAAAAAACGGAGAGTATATACCACACTTAAAATATTCAGTAC
>Ga0123355_10016709_pt1 | contig 11578 bp, 7 predicted proteins | sample TergutEmb28metaG_3_FD_89872 | JGI IMG/M metagenome (GOLD analysis project Ga0123355, IMG submission 89872) | Embiratermes neotenicus P1 segment gut microbial communities from Petit-Saut dam, French Guiana - Emb289 P1 | ecosystem: Host-associated > Arthropoda: Insects > Digestive system > Gut ...
CCTTTTAATGGCTTATAAAAAGCGGCTACCCCGCGCTTTCATAAGCCAATGCCCCAAAGGGCTTTTTCTGAGCCCCGCTATCGCAGGGCGATTCTCAGGTAGAGTGACTGTAAAACATTTCCCATAATTTCCTTAACAAATTCCTATTGACATTCATTTGACACCATATCTCAAAAAAGGTAAACTCCATATTGCGCCAAGTACCGTTACTAACACAATTAGACACGGTACAGGGGCGCAAAAACTGGAGGTGTAGTAGATGATTCACGTGGCAGTAGCTATTGCAATCGCTGCCGCTGTAGCTGTTATCTGTGGAGTAATTGGTTTTTTCCTCGGTATATCCCATAGGAAAAGAATTGCAGAGTCCGCTCTGGGCTCTGCCGAAATACAAGCTAAAAATCTAGTCGAAGAAGCCAAACGTAACGCGGAGTCGCGCTCCAAGGAGATGCTCTTAGAAGCCAAAGAAGAAAGCATCCGTACCAAGAACGAGGCTGACAAAGATGCGAAAGAACGCAGAAACGAGTTGCAGCGTTTAGAAAAACGCTTATTACAAAAAGAGGAAGTGCTAGACCGGAAACTGGAAAATCACGAAAAAAAGGAAACTCAACTGCAAAAACAAAAAGAGAAGCTGGAAACAAAAGAGCAAGAAGTGGCCTACGCCCTATCCCAACATCATCAAGAGTTGGAACGTATTGCGGGCCTGACGTCAGAGGAAGCAAAGCAAAACCTTGTTGCTATAATCGAGCATGATGCCCGGATAGAATCGGCAAAATTGGTGCGCGACATCGAAGCAAAGGCTAAGGCCGAAGCAGATAAAAAGGTACAGGAAATCCTGTCCCAAGCTGTACAGCGTTGCGCAGTAGACCATATCGCCGAGACAACAGTGTCCGTGGTAAGCCTCCCAAGCGACGAAATGAAGGGCCGCATAATAGGAAGAGAAGGCCGCAATATCCGCGCATTGGAATCCTTAACGGGTATAGATTTAATTATCGATGATACCCCGGAAGCGGTAATACTATCCGGGTTTGATCCTATGCGCCGGGAAATTGCCCGTATCGCCCTAGAAAAGCTGATTTTGGACGGGCGCGTCCACCCTGCCCGTATTGAAGAAATGGTGGAAAAAGCCCGCAAAGAAGTAGACAGCCAAATCAAAGAAGAGGGCGAATCCGCCACCTTTGAAACCGGCGTACACGGTATCCACCCAGAATTGGTGCGCTTACTAGGCAAAATGAAATTCCGTACAAGCTATGGGCAAAATGTATTAAAGCATTCAATTGAAGTGGCGTATCTAAGCGGGATAATTGCCGGGGAGCTGGGCGCGGATATCACTCTAGCTAAACGGGCCGGGTTACTGCATGACATTGGCAAATCAGTTGACCACGATGTGGAAGGCAGCCATGTATCAATTGGTGCAACACTATGTAGAAAGTACAAAGAATCCCCCTTGATTATCAACGCAGTAGAAGCCCATCATGGGGATGTAGAGCCAAACACGATTATCGCGGTAATTGTACAAATGGCGGATGCTATCTCTGGCGCAAGGCCCGGCGCAAGGCGCGAGACCCTGGAGGCATATATCAAGCGCCTGCAAAACCTAGAGGCTATTGCCGATAGCTTTAAAGGCGTGGAAAAATCCTTTGCGATACAGGCAGGGCGCGAGCTTAGAATTGTTATCTTGCCCGAGGAAGTCAACGATGCAACGTTGGTGCTGCTGGCAAAAGATATCGCTAAGCGCATAGAGGCGGAATTGGAATACCCCGGTCAGATTAAGTTAAGCCTGATACGGGAGACCCGGGCAATTGAGTATGCGCGATAATATGTAACCTTAAAGTGAATGATATGGAAGGGGCTGTCTCGCTAAGAACACTTGACACCAGCCGTCATTCCGGGCTTGACCCGGAATCCCACAACCTTTGGGCTCGGGGGATTCCGGGTCAAGCCCGGAATGACAATTGGTGTAAGGTGTTCTTAGTAAGGCGGCCCCTTCTTTTAACTTCTATTACCCAGCTTTTTCCTCGAAGCTATCGCACTCGGTATCGCATTTTTCGTGTGGATTTGGGGTAGAGTTACCTACAACAATATCCGTAAGGCTGCAACAATGCGTCGGTGTATCATTGTACTTGCATTTGCTTACATTACACCTGATGTGTGAATTGGATGGCATGGTGTTCTCCTTTCTTAGTAGAGGTTTTGTTTTACGGAATAATCCTCTTACGTTGGAATACACAACTGATGCAATCTTTTAAAATAGGTGAAGGTGATAATAGTTGTGTATTCCAACGTAAGGGGATTATTCCGTTGTTTTATTCTGCCCTAGAGGTGTAAATATATTCTTTCAAACAAAAGAGGTGCTTTATGGACTTAAAAAATTTTGTACGTGACATACCCGATTTCCCTATTCCGGGGATATTGTTTCGGGATATAACAACGGTGCTAAAAGACCCGATTGCCCTAGCCGGTGCCGTTGACGCCATGGTTGAGCTTTTAGGGGGCAATTTGGAATTTGACATCATCATGGGGCCGGAATCCCGTGGATTTATATTTGGAATGCCCATGGCTTATAAGCTGGGCAAGGGGTTTGTGCCTGTGCGCAAAGCAGGTAAACTCCCCGGCGAGGTTGCCCGCAAAGAGTACGCATTGGAGTACGGCTCGGCAATAATAGAAATCCACAAAGACGCTATAATCCCCGGGCAAAAATATATTATAGCCGACGACTTGCTGGCTACAGGTGGTACCGCCAAGGCCACCGCCGACTTAATAACAGAAATGGGCGGGGAAGTGGTATCCATGTTGTTTTTTATCGAACTTGCGGGGCTAAAAGGCCGAGATGTGCTGGAAGGCTATAATGTGCGTTCGGTACTGACATATGAATAGAGCCGCTTTAAAGCAATTCTTCACAAGCCGTAACACGGTAATCCTATTGTTTGCGGTATATTTCATTATTGGTATGTTTATTTACAGGGATTACGGCGTAAGCACAGACGAACATTCCGAGCGCTTAACCAGCCTAGCAAACTATACCTATGTAATGGAAAGGTTAATGTCTGCCTCAGACAGCGAGTCCGTTCAACAGGCCCTACGAAACGCACCGGATCTTATGACTTGGCACGACCGCTATTATGGCGTTGCCCTTCAAACCCTAACGGTATTTGTAGAGCATTTTCGCAATTTCGAGATGTCGGAGCGAGAAATATATTTGATGCGCCATGCCTTTACGTTTATAAATTATTTTGTTGGGGGCGTTTTCTTTTATCTTATACTCCGCAGGCGGTTTGGGGATACTTTCATCCCTGTTGTTGGGGCATTATTTTTTATCCTTTATCCGCGCTTTTTTGGGGAGTCATTTTACAATATTAAAGATATCTTGTTTTACTCATGGTGTATAATCGCCTCTTATTTTACGTTGCGCTGGTTAGAAACCGAAGGTAAAGATAGGTTTATCATCCCGGCGGCTATCACCTTAGCAATAGCCACCAACACAAGAATCCTTGGTATTTCAATTTTATTGCTTGCTTGTGTGTTTGCGATTATCCAAGGCGTTTCTAATAAAGCCATACAGCACAACATAAAAAAAAGCTGCAAATTGATTTTATTGACCTTCGCCTCCTTTATACTCATCACGCCCTTTACATGGGAAAACCCGATTAAAAATACCATTGATACATTCTTTCATTTCCTCTGGTTTCAACCCTGGGACTGGGAGCATTTCTATATGGGTGAGATGATTACCCGAGATGTGCCCTGGCATTATATCCCGGTTTGGATGGGCATAACTATACCTCTTATATATATCGCAATGTTTTTTATTGGTTTTGCGGCAGCAATTATTTTGTGGGTCAAAAAAAGAAAAGCGCATTTATATGATACGTTCTTTTTAAGCATGTTTACTTGTACATTGCTGGGTTTTATCCTGCTGCGTGTAAGCATGTACGAGGGCTGGCGTCATGCATACAGCATTTTTCTTCCGTTTTTATTTGTTGCTGTTTATGGGCTGCATCGCTGCCATAAATTTTTTACTCAAAGAAGAAAGGCCGCAAGGCACGGTTTTATTGGTGTTGTTGCTACATCTTTAATTTATTTATTAGTGTGGATAGCGATTAACCATCCCTATCAGTATGTATATTTTAATATAGCAAGCAGAGGGTTTGCGGAAAGAAACTTTACCCTTGACTATTGGTATGTATCCAACTCCGAGTTATTCAGCTATGCCATTGCCCACAGCGACGAGCCCTTTGTTACGATTGCAGGCACCCGTCATGCCGTGCGTTTTCTAACCGAGGATGAACGTGATAATTTTGCCCTTGCAAATAAATCCACAGCAGATTTTTACGTCAGGGGCTCCCGCATGGATTATGAATGGCGAAGGCGCGATGTTGGCCCCGATTTTAGGGTGTTAAGAGCCATTACAGTTGACGGTATGCGGATTGCCACATTGTACGAGCGCGTTCTGCCCTTTACAGTTGATTTGAGTTTGGATGTATGGGATAAAGTAGTAAGCTTTGAAAGCAATATTGACGATAGACTACATCTTTTACATGACGGTGATTTCACCACAAGATGGGCAACAGAAAGGCCGCAAATACCAGGGGATCATATGGCCTTTGAGTTTGGCGAAACGGTCGATTACAATTATATCCGCCTAAACCAGGGGGGGCATTCCAGCGATTACCCAAGGGACTTGGTGATTTATACTTCTATGGATGGGATAAATTGGCAGCCATCCCCAATTATAGCATCTTCTGCAGGGCGCCATTTTATGTTTGAAACAGAAGCATATCGCTTTTTAACGCTTGTAAACATCGGATATACCGAGCACGATTGGTGGAGTGTATTTGATATGAGATTTGGTCACGCCCAGCTTCAAGAATTTGAGTGAGAAAGGTGAAACCATGAAAGAACTAAACCGCACGTATGACCCCTCACGTGAAGAGGAAATCTACAGCCGCTGGCTAGAAAAGGGCTATTTCCGCGCAAAGGCCAACCCGGACAAAAAGCCCTTCACCATAATGATTCCCCCCCCCAACATCACAGATAAACTCCATGTGGGCCACGCCTTAAACAATACCGTCCAGGATATATTAATCCGTACAAAACGTATGCAGGGCTATGAAGCCCTATGGCTGCCGGGTACAGACCATGCCGCAATCTCTACCGAGGTACAGGTGGTAAAAGCCATAGCCAAGGAGGGCCTAACCAAGGAAGGTATGGGCCGCGACGCATTTTTAGAGCGGGTGTGGGAATGGAAGAGATTATACGGCGGCACAATTGTCAACCAGCTAAAAAAACTGGGCTTTTCTTGCGATTGGGAGCATGAACGTTTCACCATGGACGCAGGCCTTTCCGATGCGGTGTTAGAGGCTTTTGTGCGATTGTACGACGAAGGCAAAATCTATCGCGGCGAGCGGTTGGTAAACTGGTGCATAAAATGCCAGACAACGATTTCCGACGCGGAAGTGGAGCATGAGGACGGGGAAGGACAGTTATATCACTTCAAATATCCGATTATGGGCGAGGACGCCTTCATTTCCTTTGCAACCACCCGCCCGGAAACCATGCTTGGCGACACTGCCATAGCCGTCCACCCAGACGATGCCCGCTACGCAAAATATATCGGCAAATGCGCCGTTATACCAATGGTAAACCGCCAAATCCCCATAATAGCCGACTCATATGTAGACCCGGAGTACGGCACAGGTGCGGTAAAGATAACCCCCGCCCATGACCCCAACGACTTTGAAATAGGCCAGCGCCATAGCTTGCCCATAATAAATGTTATGAATGATGACGGTACAATAAACCAAGCAGGCAACGCATACAACGGCCTATCCCGGGAAGATGCCCGCAAAAAAATCATAGAAGAAATGGCCAACCTGGGCCTGTATATCAAAACCGAAAAAATAACCCACGCTAAGGGCACCCATGACCGCTGCCATGAAATAGTGGAACCCCTTATCAAATTGCAATGGTTCTTGAAAATGGAAGAACTGGCAAAGCCTGCATTGGAAGCCTACACCTCAGGCAAGCTTAAATTTAACAAGGAACGGCACGGGAAGGTATACCAGCACTGGTTGACTATTATTAAGGATTGGTGTATTTCCCGGCAAATATGGTGGGGCCATCGTATCCCAGCATATTATTGCCCCAAGGGGCATATAACCGTTGGAAAAGAAGCCCCCACAGCCTGCGCCACCTGCGGCAGCGCCCAGCTGCGGCAAGACGAAGACACCTTGGACACCTGGTTCTCTTCGGCGCTATGGCCCTTTTCCACTTTGGGCTGGCCCGAGCTTACACCGGATTTGGAGTATTTTTACCCAACAAGTGTGCTTGCAACCGCTCAGGAAATCATTTTTTTCTGGGTGGTTCGTATGGTGTTTATGGGCTATAAATTTATGGGAGAAGTGCCATTTACCGATGTGTTTATCAACGGCACTGTCCGGGACGAAAACGGCGTAAAAATGTCTAAGTCATTGGGCAATGGCATCGACCCATTGGATGTGGTGGAGAAATATGGCGCAGACGTACTGCGTCTGACATTCGCAAGCAATTCCCCGGAAAACGATTCTAGGTTCCATTGGGATCGGGTGGAGTTTTCACGTAATTTTATGAATAAGCTGTGGAATGCCACAAGGTTTGTGTTGATGAATATTACTGCACCTGTTAAAACCCCTGAGCAATCTTGGTTGCAAACCGAAGACCGATGGATACTATCACGCATAAACGACCTAACCAAAGAGGTAACAGAAAAAATCGATGCCTACGAGTTGGGGATGGCAACGCAAAAAATCGTGGATTTTATATGGGACGAGTTCTGCGATTGGTATGTGGAAATTGTTAAGCCTCGCCTTTACGGCCCAAAAGAAGCTATTGAAATCAGGGATACCTTTCACTCACGTGGGGCGGCCCAGTACACACTATGCACGGTGCTAATGCAGGCATTAAAACTGCTGCACCCTATAGCCCCGTTTATTACCGAGGATTTGTACCTGGCGGTACAGGATAAGGCCACAGGGCCCGAGGAAGAAAAAGACGAAACCATAATGCTGGCAGCATGGCCAAAATATTGCGAAACCCTGGCAGACCCCGCTTCGGAGAAAGCCATAGAAGCTATAAAAGAAGCCGTGCGGGCAATCCGAAATGTTCGTGCAGAAAAACAGGTGCCGCCTTCGCAAAAAATAAATGTAGTAATCCAGCCTGTGGATGAAGCTGCGTCTATTATATTCCAAGGGAGCAAGCCCTTTTTAGGTTCGTTGTGCGGGGCGGCTTTAGTGGAAGTGCAGGCTGCTGCATCCAAAGACACTCAAGCAGTCGCACCAACTACGTCGCTAGAAAGCAGCGCCACTCGCGACGTTGTGTTTGCAGCTATTTCAAACGCCAATATATATGTGCCCCTGGAGGTAGACACCGAAAAGGAAAGAGCCCGCCTGGAAAAAGAAAAGCAAAAACTCCTGCAAGAGCTGGCCCGAGTGGACGGTAAACTTAATAATCAAGGCTTTATGGCAAAGGCCCCTGAAAATCTTATCGCCGAAGAACGGGAGAAACGGGAGAAATTTGCGGCTATGCTTGCAAAAATTGAGGCGGAGTTATAGGAGGCAACACCAAAATGAATACAAAAATATTAGCCCATCGCGGGGCATCAGCATACAGGCCGGAAAACACCCTTCCGGCCTTTAAACTGGCAATCGAACAGGGCGCCCATGGGTTTGAGTTGGACGTACATCTTACAAAAGATGGCGAAGTGGCAGTAGCCCATGACTTAACCTTGGAGCGGGCTTCAAACGGAAGGGGACGGATTTGCGATTATAATCTTGCGGATTTAAAGAAGATGGATTTCAGCAAACCCCGCCCAGATTATGGATTTTGCAGCGTTCCTACCTTGGCGGAGGTATACGCCCTTATCGCAGATACCCCACTTACCGTAAATGTAGAGCTTAAAACCACTCAAGAACTTTATCCAGCCATGCCGGAGAAATTGTTGACCCTGGAAAAAGAATACGCCATGACAGGACGAGTTATATATTCATCCTTTAATCACTACTCATTGCTTGCAATAAAAAAGCTGAGCAAAACCGCCGAAATCGGCATATTATATGATTTAGGGCTGGTGGATCCGTGGGAATACGCAAAAAAATTAGAAGCCGCAGCCATACATCCCCACTATCATATAATCGCCGCGCTGCCGGAGACCGTAGCCCACTGCCACCGGGAGGGCATTCAAGTTAATGTATGGACGGTGGATGACCCGCAAGCAATCGAATACATGATACGCTTGAGAGTGGATAACCTAATTACCAATGCCCCGGATATCGCACTTTGCATACAACCCCCGGCCCTGGGGGCCACCCTCTTCTAAAGAAGGGGGCTAGGGTGGCCCCCTTCCTTGGAAGGGGGTGGCCCGTAGCGCCGGGGGTTGTGTACAGCATTAGCTAAATCCATGCCTTACTTATAATCTCACCATGACTCATCGCTTTAAGGAGACACACCATGCTCGATAATAAAGAAACCCAACACTTGACTACAATAATCCAGCGGATATTAGACCAAATAAACCATGTGGCCGGGGGGCTAAAAGCTCGTAAAAACCATGTACTGGAAGCCCGACGCAATATGAACAAAGCCACGGGTGTAATCCGCGATTTTGATGATGTGGCGGCGCTAACAATTCTTGTAACAGAAGTGGCCCAGCAAGAACAATCCTACGGCGCAGCCAGTCGGCGCTTGCAAATTTTACAGCGGCTCTTAAACTCCCCGTACTTCGCCCGGATAGATTTTGCGGAAGACGGCTACGACCGGGAAGAAATCTACATCGGCAGGCATTCCCTTATGGACGAAAAGACCCATACCTACTATATCTACGACTGGAGGGCGCCAATCTCGTCTTTGTACTACGATTACGGTGTAGGCCGGGCGTCATTTAATATCCCAAGCGACGACGCCCACGGGGCGTTACCCCCTATCCAAGGGGAAATCTTATTAAAGCGCCAATTTCAAATCGAAAAAGGCGAGCTTAAATATTTCTTCGACTCTGACCTAGCCGTGGAAGATGATATCCTGCGGTTAGAGCTTTCAAAAATTTCTGATGCTAAAATAAAAACAATAATACATTCCATACAAAAAGAGCAAAACGCCGCCATCCGCAGCGAAGCCAAGGATATTTTGGTTCTTGGCCCTGCGGGAAGCGGAAAAACCTCTGTTGGGTTACACCGTCTGGCCTATTTGCTGTATCGCCACAGGGACTCCTTGTCGTCCGCTAGGGTGCGGATATTCTCCCCCAGCCCAATTTTTGCGTCATATATCGCAGGGATAATCCCCGACTTAGGGGAGGAAGATGTGGAAACCCTGGACTTCCCAAGCTTGATGGAAAAATATTCAAACCGCGCCTTTCATGACCAGTATCAGCAGATCGAATATCTGGCTGCCGCCCCCCAGCGGGATATCCGGCGCTGTTGGCTTAAAGAGAAATACTCTGCGGAATTTATCACATATTTAGAGGAGTATATAAAAAACTATACCCCATCCTTTGACCCGGTAAGCTTTAACCGGGATATCCTATGTACCTCTGAACGTCTAAAGGATTTGTATGCCGATCGTACATCCGCCGGTACACTGTCCACAAAAACCGCCAGAATCATGACCTATGTAAACCAGCGTTATGATGAGTATTTCCAAAAAAACAGGCGCGCCATAACAGACCTGTTTAACGCCATCCACGACGATAATTTTTCAAACGGGGATATCCGTCGTCTATTCGAAGAAGAAAAAAATATCGTGATTACGGATTTGCGCAGCCGCCTAATGCCAAAGGCCAAGCGTATATATGAACGGGCGCTTACAGCATGGGGCAAAAAGCAGCGCAGGGTCACGGGCAGCGATAATCTGCCCCTAAGCTTTGTAAAAGAGGCGCTTAATCAAGAAAAGCTATATTTCGAAGACGCATTGATGCTAATGTATATTGATATACTGTCCGGGCGCATTCCTCAAGAAAAGCAGGTCAAGCATATTCTTATTGACGAGGCTCAGGATATGTCTACTTTGCAACATCGTATACTTAGGCGGCTTTTTACAACCAGCCATTTTACCGTGCTTGCCGATGTAAACCAGGCTCTTTATCCTGGTATAAACCTCCACACCCAGGCCGAACTCAAAGCCGAGCACCCCAAAGCTCAACTGTTACCTTTAACAACCAGTTACCGGTCAACTTATGAGATTAGCCGGTTTGCGAAGCAGGTATTGGCTTTCCAAGATGATGCGGATACTAAGATAACCGACGAAAATGCTACTTCCCTGTACAAACGCCATGGAAATGAGCCTACAATTATCCAAAATAAAAACCCTGCCGCCGCCGCATGGGAAATTATTCGCAATCTGCCTCATGAATATAATACCATAGGAGTTTTGCTGTCCACAGCCCGGGAAGCCCGGCGTTTTTATGATGAAATGGAGGCGGCGAGATTAACAGAGCCCCACCCTCTAAAGCTAATAGCAAACACCAATGCCAGCTTCGGCCCAGGGATTATGGTAATGGCCCTACCTTACGCCAAGGGCCTGGAGTTTGACGCAGTAATCTGCCCGGAGTATGGGCAGCCGGTATTTGAAGGGCGCTTTGGGCGGAAGATGCTGTATCTTATATGTACGCGGGCGTTGCATAATTTGTATTTGGTTGATAGCACCTAGCGCAAACTGTACACAACCCCCGGCGCTACGCGCCACCCCCTTCCAAGGAAGGGGGCCGCCCAGCCCCCTTCTTTAGAAGGGGGTGGCGCGTAGCGCCGGGGGTTGTGTACAGTTTGCGAATTGTTTTCATAAGCGAGACTCAGAAATAGCCCTTTGGGGCATTGGCTTATGAAAGCGCGGGGTAGCCGATTTTATAAGCCATAGATATCACCTAGCATTTATATACCTATAAATGGCTTATATAAATCGGCTACCCCGCGCTTTCAATGTGCCGCAAAGCGGCACCATGCCGCCTACGACGGCAATAAGCCAATGCCCAAAGGGCTTTTCCTGAGCCTCGCTTTGCCTATATCAGACGCTATCGCTATTTTTCTTTTTTCTCAAAGCCTTCCCCAGTGTAAAATACCCCGCTACAGCAACAGCCGCAAAAAAACCGGCTGCTCCAGCAATGGTCATTCCCGTGCTCAATCCAAGCCCCCCTGTTAAAGGCAGGTTAAAGCTTATACGGTTGCCCAGTGCAAATACATAACCTGTTTCGCCTGTAAGACGTACAAGCCCCGGAGTGGAACCATCCCCTTGGATTTGGACAGTACCCATAGTTACAACATTTGTTATATCGTTAAATTGCACAGGTATCCGCCACTGACCAAAGGGCGGCGCGTAACCGGAAGGCGCAACGGTTTCGACAATTTGGAAGTAGTTAGACTGCTGGTGCATGGGTAGCATAAACCTAATAGGGGTAAGGGGATTGCCGGTACTTGTATGCACTCCCCCAACCTGTACCCAACCCGGGGCGGGCACAAGGCCGGATGCCGGGGCGCCCGGGCCGGTGTAACGGAACAATATAAACTGTGCGCCGGGCAGCAATATCGTGTTTATCTGGCTAACCAGAGTTGGCTGCGGGCTC